>LNFM01003743.1_pt1 | contig 29320 bp, 26 predicted proteins | sample 596031 | NCBI WGS metagenome assembly LNFM01 (sample SAMN04254537, study PRJNA301005) | activated carbon metagenome | isolation source: dual media filters at the Ann Arbor, Michigan drinking water treatment plant | place: USA: Ann Arbor
GTTCTCGAGCATCGTGGTGGCCTCGTAGGTGCGCGCCTCGCCCCGCACCGCCGCGCTGAAGTGCGCGCGGACGATCTCGCGCTGCTCGGGCGCCACGTTGGCGTCGAACATCTGCCCGCGCACCTGCTCGATCGACTTCCCGATGCCGCGCAGCCGGCCGTTGTAGTCGGTATAGCGGCCATCGAGGTCCATCGAGTAGACCGCGTCCGGATGCTCCTCGAACAGGGAGCGGAAGCGCTGCTCGCTGAGCTGGATGCGCTGGTAATCGGCCACCTGCTCCACCGCCATCGCGACCAGCGCGACCAGGCTGTCGACCACGGCCAGCTCCGCATCGGCGGGCGTCCGGGGCTGTCGGTAATAGTTCGCGAAGGTGGCGAGGACCTCGCCCTTGGCCGACTTCACCGGCGTGGACCAGCACGCGCGCAGGCCGTGCTCCAGCGCGACGTCGCGATAGTCGTCCCACAGCGGATCGGTCGTGATATCGCTGACCACGACGCGCTCGCCGCGCCAGGCCGCCGTGCCACAAGAACCGGCCTTCGGTCCGATCATCTGTCCGTGCACGGACAGGCTGTAGCTCTCGGGCAAGTCCGGTGCCGCGCCAGTGAGTACGCGCTCGCGCTTCTCGTCCAGCAACAGCACAGAGCAGATTGCGTCCGGGTATTGGAGCTGGTAAAGCCGGCAAACGGCCTCCAGCGTTTCGTGCAGCGGTCGCCGGGCGGCGATGCCGGACAGTATCTCCTGTTGCCCCGCTTCAAGTCGCCGCGCCAGCTTGGCTGCGGTGATGTCGCGGATGAACGCGGTGAATGCCCGGCCGGAGTCGGATTCGACCTCGGTGACCGACAGCTCGACCTGGATTTCCTCGCCGTCCGCACGCAGCGCGGGCAGCTCCAGCCGCTGTCCCACCCGGCGGTGCTCGCCCGTGGCCACGTAGCGGCGGATGCCGGCCTCGTGCCCCGCCCGCAGCGCCGGCGGGATGATCACCTCGGACAGCACGCGCCCGACGACATCGGCGCGGGCGTGGCCGAAGGTGCGCTCCGCGGCCGCGTTGAACTCGATGATGCGGCCGTCGGCACCGATCGTGATGATGCAGTCGAACGCGCTCTCGACCGTGGTGCGCATGCGCTGTTCACTCTCGCGCAGGCGGCGCTCGTGCTGCTTGCGCAGGGTGATGTCGTGCATCGCGACCACGGCGCCCAGCAGTTCGCCGCCGGGGGCGCGAATCTGCCGGCCGCTGCAGAGGACCCAGCGTGGCGGCAGGCCATTCGGGATGATCACCGCTTCGACGTCGCACACCACCTCGCCGCGCAGGGCGCGAACCAGCGGCAGCTGCCCGGCCTGCATCAGCGTCGTTCCGTCGGGGTGGTAGATGTTGTAGTGCGCGGCCCAGTCCTCCGCGGGGAGCGCTTCCTGTGGCAGGCCGTGCAGCTCGCGGGTGGCGCGGTTGAACAGCGTCAGCAAGCCGTCGGCGTCGCAGGCGACGATGCCTTCGGAAAGGCTCTCGAGCGTGACCTTCAGGAGCTCGCGCTCCTGCTGCAGCGCCGCCTCCGCCTCCTTGCGCTCGGAGATGTCCTGGAAGGCGCCCTGCACGCGCACTACCCTGCCCTGGGCGTCGAACACCGGCTGGCCCAGGCTGCGGACCCAGACCCGGCGCCCCGTCGCCGTGATCAGGACCGACTTTTCGTCGTAGGCCTTGCCGTGCTCGACGCAGGCCCTGAACACTTCCCGGACCCTGTCCTGGTGTTCCGGTGCGTAGTAGGTGATGGCCTCGTCGACCGACGGCGAGTACCCGGGCGGGCGCTCGTGGATCGCGGCCACTTCGTCCGACCAGACCACTTTCTGCTCCACCACGTCCACGTACCAGCCGCCCAGCCGCGCCGCCTGCCCGGCGATCCGCAGCAGCTGCTCGTTGCGCTCGAGCTGCTCCTGGATGCGCTTGCGGTCGGTGATGTCCTGGACGCTGCCGGCCAGCAGGCGTGGCTTGCCGAAATCATCGAACACCAGCCGGGCCCGCTCGTGGACGTAGCCGACGCTGCCGTCCGGAAACAGGATGCGATGCTCGATGTCGAGATCCGGCCCACCGGCCAGGGTGGCCTCCTGCGCCCGCGCCAGCGCCGGCAGGTCGTCGGGATGCACGCGCGCGGCGAACGCGTCGAAGTTGCCGGCGAACTCCTTCTCGCCGACCTGGAAGATCGTGTAGACCTCGTCGGACCAGCTCAGCCGATTGCTCGCGATCTCCAGCTGCCAGGCGCCCATCCTCGCCACCTGCTGCGCACGCTGCAGGCTTTCCTTGGCCTCGCGCAGCGCCTGAGACTGGCGCTCGGCCTCGGTGGCGTCGCGGGCGACGGCGAACACCAGGCGCTCGCGCGGCGACCAGACCAGGGACCACTGCATGATCGCCACGTGGCCGTCGCGGACGATGTGGCGATTGCGGAAATCGAGCGTCGGCCGGCCCGCGAGCACGTCGGCCATCGCCCGGTGGGTCGCGCCGCGATCATCGGGGTGGACCAGGTCCACCACGGCGCGACCCAGCAGCTCGTTCGCCGGATAGCCCCAGACCGCGGCGCTGGCCGCGCTGACCTGGCTGAAGCGGCCATTGGCGTCGATCGCGCAGATCACGTCCAGCGAGTTGTCCATCACCAGCCGGTTCAGCACCAGCGACTGCTCGAGGCGGCGGGTCAACTCGCGCAGCGCATCGTCGGCGCGGCGGCGCTCGGTGATGTCCTGCACGGCGCCGGCGGCGAACAGCGGCTGGCCCTGCTCGTCCCGCACCAGGGTGCCGATCTCGCGCACCGCGCGGGTCTCGCCGTCCGGTCGCAGCACGCGGTATTCGAGGTCGATGTCGCCCTCGCCTGCATGCAGGCTCCGGTGCGCCTCCTCGACTCGCGCGCGGTCCTCGAAACTGACCCGCTCCAGCAGCGCGGGCAGGCCGCGCGCCATCCGCTGGCCGGCCAGGCCGAAGATCCGCAGCACGTCGTCGGACCACTGCAGCTCGCCCGTGGCCAGACCGTATTCCCAGGCGCCAAGCTGGGCCAGGCGCTGCGCGCGGGTCGACGCCGCCTGCGCCCGCGCCAGCGCCAGCTCGGCGCGCTTGCGGTCGCCGATGTCCTGGAAATACACCGCCAGGCCGTTGGGATGCGGGAATACGCGGAGGGCGAACCAGCTGCCGATCGGCGGGAAGAAAACTTCGAACACCACGGTGCAGCGTTCGCTCGCCGCCTTCCGGAACTGGACTTCGATCTCGCTTCCCACCGCGTCGGGGAAAGCCTCCCAGACCGACATGCCGGCCAGTTCGCCCGGCTGGCGGTGCATCATCTGCTCGGCACGCGGGTTGACCAGTACGAAGCGCCAGTCGTGGTCGAGCGTGTAGAAGGCATCGCTGATGCTTTCGAACACCGACCCCAGCTCGCGCTCGACGTGGGCCAGCGCGAGCCGGTCGCGTTCGTTCTCGACGACCTGCTGCGACAGCGCGCGGCCGCTGCGCTCGGCCTGGTCGGCGCGCTCGCGCGCCAGCGCCGCCAGCCGCAGCGCCAGCGCCAGCAGGCCGCCCGTGGCCAGGCCAGTGAACAGCAGCAGGTTGGCGAAGCTGCCGGTGCCCGGCGCGTCGGGTACCGGCCAGAGCTCGATGCGCAGGGGTTCACCCAGCAGCTCGATGTCCCGCACCAGCGCCGGCGGCCCCGGGTTTTCGCCCCGGCGGAACACCTCGTGCGGGCCGCGCCGCAGCGCAAGCTCGTTCCGGGGCGCGGTCGTTGCAAGCAATTGCGGGAGCAGCCGTTCGTATTCGATCGCCGCGATCAGGTAGCCGACGGTCACGCCATCCCTGACCGAGGGGCGGACGATCAGCTCGCCGCGTTCTTCGGGCGCGCCGGGGCCGGCATCCTCAACCGGCCCGCCCGCGCTGCGGAACAGCTCGGCCAGTCCGTCCTCCAGGTCGACGTGGCGACCCACCAGGTCGGGCGCGTTGTGCAGCCGCGTGTACACCTGCTGCGCCACGCCGTCCGGGTTGGTCCAGGCCAGGGCCGCGATGCTCGGGAAGTCGCGGGCGAAGAGCTCGGCATCGAGCATGAAGTAGGTTTCGCGGGTCACCGGGTCGGGCGCCCGCCCCATTCGTGCGGCCAGCCGCTCCAGCGCACTGGTGCGCGACGCCATGCCCTCCGAGAGGGCCAGCTCAACCAGGTCCAACTGGCCGACCAACGCCTCCCGGTCGCGACGCTCCTGGTCCCGGCTGATGCCGTACCAGACGGCAAGCGAGATCAGCGTCACCGCCAACGCGACCACCAGCGGCAGCCAGACGCCGCGCTGGCGCTGGCCAACGCCCGGCCCGGTGCCCGCGAATGCGAGGCCCAGCCCGAGGACCACCATCGCCAGCGCCGCCAGCAGGGACATCGGGGTGCGGGTGCCCCAGGCCCGCACCACCGGCAGGTCGAACAGGTAACCGGCGAGAACCACCGCCCCGATCACCGCGACCATGAAGCCGCAGGCCCAGGTCGCGGCCCAGCGGCTCTGCGTCACCTCGCCGGTCCGCGGCGCCAGCGCGACGCCGAGTGCGGCCAGCAGGAACGCGATCGCCGTGTTCGGCCCCATCCGGCCGGGCACCACGTCCTCGGCGACGATGGGGTGGGCCACCAGCCACTCGCCCACGCCGAGCGACAGCCCGAGGTACTCCTCGGCGAGGCTCGCGAAGGCCAGCACCAGCACAGGGAGCATCGGCAGCACCGCGCGCCGGCGCCAGCCCGCGCCCAGCAAGGCCAGGCTGATCGCGGACAGCAGGCAGCCGAGCGCGGTGTTGAACGGCATCGGCACAAAACTCGTGCCGCCCTGCACGATCGCCGCATTGCTGCTGGCCCAGCCCGAGATCACCAGGAGGCTGAGGCCGGCCAACATCGCCGACGACACGCGCATCATCTGCTGCGGCCAGTCGCGCAGGCCGGAGAGCAGCCAGAGCGTGCCCAGCGCCACGTGCGCGACCACCGCAGACCAGGCAAGGGCTAGGTCGTCCGGCGAGGACGACGAAAGCAGGCTCAGGCCGGCCAGGATCGCCAGCCCGAGCTGCATCGCGCCTAGCGCCCGCAGCGCCGAGTCCCGCACCGGACCGGGAGTGCCCGTCCCCGGACCGAGAACAAGCCCGGCGACGACCACGGCGGTTCCGATGGCCGCCGCCGGCTGCACCAGCCACTGCGCCGCAGGCCATGCGACCAGGGCCACCAGCACCATCAGCAGCAAGCCGAGGATGACCCGCACCGGCGCGGCCTGCAGCGGCGCCAACGCGCGCACCAGCCACCAGGCGCCGATCAGGAACGGGGTCACCAGCGCCAGCAGCGCGGGCATGCCCGGGGCGGGCGTGGCAGGCAGGAACAACAGTGCGTCGACCAGCGTCAGCAGCAGCAGGCCTGCGCCCACCGCCAGCCATGCCGACACGCGCCGTGGCGCGCCGGGAGGCGCTGTTGCCTCGTTACCGTCTTCGTTGCCCATGCGCGAAGCGGACTCCACCGGCCCGGAGGGTCGGCCTGCTGCCGCTATAGAAACGCAATTCCGGCACGAACGCCATGTCCGTAGTTCGCAGTTTGGCCACGGAATGGTGCCGGCACCCGGATTCGAACTGGGGACCTACCGCTTACAAGGCGGTTGCTCTACCAACTGAGCTATGCCGGCACTGGCGGCGATTCTACCCCGCGCCGCGCGACGGGTCGCGCGCACTACTCGCAGGCGACCGGGCGCGCTTCGATGCCGGTGCTGCGCGGCAGCAGGGCCTGCCAGCCGAAACCGGGCTCGGCGGCCAGGTCGATCCACCACTGCGCGGCGTCCTCCGTGCGCGGCTCCAGCACCGCCTGGAAACCCAGCGCCGCCAACTCTTCACGGCGCTTGCCGGCATTGCCCAGGTCGCGGAACAAACCCAACGACACGGTGTTCTCCTGGGCACCGGCCGTGACGACGTAATAGTCGCGCACGCCCTGCGCGGCCAGCTGGCGCGCCGTCGCCAGCGCGGCTTCACGGCTGCCGGCCGCGGGCAGGTAGACGCGGTAGCCGCGCAGCTCGGTCGCCGCGACTTCGCGGAACTGGATCCGCGCGACGCTCGGCGTCAGCGCCGCCATCGCCGCACGCAGTTCGGCCGGCGTGCCGAACGGGCCCAGGCTCAGGCAGGTGGGCTGGTCGGGCAGCGGCACCGGCACGGCGCCCAGCTCGGCGGCATCCGGCGACGGCGGTGCCTCGGTTTCGCCCAGCAGCACCAGGCTACCGACGCCGTCATCGCGCGCGGGCGGCACCAGCACCTGGGGCGGATCGTGCCGCACCCACCAGGCGGCGACGCCGAGGTTGAGGCAAATGAGCAATACCGCCAGTCCACGCAGGATCATGCGTCCCTGTCCTCCTTGTGGGCGGCATAGACCGCCAGGCCTTCCAGCACCAGTCCAGGTGCCGGCTCAGAATCCATTTCCAGCAGCTCGAGTAGGCGCGACGCGCCGCCGCCGCTGACCAGCACCCGCGGCGCCACGCCGAGCAGGCGGATCGCCTGGCGATGGCTGCGTTCGACCAGTCCGACCGCGGCGCCGACGCTGCCGCCGGCGATCGCGTCGGCGGTGTCGCTGGCGAAGTCGCAGGCTTCGCCGCCGGCGTAGGCCAGCGCGGGGAAACGCGCCGCCAGTGCCGCGCGCATGTGCTCGGGGCTGGGGGCGATGACGCCGCCACGGTGCTGCCCGCTGCCGTCGAGCAGGTCGACCGTGAGCGCGCTGCCGGCCGAGACCAGCAACCAGGGCCCGGGGCCGCGCGCCTGCGCGGCCAGCAGCGCCAGGAAGCGGTCGACGCCGAGGCGCGAGGGCTCGGCGTAGGCGATGCGCACGCCGGCGCACTCTGGCTGCGTCCGCGCCCGCGTCGCGGGATTGCCGTGGCTGGTCAGCGCCTCGGCCACGGCGGCCGTGAGTTCCGAGCTGGCCACCGAGGCCAGCCAGCAGCGATCGTCCGGCCGCACGCCGGCCAGCCAGCGCTGCATCGACGGCGCGAAGTCGGCGGCGCCGTGCGCCCAGGCCTGCACGGGCCCGACGCCGTTGGCCGGATCCCAGGGCGCGACCTTGAGTCGCGAATTGCCGAGGTCGAGCAGCCAGTTCATGCGGCGCGCAGGCTGGCTTCGCCGGCGAGGCAGCGCCGTTCGCCATCCACGCCGCGCAGCCGCAGGGCGCCGTCCTCGGCGACCCCGACGGCGATGCCTTCGTACACGCGTTCGCCTTCGACCACGCGCACCGCGCGGCCGGCCAGCAGGTCGTGACTGGCCCAGCGTTCGAGCCAGGGCGCCAGGCCCTCGCGCTCGAAGCGGGCCAGCATCGGCAGCAGCGCATCGAGCAGGGCGACGCACACGGCGTGGCGATCCGGCGCCTCGGCCGAAAGTCCGGCAAGGTCGCACCAGGGCTGGTCGATGGCGCGCGCCGCCTCGGCCGGCATCGCCACGTTGATGCCCAGCCCGACCACGACCCGCAGCGGCCCGCCGGCGTCGCCGCCGATCTCGACCAGGATGCCGCCGAGCTTGCGGCCGTCGGCGAGCAGGTCGTTGGGCCACTTCAGCCCGGCGCTGCGATAGCCGAGCGCGTGCAGCGCCTCGACCGCCGCGACGCCGACGGCGAGGCTCAGGCCCTGCAGCGAGGCAATGCCGCCCTCGAAGCGGCGCGAGAGGCTGAGGTAGACATGCGCGGCCAGCGGCGAAGCCCAGGCGCGACCGCGGCGACCGCGGCCGGCCGACTGGCGTTCGGCGAACCAGACGCCGCAGCCGCGCGCCGGTGCCGGCGCGCGCAGCGCCTGCGCGTTCGTGGAATCGGTGTCGAACAGCACCTCCAGCGCCGCCAGTTCCCCGCGCGCTGCCGGCGACAGGGCTGCGGCAAGCCGCGCGGCGTCGAGCAGCTGCACCGGCCGCGCCAGTGCGTAGCCGCGACCGGGCCGCGCTTCGACTTCGACGCCCGCCTCGCGCAGCGATTCGATGCGCTTCCAGACCGCGCTGCGGGTGATGCCGAGTTCGCGCGCGAGTCCGGCGCCCGACGCCGGCCCCTCGCACAGCCGCGCCAGCAGCGCGCGGTCAGTCATGCGCGGTCCGGCGGCGCACGAGGATGCGCGCGCGCTCGAAACGCGGTTCGGTGCCCGCGCGCAGCCGCGCGACGTTGCCGCGATGCGTGAACAGGATGAAGAGCGCCAGCAGGCCCGCGAACCCGATCCGCCAGCCGTCGCCGCCGGTGAACAGCGCCAGCGGTACCAGGCCGGCCGCGGCCAGGATCGTCGCCAGCCCGACATAGCCGCCGATGCCCAGCACCAGCAGCCAGACGCCGACCAGCACCGCCAGCCCCAGCGGCCAGAGCACCAGCAGCACGCCGACCAGCGTCCCGGCGCCCTTGCCACCGCGGAAACCATGGAAGACCGGCCAGACGTGCCCCAGCACCGCGGCGAAGCCGACGGCCCAGGGCAGCCAGGCTTGCCCGCCGCCGAAGCGCAGCGCCAGCCAGGCCGCCAGCGCGCCCTTGCCCACGTCCACCAGCACGGTGCCCAGCGCGAACTTCCAGCCCTGGGTGCGCAGCGCATTGGTGCCGCCGGCGTTGCCGCTGCCCTGGGTGCGGATGTCCACGCCGCGCAGGCGGCCGAGCAGCAGGCTGCCCGACAGCGAGCCGAGCAGGTAGCCAACGAGGATCAGGAGGACCGCGATCATGCCGGCATTATGGGCCAGCCCGCCGGAACCGTCAGGCCAGCGGCTGCACCGACACCACCAGCGCGCCGGGACCGGCGTGGGCGCCGATCGCCGAGCCGGTCTCGACCAGCCAGCTTTCGGCGACGTCGAGCTCGCTGCGCATGGTCTCGAGCAGTCGGGCGCCGTCGTCGGCGGCATCGCAGTGACCAACGATCACGCGCAGGCGCTGGCCGCGGCCGACGCGCCTGGCGACGTAGCGTCCGAAGCGCTCGGGCTGGCTGGCCGCGCCGAACAGGCCGCCGACCACGCCGAGCCGGCCGGTCGGCTTCACCTTCGCCATCGGCGTCAGGCCCAGCCAGTCCACGAGCGGCTTGGCCCAGGCGGGAATGCGGCCACCGCGGACCGCGTGGCTCACGTCGCGCGCCAGGGCCCAGGTCAGCGTCAGCGGCTTGAGCCGCGCGAGTTCGGCGAGGATCGCCGGGGCGTCGGCGCCGGCCTGGGCCATTTCCGCCGCGCGCATCACCAGCAGGCCCTCGCCGCCGGACGCATTGCCGGTGTCGAAGACGTGGGTGCGGTCGACGTGGCCGCGCTGCGCGGCGGTCTCGGCCGACTGCAGGGTGCCCGAGATCGCACGCGACAGGCCGACGTAGACCATCTCGCGATGATGCGAGAGCAGGAACTCGAACTGCCGCCGGAAGTCACCCGGCGGCGGCTGGCTGGTGCGCGGCAGCACCCCTTCGGTGCGCAGCTTGCGATAGAAGTCGGCGGTCGAGAGCCCGACCTTGTCCAGGTAATCCTGGTCGCCGAAGTTCACCCGCGCCGGCACCATGTGGATGTTCAGGCGCTGCATTTCCGCCTCGGGCAGGTCGGCGGCGCTGTCGGTGATCACGGCCACCCGGACGCTGCTGGCGGCGGTGCGCGCCTGGGCGTGCATGTCGTCGGCCTTCGCGCCCTCGACGCGGCCGAAGCGCGCCGCCACCGCGAACATCGCGCTCGGATCGGCCACGTGCGCGTGCAGCCGGAGCCTGGCCTGGCTGCCCGCGATCACGACGCAGGACGAGCCCAGCTCGCCCATGGCCGCGCGCAGGCCGGCGCGGTCCAGGCCTTCGCCGACCAGCAGGCACTCGCTGCACCAGCGGTGCTCGGGATCGGCGTCGGCGAACTCGCCGTGGCCCTCGGCCGCCTCGCGGTCGGCGGGCAGTTCGTCGGCGACGCCCACCGCGTCGACCGCGCCGGAGGCGATGAACTCGTCGATGCCCTCGAGCAGGTCGACGAAGCCCTGGGCGCCGGCATCGACGACGCCGGCCTTGGCCAGCACCGGCAGCTGGTTGGGCGTGTTCGCCAAGGCCCGCTGGCTGTGTTCGAGCGCGCGCCGGAACCAGCCGCCCAGATCGCCGCCGCCCGGATGCTCCAGCGCGTCGGCGAAAGCGGCGATGACGCTGATGATGGTGCCTTCGCGCGGCTCGGACAGCGCCTGGCGCGCGGACGTGGCGCCGGCGCGGATGGCGCGGGCCAGGGCCTCGGGCTCGAGCGCGCGGGCGCTGCCGGCGGCCTCGGCGACGCCGGTCAGGAACTGGGCCAGGATGGCGCCGGAATTGCCGCGCGCGCCGTCCACCGCGTCTTCGCCGACCCGGCGCAGCAGGTCGCCGGCGCCCTGGGTGCGGCGGCTGAGCGCGCCGGCCAGCACGCCGCCCAGGGTGAAGGCGAGGTTGCTGCCGGTATCGCCGTCGGGCACCGGGAAGACGTTGATCTTGTTGAGCTGCTCGCGCTGGGCAATGACCCGTCGGGCACCGGCGATCAGCGCGCGGCGGAGCGCGGGACCGCGGATCAATGGACGGGGCGATTCGAGGAAGGCGGCGTTCATGGGCTGCCGGAGTCTGCCGCAAAACCGGCGTCGCCGGCCATGGTGCGCCGCCGCATCCGAGCGCCCCCGCGAGGGCCGCCAAACAGGGGTAGAATCCGGGTTTGCAACCCTCGGGCCCGCCACGGCATCCCAAGGGAAGTCCCCGACCGCAGGTGTCCGCCATGTACCGCATGCTGCTTGCCCTCAGTCTCGCCCTGGCCGCGCCGGTCGCGCTGGCCGCCGACGCCGTGCCGGCCGAAGCGGAAGCACCGGGCTGCCCGAAGGCCGAACCGGCAGCCGGCCAGGCCCCCGCGGCCGCCGAAGGCTCCACCACCGCCGCGCGCCCGGGTTCGCCCGCGCCGGTGCGTCCGCGCACCAGCGCCCGCAGCGGTCCGCGCTGGCACAGCCTGCTGCCGGGAATGATCCGCTAAGGCCCACGCCTTGCCTGATCGCCGCGACGCCCGCAGGCTGCGGGCATGAAGTCGCTGTTCCGCCGATTCCTGCCTGCCCCGCCCGCGCTGTCGCCCGATGACGCGGCGACGCTGCTCGTCGAGCTGCCGTGGCTGGCGCGACTGGAGGAAGGACGGCGCAACCGGCTTTTCGCACTGGCCGCCCGCTTCCTCGCCGGCAAGGCGATCACGCCGGTGCACGGGCTGGCGCTGACGCCGCCGCAGCGCCTGAGGTTGGCCGCACTGGCCTGCCTGCCGCTGCTGGAGTTCGGCGACGAGGGCCTGCGCGGCTGGTCGGAGGTGATCGTCTATCCCGGCGCCTTCCGCGTGCATCGCCGCCACCACGACGAGGACACCGGCGTGGTCGCGGAATGGGAAGACGAACTGTCCGGGGAGGCCTGGGACCAGGGTCCGCTGGTGCTGTCCTGGGACGACATCGAGGCCGACCTGGCCGAGCCCGAGGCCGGCTTCCAGCTGGTCGTGCACGAAATGGCGCACAAGCTCGACGCACTCGACGGCGCGATGGACGGCACGCCGCCCCTGCCCGCCGCCTGGCAGCGCGAATGGGCGCGGGACTTCCAGGCCGCCTACGAAGCCTTCTGCGCCCGCGTCGACGGCGGCGAGGAAACGGAGATCGATGCCTACGCGGCCGAAGCGCCCGAGGAATTCTTCGCGGTCACCAGCGAATACCACTTCTCGGCGCCGGCCCTGCTGGCCGGACAGATGCCGGCCGTGGCGGCGCACCTGCGCCGCTTCTACGGCGATTCACCGATTCCCGCGGGCTGATCAGAACGCCGGCGGGATGCGCACGTGGAACCGGGCGCCGCCCAGCTCCGGGGCACTCTCGACCAGCAGCTGGCCGCGATAGGCCGCGACGATGTCCTGCACGATCGACAGGCCGATGCCGTGGCCCTGCACGCGCTCGTCGCCGCGCACGCCGCGCTGCAGCAGGCGCTCGACCGCCTCGTCCGGGATGCCCGGGCCGTCGTCGTCGACGATGAAGCTGACGCCCGGGCGCTGGTTCGGCCCGGCGGGTTCGACCTGCACGATCAGCAGCACGCGCTTGTCGGCCCACTTGAAGGCGTTCTCGAGCAGGTTGCCCATCAGCTCCTGCAGGTCGCCCAGCTCGCCGTGGAAGCGGGCGCTGGTGTCGATCTCGAACTCGCACAGCACGCCCTTGCCGGCGTAGACCTTCTCGAGGCCGGCGACGATCTCCTCGGCCCGCGGCTCGATCTCGATCGGCGCCGCGAACAGGGCATGGCCGCTGCGCGCGGCGCGCGAGAGCTGGTAGGAGACGATCTCGTTCATGCGCTGGACCTGGGCGGCGACGTCCTCGCGCAGCTCCGGGAGGCTGGCGTCGGCATCGAGCCGCGAGCGCAGCACGGCCAGCGGCGTCTTCAGGCTGTGTGCCAGGTCCGAGAGCGTGTTGCGGCTGCGCTCGAGGTGGCTGCGCTCGCTCTCGATCAGGTTGTTGATCGACTCGGTGATCGACTCGAGTTCGCGCGGATGGCTGCCCGAGAGCCGCTGGCTCTGCGCGGTGCGCACGCGGGCGAGCTCGCGCTCGACGTTGCGCAGCGGCATCAGGCTCCAGCGCAGCACCAGCACCTGCACCATCAGCAGCAGCACCGCGGCCAGCCCGAGGTAGCCCCAGAGCGCGCGGCGGAACACGTTGACCTGGTCCTGGATCTGCGCGGCGTCCTCGTAGACGCTGAAGGTGAGCCGGAAGTCGCCCGCCGATTCCCAGATCACGCCGATCGAGTACGCGTAGACGCTGTTCTCCATGCCGCGCGCGTCGATGATGCGCAGCGGCCCTTCGAAGCGGCGGTCGCCCGGCTCCAGGAAGGCCACCGGCGGCAGCGAACGGCCCAGCGACGACGCCGATTCCCAGCGCAGCCCGTCGCCGCGCACGCTCGCGTACAGGCCGCTGCCCGGGATCATGAAGCGGATGTCGGGCGGGGTCTCGGGCGAGATGAAGGCGCGGCCGCGGTCGAGCTCGCTGCCGGAAAGATAGCCGTTGGCCAGGTCGGCCAGGCGTTCACGCAGGGCGTTCTGCGCGGTGTCGACGAAGGCGCGGTCCAGCGCGTAGCCGGTCAGTCCGAGGAAGGCGACCAGTGCGAGACTGGCCGCCAGCAGCTGTCGGGCCTGCAGCGAAAGGGTGCGCCAGCCGCGCAAGGCGGCTTACTCGTCGCGCGGGATGGCGAAGCGATAGCCGCGGCCGCGCACGGTTTCGATCGGCTTGATCTCGCCCTCGGGATCGAGCTTCTTGCGAAGCCGCCCGATGAAGACCTCGAGCACGTTCGAATCGCGATCGAAATCCTGCTGGTAGATGTGTTCGGTGAGGTCGGCCTTGGAGACCAGCTCGCCGGCGTGCAGCATCAGGTACTCGAGCACCTTGTACTCGTAGCTGGTCAGGTCGACGCCGCCGCCGTTGACGGTGACCGTCTGGGCCGAGAGGTCGAGCTTCACCGGGCCGCAGTCGAGCGAGGGCTTGGACCAGCCGGCCGCGCGGCGCAGCAGCGCGTTCATGCGCGCCAGCAGCTCTTCGACGTGGAAGGGCTTGACGAGGTAATCGTCGGCACCGGACTTGAGGCCCTCGACCTTGTCCTGCCAGCTCGAGCGGGCGGTCAGGATCAGGATCGGGAATTTCTGGCCCTCGGCGCGCAGTGCCTTCACCAGGTCCATGCCCGACATCTTGGGCAGGCCGAGGTCGATCACGGCGATGTCGAACGGTACTTCACGGCCGTGGTACAGGCCTTCCTCGCCATCACCGGCGGTATCCACGGCGAAACCTTCGCGCTTGAGTCGCGCGGCCAGTGTTTCCCGCAGCGGGGCTTCGTCCTCGACCAGCAGTACGCGCATGTCGTCTCCTTTCGACAGGGGCCGACCCTCGCGGGCCGGCGGATCAGTTTCAGTCGCGTTCGCGGCGATCGTCGTCGCGGCGCGGGGAACGGGGGGCATCGTCGGCAGCCGGTTCGGGGCTGCTGGTGCGTGGGCGGTCACGGGCCACAGCACCGGGGCGGCCGCGGTCGCGAGGATCGAGCCGGGCTTCGCGTGCCGGTTGGCGCACCGTCTGGCCCTCGGCATCCGGGAGCACCCGAACCCGGCCTTCGGGCGTCAGCACCTTCAGGCGATACACCTGGCGACCGCCGCGCTGCATCGGCTCGGCCTGCAGCACGCGACCGCCGTCCCGCTCGACCGCGCGCACGCGGTCCCCGGCGTCTTCACGCTGGGTCGGGGCGGGGGCCACGTCTTCACGGGCCCACGCGGGTGCCGCCGCCACGAGGACGATCAGCAACAGCAAGGGGCGCAGGGGGATCGGCATCGTCGGGATACTAGCTCCTGGGGGGTCCACTAGCTAGCTGGACCATGCGGCGGAGTCTGTGCGGGAGGCGGTGAATCCGGTCTGAACCCTAATTGCTTCAAATACTTGGATACGCCCGGGTTCAGCACTCAGTAGATTTCGGCCACGCAGCAGCGCAAGGAGCCGCCCGCCTTCTCGATTTCATCCAGCGGCACGGCACCGATCCGGAGACCCGCGCCGGCCAGCACCTTGCGCTGTTCAGCGTGCAGCGCCGCGGCGCCGGCGGCGCTGAACCAGGCCCGCTGCGGCGACAGCGCGATGCAGTTGCCCGCGAAGGCCGCCTTCTGCTCCGGGTTCAGCACCACCACGGCGGGGGCATAGAGAAGCTGAATCGCAGCTGCGACATTCGCCTCCCCGAACCCGTCCGGGCAGACCACGAGGGCACGCCCGGCCAGCACGCTCATCACCACGTTGGCGTGGTACTCGCCCGGCGCGAGGTCGAACAGCAGGGTCGCGCGCAGGCCGAGGGCCCCGTGCAGGGCGGTCGCGCCGGCCTCGTCGCAGCGCTCGCCCAGGCCGGCGAAGGCGATGCCGCGGGCGCGATCGATCACCACCGAACCGGTCAGCTCGCAGACGCCGGGCCGTCCGCGCAGGTCGACTTCCTCGCGGCCCATCGCGCGGAAGAAGCCGCGGATGTCGGCGCGCTCCGCCTCGCGGTGGCGCACCGGATGGCGCATGCGCCCGACCAGCAGGCGGCCCGGGGCGGTCGCGAAGACATTGTTCGGGAACAGGCCGTCCGGTGCCGCCGGGTCGCCGGGGAAGGCGATGACCGGCAGGTCTTCCGACAGCGCGCGCTGCAGGCCGCGGTGCTGGTCCAGCGCGCGCGCCGGATCCACCGCCATCGACAGGTCCATGTAGGCGTTGTCGCTGGCGGACTGCTCGGCCAGCGCGAAGCCTTCCGGCGTCACCAGGAAGGCGGCCGCCGCGCAGGCCGGTCCGAAGTCCGGCGCCAGCGTGCGCGCGAAGGCGACGAACTCGGCGGCGTCGCGGGTGATCACGCGACGTGCTCCGCGCGCACCGTCATCGCCAGCGCGCGTTCGAGCAGCTCCCAGCCCGCCTCGGGCCGCGGCGCACCTTCGCTGATGACCTGGCGGAAGGCGCGCCCGCCCGGCTGGCCGTGGAACAGGCCGAGCAGGTGCCGGCTGATGTGCTTGAGCGCGACGCCGCGCGCGCGCTGCGACTCGATGTAGGGGCGCAGCGAGCGCAGCAGCTCGGTGCGGCTGCGCGCCGGCGCGCCCGGCGCGAACATCGCCTGGTCCATCAGGTGCAGCCGGTAGGGCTCGTGGTAGGCGGCGCGGCCGATCATCACGCCATCGACGTGCGCCAGCGCCGCGACGCTGTCCTCGACCGTGGCCAGCCCGCCGTTGAGCAGGATGCGCAGCTTCGGCCGCTCGCGCTTGAGGCGATGCACCCAGTCGTAGCGCAGCGGCGGGATCTCGCGGTTCTCCTTCGGGCTCAGCCCCTGCAGCCAGGCCTTGCGCGCGTGCACCACGAACATCGCGCAGCCGGCCGCCGCGACCGTGTCGACGAAGGCGAGGAAGACGTCGTAGTCCTCCATCTCGTCCACGCCGAGCCGGCACTTCACCGTCACCGGCACCGGCGAGGCCGCGACCATCGCGGCGATGCAGTCGGCGACCAGCCGCGGCTCGCGCATCAGGCAGGCGCCGAAGCGCCCCGCCTGCACGCGGTCGGACGGGCAGCCGACGTTGAGGTTGACCTCGTCATAGCCCCAGTCGGCGCCGATCCGGCTCGCCTCCGCGAGGTGCGCGGGGTCGCTGCCGCCGAGCTGCAGCGCGACCGGGTGCTCGATCGGATCGAAGCCCAGCAGCCGGTCGCGGTCGCCGTGGATCACCGCCTGGGCGTGCACCATCTCGGTGTAGAGCCGCGCGTTGGGCGCCAGCAGGCGATGGAAGACACGGCAGTGCCGGTCGGTCCAGTCCATCATCGGCGCCACGGTCAGGCGGGTGGCTTCGGGGGCGGGCAGCGGGATCATCGCGACAGTTTAACGGCTGGCGCGGCCACGGCCTGGCCGGCGACGACGCTATGATCGGGCCAAGGCCGACCAGGAGCGCGACCCGGGCATGATCCAAGGCATCGACATCGGCGTCCTGGTGGGCGGCATCGGGCTGTTCCTGCTCGGCATGCTGCTGATGACCGACGGCCTCAAGCAGGTCGCCGGGCCCGCGCTCGGCCGGGTGCTGACCTCGTCGACCCAGACCCGCTTCCGGGGCCTCGCCACCGGCGTGATGGTGACGGCCGCCGTCCAGTCCTCGAGCGTGGTGACGGTGGCGGCGATCGGCTTCGTCAACGCGGGGCTGCTGACGTTCACCCAGTCGCTGTGGGTACTGTTCGGTTCCAACGTCGGCACCACCATGACCGGCTGGCTGGTCGCCCTGATCGGCTTCAAGATCAAGGTCGAGATCGCCGCCCTGCCCCTGATCGGCCTGGGCATGGCGCTGCGACTGACCGGCGCGGACACCCGGCGCGCCGCCATCGGTACCGCCCTCACCGGCTTCGGCGTGCTGTTCCTGGGCATCGGCTTCCTGCAGCAGGCGTTCGCGATCGATGGCGGCGCGCTGGACCTGTCCGGGCTCGGCGGCGCCTGGATGAAGGTGCCGGTCTATCTGCTGGCCGGCCTCGTCTTCACGGTGCTGATGCAGTCGTCCAGCGCGTCGCTGGCGATCACGCTGACCCTGGCGCAGGCCGGCTCGGTCACGCTCACCGAAGCCGCGGCGATGGTGATCGGCGCCAACATCGGCACCAGCGTGACCGCGATCCTGGCCGCCATCGGCGCGACGCCCAATGCGAAGCGCGCGGCCAGCGCCCACGTGCTGTTCAACGTGCTGTCCGCGGCCGTGGCCCTGCTCATGCTGCCGTGGCTGCTGCAGGGCGTGGACCTGCTGGGCAACGTGCTGGAGCTGGAGGACTCGCCGGCGATCAGCCTCGCGCTCTTCCACACGGTATTCAACGTGCTGGGCGTGATCCTGATGTGGCCGCTGGCCGACCGCATGGCGGCCCGGCTGAAGCGTCGGTTCCGGAACCACGACGAGGCCGAGGGCCAGCCGCGCTACCTGGACCAGAACGTCGCCTCGGTGCCTTCGCTGGCGGTCAATGCGCTGCGGCGCGAAACCTACCGCCTGGGGCGGAAGGCGACCGTCCGCGCCCGGGCCGGCATCGCCCGCCTGCGCGGGGAACCGCCACCGGCGGCGGACGGCGGCTACGAAAGCCTCAGTCGCGCCATCCAGGCCTTCGTCGCGGGGCTGGGCCGGTCGTCGATGTCGGGCGCCAACGCCGAGGCCCTGGCGATGCTGCTGCGCGTGCAGAACTACTACGACAACTGCCACGAGCGTGCCGTGGACATCGCCACCGGGCAGCCGGCCATGCCGCGCCTGCCCGAGGACGCGCTCCGGCAACAGGTCCTGGCGCTGGCCTCGGAGGCCGACGAACTGCTGGTGCAGCTCGATCCCGCCCAGGCGCCGTTCGCCCCGCTGTCCGCGCACCAGTCCGAGCGGTTCGAGTCGGGCTACGAGGCGCTCAAGTCCTCGCTGCTCGCCGCGGGCGCCGACGGCCGGCTGGAGATCGAGGCCATGGACAGCCTGCTGCGCGGCTTCAGCGCGCTGCGCCGCATCGTCCAGCAGTCCGGCAAGGCGGCCCGCCTGCTGTCGCAGCTCGCGCAGCTGTCGCCGGGTTGAGTCAGCCGGGCCCGGCCGGTTTGCCGGCGGCATCCGTCAGCAGCCGGTAGCGTTGGCCGCGGTAGTAGAAGGTGAAGCGGAAAAGGCCGGCATCCTCGCCGACACCCCGCTCGCACAGGGTGGCGATCACGCGGTCGGCGACCATGGCCGGCACGTTTTCCGGATCGAGGCCAAGGCCCTGCGCGATCAGCGCCGCGTCCAGCTCGACGGCAGCCAGTGCAGCGTCGGCGGCCGTGCCCGCGTCAGGCGATGCGGTGTCGATGCCGGCGGCGTCGAGCGCCTCCGCGACCCCGCAGCGCTGGTGCGATCCGAAGTCATTCCAGTCGATTCCCGTCATGTCCTGCTCCCGCGTGCCATGGCCATCGTCTGCGATGCACCGTGCCCCATGGTGCCGCCGGCCGGGCCCGCCTTCCCTGACCTGGATCAGGCGCCGGGCCACGCCATGACCTGGGTCAAGGCACCGTCGCACGATGGGGGCACACTGGAATCCCCAAACCACGGAGAACGCCCATGGACCGCGTGAAGGGAAAGACTTGCATCGTCACCGGCGCCGCGCTCGGCATCGGCCGCGCCTGCGCCGAACGCCTGGCCGGGGAAGGCGGCGCGATCGCGCTGTTCGACCTGCATGACGCCGAGGGCGAGGCCGTGGCGGCCGCGCTGCGGGCCCAGGGTGCCCGCGCCCGCTACTGGCACGTGGACGTGAGCGACGAAGCCGCTGTCAAGAAGGCCGTGGACGAAGCCGCGGCGGAGTTCGGCGGCCTGCACGTGCTGGTCAACAACGCCGGCATCTCGGGCTCGACCAAGCTCACGCACGAGATCACCGAAGCCGAGTGGGACAAGGTGCAGGCGGTGAACGTGAAGGGCGTGCTGTTCTGCTGCAAGCACGCGATCCCGCACCTGAAGGCCGCGGGCGGCGGCAGCATCATCAACCTCTCGTCAATCTACGGCCTGGTGGGCGCACCGGACATCCCGGCCTACCACGCCTCGAAGGGCGCGGTGCGGCTGATGAGCAAGACCGATGCGCTGTGCTACGCGGCCGACCGGATCCGCGTCAACTCGGTGCACCCGGGCTTCATCTGGACGCCGATGGTCGAGCAGCACCTGAAGGCCAGCGGCGCCGCCGACGTGAACGTGGCCCGGCAGGAAGTCGGTTCGCTGCATCCGCTCGGCCACATGGGCGACGTCGACGACATCGCCTGGGGCATCGTCTACCTGGCCTCGGACGAATCCAAGTTCATCACCGGCGCCGAGCTGGCGATCGACGGCGGCTACACCGCGCGCTGAATTCCGCGCAACGCAAAGGGCAGCCCGCGGGCTGCCCTTTTGGACCGGAATCGTGCGGCGCCTCAGCGACCACCCTTGTCCTTGCCTTTTCCCTTGCCCTGGCCACCGCCGGGATTGCCCGCGGCCGCGGGGCGACCGCCGCCATTGCCGGGCGACGACGCCGCCGGACGAGACTTGCCGCCGCCCTGCGCGCGCGAACCATTGCCCTTCATCTTGCCGTGGCCCTGGCCGACCCGGCCCTTCAGCGCGTGGAAGGCCGGCGAGCCGGGCTTGATGCCCATGCGCTTGGCGATCGCGCCCCAGCCCTGGCCGTGATCACGCTCGTAGATGTCGAGGATCTCGACGCAGGGGCGGCCGAGCTGGCGCGCAAGCGCGCAGGCGTAGTAGATGTCGCCGGGAGCCCATCGGCGATCGATGTAATAGTCGCGCACCAGCTGGCGCGGTGCGCCGAAGCTGACCACCACGTCATCGATGAAGCCATCCGTGTTGCCGCGGGCGTAGACGTTCATGTCGCCGAGCTGGGTGTCCATGGAGACATCGCCGGTGCGCGGGCTGAACCCGAACACGAAGCTGTCGACGACGGCCTGGGCGCCGGCCGAGAAAGCCAGCGACAGGGCCAGGAAGGTGCCAGCGATCGTCATTTTCATCGGGAGAGGCCTTGGGACGTCGGAGTAGTGGCGGATTGTGCACCACCGTGCTGAATCTGGAATGAGGGCGCGGTCACAGCCGCTGCAGGCGATACGCGACGCCATCGGCGGCCGGCCGGCCTTCGGCCTCGAGCATTTCCAGCGCGCCGTCGGGCTGCAGCCAGAACCAGCGCCCGGGGCCGTCGGGGTCCAGCCGGTAGACGGCCGCCTCGACGCCCCCGACCTGCGCATCCTCCTGGCGCCAGTCGCCTTCCTGCACGAAGCGGTTCTCGCCGGAGCCGCCCAGGTAGGTTTCCTCCAGCACGTAGCGGGGACCCTCCGCGTCTTCGCGTAGCTGCAGCCGGGTCTGGATGCCGTCGCAGTCGGCGCAGGGCAGCACGCCCAGCCAGGTCCGCTCGAAGCTGGCGTCGTCCTGGGCCAGGTCCGAGGTCGCGTCGGCGGGGGCGGCGGGGCCGGCCCCCTCGCCCGCCTGCTCGCGGCCGCAGCCCGGCAGGGCGAGCAGGCCGGCCAGCAGCAGCGCGAGGGTCGCGGAGCGGCGGATCAGTTGGGCGTTCATCGCATCCTCCGTTGAGGCCACCACTCTAGCCTGAGGCCATGTGAGGGCGACTTAAACCCCGTTTCCCGGACCGGTGCGTTGAAGGGAGTGTCCACCCCGCCCGGAGCGTCCCCATGATCCAGCGCAGCCTGCCCCATCCCTCCCCTTTCGCGGCCATCGACGCCAAGCGCATCGCCGGCAACACGCTGGCGCTGGCCGTCCACGCGGTCGTGTTCGCGGTGCTGCTGGTGCCCAGCACCTGGACGCCGCCGGCCAAGCCCCCGGCGGTGGAGCGCATGGTGGTCGTGCCGGACGTGGTGCCGCCGCCGGTGATCCCGGTGATACCGCCGCCCGTGCAACCCGTCGAGCCGCGGCCGCAGACGCGGCCGGTCCAGAACCCGGTCGCCACCCGGACGCCTGCCGTGGACCCGGCCCCCGTGCTGGACCAGGGCACGGAACAGGCCGTGGTGGTGGACGTCGACCCGGGCCCGCCGATCGAGGACAGCTTCGACACCGGCACCCCGCAGCTGGCGACGCTGGCCTACGACGTCTACCCGCCCCCGCGCTACCCGCGCCAGGCCCTGCGCAACGGCGACACCGGCACCGTGCTGCTGCGCGTGCTGGTGGATGAACAGGGCTGGCCCAAGGAAGTGCTGGTGGAAACGAGCAGCGGCCACCGCGAGCTGGACCGCGCCGCGACCCAGCAGGTGCTGGCGAAGTGGCGCTTCCACCCGGCCACCCACCAGGGCCGGCCGATCCGGGCCTACGCCCTGGTCCCGATCGGCTTCAGCCTGCCCTGAACGGCCCGCTCACACTGGTTCGACGGATCGCCTTCACAATGAGCGATCCCCGAACCAGTGACCCTCCCCATGACCCAGTCCTTGATCGCCTGCGCCCTGCTGCTCGCCAGCGCCCCCGCCCTCGCCCAACAGGCGGAGCCGCCGCGCTGGACCTTCGGCGTCCTGGCCGCCGACCGCGACGCGCCCTACGTCGGTCTCGACGAAGACCTGCTGGTCGTGCCCCTGGTCCGCTTCGAGGGCGAGAAGGCCTACCTGCGCGGCCTGCGCGGCGGCTGGCGCTTCATTGAAACCGACAGTTACGAGTTCTCGGTGTTCGGGCAGGCCCGCACCGAAGGCTATGACGCCAACGACTCGGCTTTCCTGACCGGCATGGAAGACCGCAAGTTCTCGCTCGACCTCGGCGTCGCCTCCGCGTGGACCATCGAGAAGGTCGGCCAGATCGAGATCGCGCTGTCCGCCGACGCGCTCGACCGCAGCGGCGGCCACGAAGCCGCGCTGTCCTGGAACGGCCTGTTCCGCGCCGGCGGCTTCACCTTCATCCCCGGCGTGTCGGCGCGTTGGCAGTCCGCCGACATCGTCGACTACTACTACGGCGTGCGCGCCGGCGAAGCCCTGCCGGGCCGCGCCGCTTACCGTGGCGATGCCGCGGTGACGCCGGACGTGTCGATGCTGGTGCAGCGCAAGCTCGGCGCGCGCTGGACCCTGTTCGCCCGCGCCAGCCACGCCTGGCTGCCGTCGGAGATCAGCAACAGCCCGATCGTCGCCCGCGACAACTCGACCTCGATCTTCCTCGGCCTGGGCTACTCGCCCGAGTAAGCGCTCAGGCGTCGAGCACGACGCGGTTGCGGCCTTCGCGCTTGGCGCGGTAGAGCGCCGCGTCGGCACGGGCGACCAGGTGCGCGGGACTCTCGTCGCGCGTGGCCTGGGCCGCGCCGATGCTCACCGTCACCGCCTCGAATGGCCAGTCGGTGCGCTCGAGGTCGCGGCGGATGCGCTCGGCCACCTTCAGCGCCAGCCCGCCGTCGATGCCCGGCAGCAGCACGGCGAACTCCTCGCCGCCATAGCGCGCCGCGATATCGCCCGGCCGCAGCGCGGCCTTCAATGCCCGTCCCACCAGTCGCAGCACCTCGTCGCCGGCCGGATGACCGTGGCTGTCGTTGTAGGCCTTGAAGTGGTCGATATCGATCATCAGCAGCGCGAAGTCGCTGTCGGACTCGCGCCGCTGCATCAGCAGGCCGTCGATCGCCTGCTGGAAGGCGCGGCGGTTCCCGAGCCGGGTCAGCGCGTCGGTGTGCGCGTCCTCGCGCAGGCCGCGCGCGATGCGGCGTTCGCCCTCGATACGGTCCAGCAGCGCCCCCACCGACCACACCAGCCAGGCGACCAGGCCGCCGGAGCCTACCGCGAGCAGGGTCAGGGTGGCCTGCGGGCTGAGCAAGTCGTTCGACTGCAGCCACTGCGCGACGAAGCTCAGCAGGCTGGGGATCAGCAGCGAGGGCAACAGGGCCCGGCGCGTCAGCACGCCGCCGAAGCTGTCCGAAGTCAGCACGCGCATCATGCCCTCCTCCGGGCGTGACGCGAGCCAGCCCAGCGCCAATACCAGCAACATCGGGCCGGTGTGGATCGCCACCGGGAAGAACGGCGTGACCGGGACCTTGGAGGCGGCCTGGTAGCCATAGGTGGACATCGCGTACAGCGCGATCAGCACCACGCCCAGCGCAGCGCCCTGGCTCAGCCACAGCCCGCGGAAGGAGCACGCCGCCGCACCGCCGAGACCCAGCAGGATGAAGGCAATGGCCGTCAGTTCGGACATTCGCCCAGGGATCTGCCCTCGCTCGATCGCCGGGGAATCAGGATGCAGCAGCGTGTCGATGCCTGCGTCGATCCCGAAGAGGTATTGGGCAAGGGTCGCGGCACCCAGGGCGAACACCAGCACCGAAAGCAGCACCGACGCCGGACCCTGGCGGGTCCGCCGCCACAGGCAGGCCAGCAGGGCGAAGCCGCAGAGGGCCAGCCCGAAGGCAGTGTTGATCTTCATCGTGGCCTGGCCGGGCAGCGCCGCCTTCATGGCCTCGCTGCCGATCGCCCAACCCAGCAACGCCATCACCGCGACGGCGAGCGCCGCCAGGCCGGCGCCGAAGGAGAAGCGGCGGAAGCCCGCGACCGCCCGAGGACTCGACATCCATCGCTTCGGCTGGTCCACGTTCGCCTCCCGGGCATCGTCCCGAGCCAGACTAGCCCAGCCCCGCGCCGGCGAACAGCCGGTCAGAGCAAGGCAGGCGGGGTGTCGAGCACGCAGCGGTCCAGTGACGCCAGCAGCGCGGCGTCGTGCTCGATGGTCGGCAGTTCGTGCACGAAGAACCAGCGGCAGGCGGCCAGCTTGCCGGCGTAGAAGTCGCGATCCGCCGCGGAAGACGGCGTTGCGGCGCTGGCGACCAGGGCCTGCCGCAGCCAGGTCCACGCGATGGCGACGTGTCCCACCAGCTTCAGGTAGCGCGAGGCGTTCGCCAGCGCCGCGCGCACGTCGCCGCGCGCCATCGCCTCGCCGAGCGTGCCGGTGGTCCGGGCGACCAGGCTGGCGGCACGGGTCAGCGCCAGCGCGTGTTCGGCCAGCGTGGGTACGGTGCCGGCGGCCGCCGCAGTCGCAGCGATCGCCCGCAGCAGCAGCTTCAGCGCGGCGCCTCCTTCCATCAACGCCTTGCGCCCGAGCAGGTCGAGCGCCTGGATGCCGTTGGCACCCTCGTGGATCGGGTTGAGGCGATTGTCGCGCCAGCACTGTTCGACCGGGTATTCGCGGGTATAGCCATAGCCGCCCAGCACCTGGATCGCGAGGTCGTTGGCTTCCACGCAGGCATCGGCCGACCAGGCCTTCACCACCGGCGTCAGCAGCTCCAGCAGCCGCTGCGCATCGGCGCGACGCGCGGAGTCCGGATCGTGGTCGCGCGCATCCACCAGCGTGGCGGCGTGCATCGCCAGGCCCAGCGCGCCTTCGACCCGCGCCTTCTGCTGCAGCAGCATCCGGCGCACGTCGGCATGCTCGATGATCGCGACCGGCGGCGAGGCCGGGTCCTTCTGGTCGGGGTGCCGGCCCTGCTTCCGCTCGCGCGCGTATTGCAGCGAATACCGGTAGCCGGCGCTGCCGAGCATGATCGCGCCGACGCCGACGCCGATGCGCGCCTCGTTCATCATGTGGAACATCTGCGCGAGGCCATGGTGCGGGGCGCCGACCAGTTCGCCGAAGCAGTCGCCGCGCTCGCCGAACTTCAGGAAGGTGTTGACGATGCCGCGCTGGCCCAGCTTGTGGTTCACGCCGGCCAGCTGCACGTCGTTGCGGGCGCCGAGACTGCCGTCGTCGTTGACGCGGTACTTCGGCACGATGAACAGGCTGATGCCCTTCACGCCCGGCGGTGCGTCCGGCAGCCGCGCCAGCACCAGGTGCACGATGTTGTCGGCGAGGTCGTGCTCGCCGCCGCTGATCCACATCTTGGCGCCGCTGAGGCGATAGCTGCCGTCGCCCGCCGGCTCGGCGCGGGTGCGGATGTCGCCCAGCGACGAACCCGCCTGCGGTTCGCTCAGGCACATCGTGCCGAGGAAGCGGCCCTGCAGGATCGGGGCGCGGTAGCGCGCGCACTGTTCCGGCGTCGCGTGCGCCTGCAGCAGGTTGGCGACGCCGCGCGCCAGCAGCGCGTAGCCAGCGGTCGCGACGTTGGCCGCGGCGAACATCGCGTCGCAGGCCAGGGCCACGGTGTAGGGCAGCTGCATGCCGCCCTCGTCCGAATCCGCCAGCAGCGCGCTGAAGCCGGCGTTGGCGTAGGCATCGAGCGCCTGCTTCACCGCCGGCAGGATCTCGACGCGGCCATCGACGAAGCGGGGCTCGTCGATGTCGGAGGCGCGGTTGTGGTTGGCGAACTTCGCCATCGCCAGCTCCGCCGCGGCATCCAGGGTGGCGTCGAAGGTTTCGCGCGAGTGCTCGGCGAAGCGCGGGTGGCGGCACAGGGATGCAATGCCTTCGACTTCGTGCAGCAGGAAGTCGAGGTCGCGGCGATCGAAGGGGAGCTGGGGAGACATGGGCGGGCTCGGGCAGGTCAGGCGCCTAGCCTAGCAATCCGCGCCGACGCCCGGCTCAGTCGCGTCCTTCCGCCGCCGCGGTGGCGCGCGCCTGCAGCGCGGCCAGGGCCTTGGGAATCCCGGCGGGCGTGTCGACCGTCGCCACGCGCGCGCGGTGCCCCGGCTCCAGGCCATTCTCGAGCTCGTGCGCCCAGGTCACGTGGTAGGGCATGTGCACGCCCCAGCCGCCGAGCCGCACCACGGGCTCGATGTCCGAGCGCAGGGAGTTGCCGACCATCGCGAACGCCCCGGCCTCGACGCCGAACTCGGACAGCACGCGCGAGTAGGCGCGCGCGTCCTTCTCCGACACGATCTCGATCCGCCGGAACAGGTCCGCGAGGCCCGACGCGGCGACCTTGGCCTCCTGGTGGAACAGGTCGCCCTTGGTCACCAGCACCACCGGGTAGCGGTGGGCCACCGCCTGCACGGCTTCGCGGATGCCGGGCAGCAGGTCGACCGGATGCCCCATCACTTCCTTGCCGAGGCCGACGATGCGGTGCAGGTCGGCGCTTTCGATGCGGCCACCGGTCACTTCGAAGGCCGCCTCAAGCATGGACAGCGTCATGCCCTTGGCGCCGTAGCCGAACAGCTTGAGGTTGGCGCGCTCGGTCGCCAGCAGGCGGTCGTGCAGGCCAGCGTCGGCGAGGTCCACGTAGCGGCCGACGATGGCTTCGAAGGCCTCGCTCGCCGCGCGGTAATAGTCCTCGCTGTGCCAGAGGGTATCGTCGCCATCGAAGCCGATCAGCTGGATCATCGCGGGTAAAGGGCAGGCCGGGGTGGCCGCAGTCTAACCGTGGCGCGCCCCCGCCCGCGATGCGGCATGATGGCGCCAGCCGCCCCCGAGGAATCCGCCATGAGACTCGCCGCGACCGCGCTCGCCCTGCTGGTGTTCGCCACTGGCGCCGCCCACCCCGTGCAGGCTGACGACTGGAAGGACCGGCTCAAGCGCAGCTTCGAGCGCCGGGGCGGCGCCGTCAGTGAACAGGAAGCCGCCGGCGGCATCCGCGAGGCCATGGCCCAGGGCGTCCAGCGCGCGGTGCTGCAGCTGGGCCGGCAGGATGGCTTCTACGGCAACGAGGCCCTGCGCATCCGCGCGCCCGGCCAGCTGCGCAAGATCACCGACACCGCCCGCCAGCTGGGCGCCGGCAAGCGGGTCGACGAGTTCGAGCTGTCGATGAACCGCGCCGCCGAGAAAGCGGTGCCGCTGGCCGCCGACATCTTCGCCGACGCCGTGCGCGGGATGACCGTGCGCGACGCGCTCGACATCGTCCGCGGCGAGGAGGACGCCGGCACCCGCTTCTTCCGCCGCGTCACCGAGGACCGCCTGCGCGCGCAGTTCCTGCCCATCGTCAGCGACGCGACCGCGAAGGCCGGCGTCACCCAGCGCTACAAGGCCGTGGTCGGCCGCAACAGCGCGCTGATCAATGCGCTGGGCGGTGGCGAGTCGGTCGACCTGGATCGCTACGTCACCGACGAGGCCCTCGACGGGCTGTTCCAGGTGGTGGCGGAACAGGAGCGCGGCATCCGCCGCGACCCGGCGCAACGCTCCAGCGAACTGCTGCGGAAGGTGTTCGGCAGCCGCTGAGCGGCGCGATCAGTTCTCGGGTTCGGGCTGGAATTCCTTGCCGCCGATGATCACCTGGCCGGCCAGCAGCGTGTAGACCGCATCGTGGCGACGGCCGAACACGGCCTTCGCCGCCTCTTCCACCGACGTGCCGGTCCCGGCGCCGAACCAGTAGCGACCGCAGGCGTCACCCATCGCCACCGAGCGCTCGAGCCGCGACGGCCCCAGGCCCTGGCCGGTGATGCGCTGCGGCTGCTCGCCGCTGGCGAAGATCGCGGTGACCTTGGTGTCGGGCGACACGCGCACCGCCCACGCGCTGGCGTCGGGCGCGGTCAGCAGCAGGGCGATCTCGCCCGGCACCAGCACTTCGACCCGGCGGATGGTCTCCCGGCCCGGCTCGGCGAGGTCGCCCGGCAGCCCGCCGTCCACCACGAACAGCTTGCCCGGCACCGGCAGCGCGACGCCCGGGAAGCGGCAGCGGCTCCAGTCCAGGCCCGTCGGCTCGGGGGCCGGGGTGATGACCGTCGCGCTGTCGTCCGGCGCGGGGGCCTCGCCGCCGCAGGCCGCGAGGGCCAGCAGCAGGGCGAGTCCGGAAGCGGGGCGGAACACAGGCGTCATGTCGTGGATCCTTGGGGGCGAAGCCCGCAGCATAGCCGCCCCGCGCCGCGCTGCCACCCCTCAGGGGTGCTCGGCCTCGGCGTGCACGCGTTCGCGCCGGATCAGGTAGATGCCGCTGGCGACGATGATGCCGGCGCCGGCGAAGGTCCAGCCGTCGGGCAGCGCCTGCCAGATCAGCCAGTCCAGGCCCAGGCCCCAGGCCAGCGCGCTGTACTCGAACGGCGCCACCACCGAGGCCTCGCCGGTGCGGAAGGCCTCGGTGATCGCGACCTGGCCGAGGAAGCCGCTGACGCCGACGCCCGCGATCACCCAGGCGTCGGCGCCCTGCAGCGCCTGCCAGTTCGGCCAGGCCAGCGCGGCGGCGCCCGTACCGGTCATCAGCAGCATCCAGAACACCATGCTCTGGCCGCTGTCGGTCCGGTGCAGCACCCGCACCAGGATCGACGACAGCGCGTAAGCGGTCGCCGAAACCAGCACGGCCAGGCCCGCGAGCGTCACCACGCCCTCGCCGGTCGGCCGCAGCACCACCAGGACGCCCAGCAGGCCGATGCAGATCGCGGTCCATCGCCGCGGCCCGACCTTCTCGCCCAGCAGGGGCACCGACAGCGCGGTGATCATCAGCGGCGCGACGAAGAACAGCGTGTAGGCGCCCGTCAGCGGCATGCGCTTGAGCGCATACGCGAAGGACGCCAGCATCAGGATCGACAGCACGCCGCGCAGCAGGTGCAGCGGCCAGCGGATGCGCAGCAGCGCCAGGGCGCCACCGGTGGCCAGCACCCAGACCATCACCAGCGGCAGCGAGGACAGGCCACGGATCGCCGCCACCTGCATCGGCGGGTAGTGCGCGGCAAGATGCTTGAGGCCGCCATCCATCAGCGAGAACAGGCCGACGGCCAGCAGCATCGCGACGATGCCGCGCAGGTTGGTCTTGGTTTCCATGCCGCCATTGTGCGACAGGCAAGTGCCCCGGCCGAAGCGGAATCAGCCGGCGGCGGACACCAGCGGCTCGTCGGCGACCGGCGCGTCCGGGTCGCGGCACTGGGCGATCACCCAGCTGCGGATGCGCTCGCGCTGGGACTGGGTCAGGTCCAGCCAGTCCAGCGCCAGCGCGGCGTCCTGGAAGTCGTGCGCGATCGTGCAGTCGCTCTTGCGCACCGGCACCTGCCCGGCCGCCTCGGCGGCGCGCAGGCGGGCCTGTTCCTCCGCCTGCGCCTGCTCGACCCGACGGGCCTCCTCGGCGGCGCGCGCCGCTTCGGCCGCGCGCAGGGCTTCGGCCTCGGCCAGCGCGGCGCGCGCGGCCAGTTCCTCGGGGCCGGGGCTCGGGTCCGGCGTGGCGTCCCGCTTCCAGACCTGGGTCATGCCCTTCGGGCAGGGCTCGGACTGGATGCTCACCTCGCCCTTCTCGCCGGTGCACTTGTAAAGCACCTCGGCCCGGGCCGCGGGCGCAAGCAGCAGCGGCACCAGCAGCCAGCACGACAGCGACAGCAGGCGGATCGAGGTCATGCGGGTCTCCCGGTGAGCGCGGGGGCGGTCGGCCCGGCGGTGGTCACGGCGTCGGCGGCGTCGCCGCGCCGTCGCGCAGGTGCTTGTCAAGGAAGGCGAGGATGCGGCCATAGCCCTCGATCTGGTTCTTCTTCTTGCTGAAACCGTGGCCCTCGTCGTCGAACACGACGTACTCGACCGGCACGCCGTTCTTCTCGACCGCGGCGACGATGTCGTCGGACTCGGGCTTGATCACGCGCGGGTCGTTGGCGCCCTGCAGCACCATCA
>LNFM01003744.1_pt1 | contig 29310 bp, 31 predicted proteins | sample 596031 | NCBI WGS metagenome assembly LNFM01 (sample SAMN04254537, study PRJNA301005) | activated carbon metagenome | isolation source: dual media filters at the Ann Arbor, Michigan drinking water treatment plant | place: USA: Ann Arbor
CGTCGCGATGGTCCTCGGGCAGGTCGAGCGCGCGCTTCGAAGTGACTACAGCGAGGCCGTCGCGCTCCCGGACAAGCTGACCATCGAGCACGTGATGCCGCAGAAGTGGCAACCGCATTGGCCGCTCGATCCGCCCGGGGACGCCGCGCAGATCCAGGAGCGCGAGCAGCGCATCCATCGCATCGGGAACCTGACGCTGGTCACCTCGAAGCTGAACCCGGCGCTGTCGAACTCGAACTGGACGACCAAGCGCACCGCTCTCAACCAGCACAGCGTCCTTCTGCTGAACAGGCGCCTGGTCGACCTTCACCCCGACACCTGGGGTGAGCAGGAGATCGACCAGCGGTGTCAGCAGATCGCCGACATCGTCTGTCGGATCTGGAAGCGACCCGAGGCCACCACCCCTGGAGACCCGGGATCTCCGGCGATCGTGGGCGAGCCTGCGCCGAGCCTCGATGAGGGTGGCCGGGCATCCACGCCAGCAGCGCATCCTGGGACCCGGTCGGCGGCGGCGGGCGCGCTGGAGGTGGTGACTGCGCCTGCTCCGGTCGCCGAGGCGCCGGAACGCGAAGGCAGCACGTCCGGCGACCGTGCGCTCCAAGCCGACAGGATCGTGCGGGGCTTTCACGAGCAGGGCCGATCGCGCGCGGACCTCGCGGGCGAGTTCGGGATGGAGCCCGGGGAAGTGGAGCGGCTCCTGTGGGAGTGGGAGCCGATCGTCTACCCGCACGCGCGCCTCGCCCAGACGGCGGACGACATCGTCGCGGCGCGCGAGGGCCACCTGTCTCGTGCGCGGCTGGTCGTCGAGGAGGCGGCGGCGCTTCGGTGGGACCGCATCGCCGCCCGCTCAGGGCTCACCGTGCCGGAGGTGAAGGCGCTCTATGACTCACGCCAGGGCGCTGGCGCTGCCGCCAACTCCTACGTCGGTAGGGGTCGGGACTTCCGACAGAGCCCCGAAGGCGGCGAGCCGCCAGGCTGAGAGCGCCTTTGCAACGCCAGCCCCCGGGTTCGCGCCGGCCGCCGGGGCGTCTTCAGGGGTTGTATGGGCTCCAGCCCGCAGGAAGGAAGGGCCGCAAGTCCTCGGGCCTGGGCTCGATCGGGCCCGGCAGTATCGGCGCTGAGGTCAGCGGGTTGATCCGCTCGCGCGCCTCTATCGCCCAGGAAAGCCATTCGGCGGCCAGTGGATCATCCCCGTGGGCCTCCTCGGCCGCCTGGATGAATACGTCGATGCGCCGGCTCATCTCCCAGTCGGCGAGATTGCTCTCGAGATCGCGACGCCGGCGGTCCTCGAGGAAGGCGGCCCTCGCCTCCTCCATCAGTTCGTGCCAGCGCCGCTCGCGCTCGAGGGCGGCCTGTCGCGCGCGCTCCTGTCGGGCGATCTCATCGAGCCTCGCCTGGTCGACGGCGCGCTCGCCCTCGATCACGCGAGTCGCGATCTCCGCGAACAGTTCCGGCAGGAGCTCCTCGAGTTGCCTGTTCGCGCGATCGCGCCAGTTGGAGCGCCGCCGTCGGTCTCCGAACGTGCGCCCGCCATCCAGCTGAGGCTCGAGCCGGCCCGTGGCGCCCCGGTCGTGCTCGCCCTCAGGGACCGGGCGCTTTCGGTAGAGGTCCCAGAACCTCGATTCTGCGGCGCTCTTCTGCTCGGCCTCCAGACGTCCCCGATGGCGGACGCCCTCCTCGCGCACCCTGATCCGGAACTCCACGCCGGCGGCGGTGATCCAGATGTGGCGATCGATGGCGGGCCTCCAGTTGATCAGCAGCCGGCCGGCAGTGATGCGCGGTGGGGCGGCGACCTGCCAGCGCCTTCGTCTGCACTCGAGGGCGATCGCGTGGACGAGCCGGGTCGCCCGCTCGAGCGATCCCCGGGAGATCTCGTGCCGCTCGACGGACCGCGTGAACCGAGCCGCGATCGGATCGAGCTTGTCGATCATCTCCGGTACGACCACGGGTTCGGCCTCGGCAACGGCCACGCGTTCTCCCCCCGGGTATTCCGCTGGGATGAGGCGTAGCTCGATCCGATGGCCGATGGTGCGGGTGGTGAGCGCCATGCCCTCGGGCAGCTTGCCCGCCGCCTGCGCGGCGTAGGCGCGCTGCCTGACTCCCGTTCCATCGGGCTCGGTGGCCGGGATGATCAGCGTGCCGCCGGCCTCGATCAGGTCATGGACCAGCCGGTCGGTCTTGGCGGCAGGTGACGTCGCAGGTCGCGACCGCGGTCGCTCCTCTGTCTCTCCGGGGTCGCGGCCTTCAGTGACGGCGGGCGTCGGGTGCGTCCCCTCGTCCAGGTGGCGTCGTCCGGTCGGAGTGATCTCGCACTGCCAGGTCCGGCCACGCCCCCGTATCCGGACCAGCCCTCTGGCGTGGAGGGCACGCACCGAGATCCGATGGGACGTGCCCGAGTAGCGGCCCTCGGGGCAGCCCTCGGCCACCCAGCCCAGCAGCTCCCGCTGACCGTCGGTGAGCCGGTAGAGGTCCTCGGCAGTCGCCCCGTGGCTCTGTGGACCTGACATTCCCGAAACCCCCTTGGCCATGCGGATCCCCGCCAGGAGGTGTCCAACTCACCGTCAGCAGGGTGTCCAAGGCGTCAGTATCGACTTTGGGATCCCGCAGCAGCAAAGGGCTCTCAGGACTATGGAAGAGCCCCACTGTTTCGCTCAGGGGGAGGGTCCCACGAAGGTGTGGGGCCCTCCCCCTGATTCGTTCCACGTCCAGACGGCGCCCTCGCCGCGGGTCATCAGCGAGCCCGGCATGACGCGGAGGCGGCGGGGGCGCAGGAGCAGGACCCCGAAGGTGGGGGACGCCCAGGACTCCCAGTCCGGGTGGATGGCCGGGTCGAAGCCCGCGGGGCGGGGCGTCGCGTCGAAGCGGCGCCAGGCCTCCGCGAGGTCGCCGGCGCCGGTGACGCGCTCCACCGCGCAGTCGGCGGTGGCGGTGTCCTGCGTCGCGTCCCAGTAGGTGAGGGACAGGAACGGGACCCGCGCGAGCTCGGCGACCTTCGGTGCGTCGGTCGCCGTGGAGGCCCACCCCGTGAGCTTGCGGCCGTCCCACTCCCAGACCGGCTGCATCACGCGTGTGCGGGGGTGTCCGGCGGCGTCGGTGGTGGCGACCACCGCGACGCCGATGCGGTGCGCCGTCGTGATGAACGCAGGGGCGATGACACCGAGGTTCTTTCGCATGCCACGACGCTAGGGCTTCAACCGCGGTCGAGGTCAAGGGGCACCGTGGTCGCCTCCCCCCGGGGATCCCCGGATGCGGACCCCGCCCGCCGCGGCGATCGTCCCGCCATGGCGACGGGGACGACGAGCGCGGTGGACCTCTGGTGGCTGCCCCTCGGCGCCGGCGGCCACAGCGTCCGGCTCAACGGGAGGGTGTTCCAGGCGGTCGCCTCCCGGATGTCGGGACGGCCGGCGTGCGACCTCTACCACTCGGCGCTCATCGTGCGGACGGACGGCGTGTCCCACGCGATCGAGATGACCCCCGTCGCCCGTGGGGACGGCGCGGGGCGCGGCGTCGTCTCCGGCGGCGCCGTCGGCGCGCGGGCGGCGGGCCGGATGCGGATGTTCCGCTACGAGGTCCGGTGCTGGCGGGACGGTGTGATCCCCGACCTCGCCGAGGCCGTGGGAGGTCCGCGGAGGCTCTCGGGGGACACGGCCGTCGCGGGCCGTGTCCTCACCCTCGTGCCGTCCGTGCCGACGCCGGTGTGGGGCCGCGACGAGCTGCGGACGGGGGAGATGTGGAACTCGAACTCCCTCACCTCCTGGCTGATCGCGCGGGCCGGCCTCGACATCGACGCGATCCACCCACCCGCCGGGGGTCGCGCCCCCGGCTGGGCCGCGGGCATCGCCGTCGCGCACCGCGCTCAACCGCCGGGCCCGCCTGCCCCGTACCTCCGGTGACGACACGACGGAGGCCATGGCATGCCCGAGGTTCTCGCGGGATCCCCCTCGCTGGGCGCCGCCCCGGCGGAGACCTACGCGCGTGCCCGGCTGCGCCTCGGCATCGCCGGCGTCGGGACGTTCACCGTGCTCTCGGCGGTGCTCCTCGCCACGGGGGCGGCGGGGGCGCTGCTCCCGCAGACGACGTCGTGGGCCTGGACGGACCCGGGCTGGATCCTGGTGCTCGTCGCGGTCCACGCCGTCGTGTCGGCGCCGTTCGACGTCCTCGGCGGCCGGGTGCTGCCGCGGCGGCACGGGCGCGCACCCGCCGGGGGTGACGCCGGGTTCACCCGCGTCTGGCTGCGGGGTGTCGCGGCCCACGCCGCCATCCTCGCCGCGGTCGCCCTCGTGCTGCTCGCCGCGGGCCGCGCCGCGGGCGCCCCGGCGGTGCTCGCGGCGGCGCTGCTGGTGATGGTGGCGCTGCTCGCCGCCCAGGTCCCGGTCGCACGGCTCGTCGGCGGCGTCCGTCGCGAGGGGGACGGCCTGCGGGCCGACGACCCGGCGTTCGCGGGCGGCGTCGTCGGCCTGCCGGGTCGCGACCGTACGATGCCGTCCGCCGCGTGGACGGGGCCGGTCGCCCGGGTGCAGGCGGTCCGCCGGGAGGCCGTGCGGCGCAGTGGCGCGCGAGCCCTCGGCGTGGCGGTCGCCGTCGCCGGGACCCTCGCCGGCATGGCGCTCGTGATGGCGCTCGGCGCGGCGGTGACGTCGGTCGCCGGCGTCGCCACGCTCTCGCTCGGAATGACGCTCTGGTCGTTCCTCGGGCTGCTGGTGCTGCCGACCCCGTCCCGGCGGGCGGTCCTCGCCGCCGACCGCGCCGCCGTCGCGGACGGCGTCGACCCGGAGGATCTCGCGGGGGTGCTGCGGACCCTGGATTCCCTCGGTGACGACGAGCCCCGTCGCGCTCCGCTCGTCGAGGCGGTCTTCCACCCGGTGCCCTCGCTCGACCGGCGCCTCGCCGCGCTCCAGGCGTCGGGGGGCCCGGGCCTGCCGCAGCCGTGGAACGCGGCCCGCACCACCCTCTACCTCGCGTGGGCGGGCCTCGGCCTGGTGTCGCGCGCCGTCCACTGCAACAGCGGCCGGCCGGCGCTGTGGGTGTTCCTACCCGGAGACTGACGCTCCTGCGCACCGGGTCAGGCCGGGGCGGCGACCTCGGTGACGTAGGCGTCGTGGTCGCTGAGGCGGCGGTCCCCGTCGGTCGCCGGGACGCGCCGGCACGAGCTCACGAGCCACGTGCTCGGGACCGCGATGTGATCGATGCTGAGGAGACCGTCGATCCTGTGGGGGACGGCTCCCGTCGTGACCGTGAGGCCGACCTCCGCGACGAGGTCCGTGATGGCGATCCGCCCGGCCTTCGTGCCCGCGTACTCGGTCCCGTTCATGGCGTGGTTCCAGTCGCCACCCCAGATCACGGGGACGGGGGAGCCGGCAAGCGCCGGCCGCAGGCGCCCGAGCGCGGCCCGCGTCATGCCCGCCACGTCCTCCTCGCGGTCCGGCCACGTCGCGCGGGCGCTCCGCCAGGGCAGGACGCAGCTGCAGAGGAGCAGGTCGCGCCAGTGCGCGACGGCGGCGGCCTCGTGGACGGATGCCACCGGGTGGAGCGGCTCGTCGCTCCAGAGCGCCGCCCACGAGCGACCGCCGGTGCCGGGCATCGCCGCCGACCGGAGCAGGTGGCCCGACGCCAGGTCGGTCCTCGCGCCGACCTCGGTGAGCAGCCAGACGTCGCAGGCCGTGTCCTCGATGAGCCGGTGGTGCCGGTCCGACCAGCGTCCCGCGAGGTTCCAGGTCCCGATGCGCACGGGCGGCATACTGACGCGTGGGGGGGCGTGATGAACGGAGATGGAGGGGCGATGGGGACGACGACGGGTCCGCTGCGGTGCGCCATCTGCGGGGAGGGGGTGCGGCGGGGGAGGACCGGCGCGTACGGGCACCGCGCCCGCCTCGTCGCGGCCTGCGACCTCGACTCCGACCACCGGGTCGTCGTCGACTGGGACGCCTACGGCCCGCTCGCCTGCCGCCGGTGCGCCGCCACCGTCGTCGCGCGGGGCGCGGGATACGCCCACGCCGACCCGGCGGCCGACGCCGACCACCCCGCCGACCCCGACCTGCCCGCGGGGTGAGCCGACCGGATTGACCCCGCCACGGCGCGCGGGCATGATCGCGCGCCGTGGCGACCGTCCTCCTCCTGCCCCCGTCCGAGGGCAAGGCCCCCGGCGGACGGGGACCCACGTGGGAGCACGCCGCGACCGCCTTCCCGGAGCTCGCCGCCGACCGCGTCCGCGTGCGCGACGCGGTCCGCGCGGCGCTGGGGGAGGGGGAGGAGGCCGCCGGCCGTCTGCTCGGCGCGCGCGGACCCCACCTCGCCCGCGCCCTCGCGGAGTGGGACGCCCTCGACGACGCGCGCACCACCGACGCGGTCGCGCGATACGCCGGGGTGGTGTGGGGCGCACTCGACCCCGCCACGCTCACTCACGCCGCCCGGCGGCGGCTCCGCGCCTGGGTGATGGTGCCCTCGGGCCTCTGGGGGGTCAGCGCGGCGACCGACCCCCTGCCGCCCTACCGCCTCAAGATGGGCGCCCGTGTGCCGCCACTCGGTGGGCTGGCGGCGTTCTGGAGACCCCGGATCACCCCGGTGATCGCCGCCCGGGCCGGTTCGGGGTGGGTGATCGACCTGCTCCCCGGTGAGCACGCCGCCGCCGTCGACCCCGCCCTGCTCCCGCCCGCCCGTCTGCTGCGGGTCGAGATCGTCGACGAGGGCCCCGACGGGCGCCGGGCCGCCGGGCACGACGGCAAGGCCGTGAAGGGCCGCCTGGCGCGGGCGATCCTCGGGGCGGGGGCACGCGACCCCGCGTCCATCGGACGTCTCGACGTCCCAGGCCTCACCCTCGACGTGAGCCTGAGATCATCCCGCGACCGGCCCGCCCGGATCGTCTTCACGCGCACCGCCGCCTGAACGACGGCCCGGCCGATCAGCCCCGGGACCCCAGAGGGGTGAGGATCGCCGCCGTGGGGCCGGCGGGCACGAACTCGAGCCCCACGTGCCCTGTGTAGCCGACCTCGTCGAGCCGGGCGACGAAGGCGTCGAGGTCGAGGTCCCCCGTCCCGGGGGCCCCGCGCCCCGGGTGGTCCGCGAACTGGGCGTGGCCGATCAGGTCGCCGACGGCCACCACCTCCGCGAGCGGGTCCAGGCCCGCCCGGGCCGCGTGGTAGGCGTCGAACAGCACCCGCACACCGTCGTGCCGCACGTCGCGGACGAACGCGGCGGCCGCACCGGGCGTCGCGATCAGCGGGCGGTCGACGTCGCGGTCGTTCAGGTGCTCCACGACGATGCGCGCGCCGAGGCTCCCGACCTCGTCGGCGGCCTCGCGCACGACGCCGCGGGCCAGGTCGAGCTGCTCCCGCAGCGGGCGCCCCCCCGTGTCGCGGCCCACCAGCAGATTGACGACCTCGCCGCCGCAGGCCCGCACGACGCGGGCGGCCGCGACGGCGGCCCGCACGGCCTCGTCGCCGCGTCCCCGCACGTTGCAGTAGCCGCGCTCGCCCGCGGCCAGGTCGCCGCCGTCGGCGTTGACCAGGACCGCCCGCACCCCGGCCTCCCGGACGGCGGCGATCCACTCCCCGGGGTCGGGCGCCGGGGGCCACCACGCCTCCACGGCGTCGAACCCGCACGCCGCGGCCGCCGCGGGCCGCGCCAGCGGCGGCAGCTCGCCGAACAGCGTCCCGAGGTGGGCGGACAGCCCGATCACGCCCCGAGCTCCCGCCGGCGGGCCGTGATCGCACGCCCCGCCGCCAGCGCGTCGGCCCGGAGCTCGGCGACCGCGTCGCCCGCGCCGGCCGTCCACGGCGCCAGGGCGCCGCCGTCGCGCGCGGGCCCGGCGAGCGCCTCGGGAACCTCCCGGGCGGCCGACAGCTCGGGGAAGAGTTGCGCCGAGACCAGCGCGAACGTCCCCAGCCCGCCGAGGTCCGCCGTCGCCAGGGGCCCCGCCGCCATCCACCGCGGCGCCAGGCCGTCCGCCACGGCGGCGTCGATGTCCGCGGCGTCGGCCACGCCCTCCTCGAGCATGTGCAGGCACTCGCGCAATACCGCGAACTGGATGCGGTTCCAGATGAAGCCGGGCACGTCGGCGCGCACGACCAGCGGCGTCTTGCCCATGCGCCCGGCGAGGTCGACCAGCGCGGTGGTCGTCTCCGCCCTGGTCTCGGGCCCGGGGATGACCTCGACGACGGCGGTCAGGTGGGCCGGCTTCAGGAAGTGGAGGCCCGCGAAGGCGCCGGGGTCGGGGAGCGCGCCGGCCAGGTCGCCGATGCGCAGGCTGGAGGTGTTGGTCACCACGTGCGCGCCGGGCGCGAGCCACGGCGCGACGCGCGCCAGCAGGTCGCGCTTCGCGCCGAGGTCCTCGGTGATCGTCTCGACGACGAGCCCGGACCCCGCGAGGGCGTCGGCGTCGATGCCGCCCGCCGCGATGGGTGCCGCGCCGCCGGACATCCGCCGGGCGCGCTCCGCGGCGTCGGCCGTGGCCCCGGCGTCGCGGCCGGCCACCGTGACGGCCAGGCCGGCCACGGCGAGGGCCGCGGCGATCTCCGGTCCCATCGCGCCGGTGCCGAGCACCGTCGCGCGGTCCCCCGGTGTGCGTCGTCCGTCGTCCACGCCGGTTGAGTTCGACGCCGCCCTCCCCGCCCCTCGCCCCGCGGCGGCGGCGGCCCTCAGAGGCCGAGCCGGGGCATGTACGCCGACGGGTAGCGGTCGCCGGAGGCGGCCCCGACCGGCGCGGCGGCCGCGATCGCGGCGAGCTCCTCGGCGGTCAACGTCACGTCGGCCGCCGCCGCGACCTCGTCGAGGCGCGACGCCCGGCTCGTCCCGACGAGGGGGACGACGTCGTCGCCCTGCGCGAGCAGCCACGCGAGCGCGAGCGTCGCGAGGTCGATGCCCCGGCCCTCGGCGATCGCGGTCAGGGCGGCCACCACCTCGAGGTTGCGGGTGAGGTGGTCACCCTGGAGCCGGGGACCTGCCTCCGCCAGTCGTCGGGGGCGAGGTCGTCGGGGGTGCGGATGCGACCCGTGAGCAGCCCGCGCGAGAGGGGGCTGTACGCGACGTACGCGATGCCGAGCTCGCGCAGCACCGGCAGGACGTCCCGCTCGGGGTCGCGGTACAGCAGCGACCACTCGCTCTGGAGCGCGGCGATCGGGTGGACCGCGTGGGCGCGGCGGATCGTCCCGGGGCCGGCCTCCGACAGGCCGATGTGCCGCACCCGGCCCTCCTCCACGAGGCGCGACATCGCGCCGACGGACTCCTCGATCGGCACGGCCGCGTCGACGCGGTGCAGGTAGTACACGTCGATGTGGTCCACGCCGAGCCGGCGCATGCTGGCGTGGGCGGCGTCGCGCAGGTAGTCCGGGGCGCCGCGGCTCGCCTTGGTGGCGAGCACGACCGCATCACGCCGGTCGGCGATCGCCCGGCCCACCAGCTCCTCGTTGGCGCCGTCGCCGTACGCCTCCGCGGTGTCGATGAGGGTGATCCCGAGCTCGATCGCGCGGTGGACGGCGCGGACGCCCTCGTCGGCGTCGGCCGCGCCGTAGTACCCGGCGAAGCTCATCGCGCCGAACGCGACCGGCCCGACCTCGGGTCCGCCGGTCCCCAGCCTGCGTGCCGTGCCCATGGATGACCCCCTCGCCGCGGTGAGACGACACCGTAGGCCGCGGCACCGGAGGCGCGCCCGGATGGGGGGCCCGCCCCATACCTACGGGGGTCGCCCTTCCCCCCGACCGGACTGGCTCCCGGGGGCCCGCTCCCGGATCGTTGATGCATGGCCGTGAACCGCACACTCCGCACCGCCGCCGCCGCACTCGCCGCCGGTCTCGCCCTCCTCGTCGCGGGTGGCGCGGTCGCCGCTCCGGCCGGCGGCGAGGACCGCGTGGACTCCATGATCGTCGGCGGCACGATCGCCCCCGAGGGGGTCTGGCCGTCGATCGTCGCGCTGGTGCCGGCCGGCACGCCGTCCGCCGCCGGCGCGGTGTGCGGTGGCACCCTCATCGGCCCGACCGCCGTCCTCACCGCCGCCCACTGCGTGGTCACCGACGGCCTGGCCCTGGCGCCCGCCGAGATCGACGTGATCGCCGGCGCCACCGACCTCGCCGGCGCCGGGGAGCGCATCGCGGTCGCCGCGATCCGCGTGCACCCGACCTACCGCACCCCCGGTGACGGGGCCGACGCCGCGGTGCTGATCCTCGCCACGCCCAGCTCGGCGCCGGTGGCCGCCTTCGCCCGCGCCGGCCAGGACGCCGCCGACGTGGACCGCGCCGGGGAGATCGCCGGCTGGGGCGCCCGCTCCGAGACCGACACCATCGGCTCCACGTCGCTGCTCTCCGCCCCCGTCACTGTGTTCGGCACCTCCCGCTGCGCCCGCTACCTCGGCAGCGCCTACAGCGCCCGCCTCGCCCTCTGCGCCGGCCGCCCCGAGGGCGGCGTCGACACCTGCTCCGGCGACAGCGGCGGCCCGCTCCGCGACGGCACCGGCCTGCTGATCGGCGTGACGAGCTGGGGCGTCGGCTGCGGCCGCGCCGGACGGCCCGGCGTCTACACCCGCGTCGCCGCCGTCGCCGACTGGATCGACACGGCGACCTCCGCCCCCGTCGCCGCCGTCGCGGCCCCCGCCGCCGTCCGCTCCGCCCCGCGGGTCCGCGCCCTGGCCGGCCGCGCCCGCCCCGGCAGCGTCGCCCGCCTCCGCTACCGCCTCCTCGGCCGCGGTGAGACGACCCGCGAGCAGATCGTCATCCGCTCCGGCGGCCGCGTCATCGCCCGGCTGCGCACCGCCGCCGGCCCCGCACGCGCGAGCCTGCAGTACACCGTGAACTGGAAGGTCCCGCGCCGCCTGGCCGCGGGGCGCACCCTGCGCTTCTGCGTCAGCACCCGCGTCGTCGCCGGCGCCCCGGGCCCCGCGGCCTCCTGCGCCACGCTCCGCCTGGCGCGCCGCTAGACCGCGTCGCGCCGGGCGTCGCGCCCGGCGAGCCCCGCCAGCGTCCGGAGCTGGCGGCGCATCATGAGCAAATCCCCCGGCGGCAGCAGGGTGCGCAGCACCAGGCCGAGGGGTCCCCCCGGGTCGGCCGTGACGTACTTGACCACGATCCGGCTCCCCGACGGGGCCGGGAGGACGCGGTAGGTCACCGCCGCGGGTGCCCAGAGGGGGCGCAGCAGCGTCCCCGCCCGCCCCGCCGGCTCCATCAGCCGCAGGGTCATCTCGCGGCCCGGCACGACGTCGGTGATCCGGAAGATCGTCATGGCGCGCTCACCCACCCGGGGCGGGCCGAGGCGCGCGGCGAGCTCGCGGGGGCTGCGCCGGCCGAGGTTGTCCACGAGGTCGTAGCTGTACGGCGCGAGGCGCAGCTGGCCGACCCATCGGAACGCGAGATCCGGGGCAGCGGCGACGTCGACCGCGCGGAACAGCGGGATCCGCCGTCCCGTCACGAGATCGTCGCAGGGGTACCGCGCGGCCCGCTCCGACGGGGTGCTGCCCCATGTGCGGATGGTCGTGAGCATGTCGGCGGCGCGGCGGGCCATGGGACGGACCCTAGGCGCCCCGGCACGCCTCTTTACCCCGCATCCGCGCCCTTTCCGGCCCGCCCGTGACAGGGAGTCGGCGTTTCGCGCGGGGCGTCCCGGGTACGTCAGCGTGGGCGCGGGAACGCGATCCCGGCGTGAAAACCCCACGGGGACGCCGATTTCGTCCGTCCGCGCTGGTAGGTTGCTCGCGCGGGCAAGCCTGCTCCCGCACACAACGAGCCAGGGGGTCTGCAATGAACAAGACCGAGTTCGTCGGCCGCGTCGCCGAGAAGGGCGACATGAGTGGTGCAGAGGCCGGCCGCGCGGTCCAGGCCGTCCTCGACGTCATCCAGGACGCGCTGAAGTCCGGTGAGGACGTCGCGTTCGCCGGCTTCGGCAAGTTCTCCGTCTCGGAGCGCGCGGCGCGGACCGGCGTCAACCCGCAGGACCCGTCCAAGAAGGTCCAGATCCCGGCGCGCACGGTGCCCCGTTTCACGCCGGGGGCGGTCCTCAAGGAGGCGGTCTCGGGGACCAAGAAGAAGTAGTCCCGATCCGCAGGCTCCGGGGCGCGCGGCCCGTCGGCAGTACGATGACGGGTCGCGCGCGTCGTGATGCCGCACGACCGTGGGGGGACGGCGCGTGACGACTGATCCCCACGGAGAGGTGCTGCGGGCGGGGCGAGACGCTTCTGCCGCGCATCCCTCGCTCCGCTCCGCCGGACCGGACGCCGTCCGCGCCGCCCTCACCGGCATGGCGCGGCGGCTGACGGAGCGCTCCGACGCGCTGCTCGAGGCGAACCGCGCCGACCTCGCGGCCGCCGAGGGCGTGCTCGCGCCCGCCCTGATCGACCGCCTCCGCCTCGACGCCGGGCGCCTGGAGGGCATGGCCGCCCAGATCGGGGCGCTGTCCCTGCTCGACGACCCCGACCCGCTCGTCGGCGTCCGGGAGCTGCCCGACGGCCTGGTGATGGAGGAACGACGCCGCCCCGTCGGGGTGATCGGCGCCAACTACGAGGCCCGCCCGAACGTCACCATCGACGTGGCGTCCCAGCTCGTGAAGTCGCGCAACGCCGGCGTGCTGCGGACCGGCGGCGCCGCACTCGGGTCGGCGGTCGCCCTGCACGACGAGGTCATCCGCCCCGCGCTCGCCGAGGCCGGGCTCGACCCCGCGGCGATCCAGATCGTGCGCACCGCCGACCGGGAGGCCGCCCGGGCGCTCGTCGCGCACCCCCGGCTCATCCCCCTCGTGATCCTGCGCGGCAGCGGCGAGACGACCGCATCCCTCGCCCGCGAGGCCGCCGCGCACGGCGTGCGCACGCTCGCCCACGCCGAGGGCGGCGGGGTGCTCTACATCGACCACGCGGCCGACATGGACCGCGCCCTCGCCCTCGTCGAGCGGGGACTCGACCGCCTCGGCGTCTGCAACCGCCTCAACCTGCTCCTGATCGCCGCGCCCCTCTGGGTCGACGCGGTCCCGCGCGTCCACGGGGTCCTCGACCGCCTCGGCGTCCGCCCCTCCATGCCCCCGCACGGCCATCCCCTCGGCCTCGAGTGGGCGCTCGAGGACGGCAGCGAGGCCACCGTGACCCTCGCGCCCGTCGAGGGCCCCGCCGAGGCGGCCCGCATCGCCAACGACGAGACCTCCGGCCTGGCGGCGACGGTGGTCACCGAGGACCCGGACGCCGCCGGGGAGTTCCTGTCCGCCTACGCGGGGACCGGCGCCTTCTGGAACGCGACGACGCGCCTGCTCGACGGGTTCGCGATGCTCGGCGCCCCGGAGACGGGGATCAACGTCGACCACGTCCCCGGACCTCGCGGCCCCGTCACGTTCCGCGACCTCGTGCTGCGCCAGTACGTCGTCCGTCCGGGGCCGATGTGAGGCCCCCCGCGACGATCCGCCCGACACGGGCCGGGTCAGTTGCTATTGTCTCCCGACTCGCCCAGCGGCGAGGCCACACCATGGACATCTCCCTCCCCACACACGAGCCCCAGCGCGCCCATCGGCGCGTGCTCTCGCACGTCGGGAGTCCCGCCTGAGTCCCGTCAGGGTGACGTTTGCCACCTAGGCGCGGACCAGACACCCGTCCGCCCGCCGGGCCCACGACACGGATCAACGAAGCGATCCGCGTCGAGTCCGTGCGGCTCATCGACGGTGACGGGGAGAACCGGGGGGTCGTGCCCCTCGCCCAGGCGCAGGAGATCGCCAACGCCGCAGGCCTCGACCTCGTCGAGGTCGCCGCCGACGCGCGTCCGCCCGTCTGCCGGATCATGGATTACGGCAAGTGGCGGTACGAGCAGGAGCAGAAGGCGAAGATGGCGCGCCGGCACCAGAGCACGATCACCATCAAGGAGATCAAGTTCCGGCCGAAGATCGACCCGCACGACTACGCCACCAAGAAGGGGCACGTCGAGCGGTTCCTCCGCCACCGGGACAAGGTCAAGATCACGATCATGTTCCGTGGTCGTGAGCTCATGCACCCGGAGCGTGGCGAGGCCATCCTGCTGAAGCTCGCCGAGGAGCTGAAGGACATCGCCCTCGTCGAGAGCCGTCCGAACCTCGACGGCCGCAACATGGTGATGATGCTCGGACCGGTCAAGAAGCTGCCGGACGAGGCGCCCGCCGCACCCGCCGCGGAGTCGGCCCCGGCCGAGCCCGAGGCACCGTCCGCCCCGCCCGCCGAGGCCGAGGCCCCGGTCCCCACCGAGGCGGAGGCCGCGACCTCCTAGCCGCCGCCGGCGTCTCGCACCGAGGGTGCGAGTCGTCTATCGTGTCGGCCGGCCCGCCGCCCTTCCGAGGAACCCCGCATGCCCAAGATGAAGTCCAAGAGCTCCGCGAAGAAGCGCTTCCGCCTGACCGGCACCGGCAAGGTGAAGTTCCAGCGCGCGGGCATGCGGCACAATCAGGAGAAGATGACCGGCAAGGAGCAGCGCCACCTGTCGAAGGAGGCCGAGCTCGCGCCGGAGATGGTCCGCGGGGTCAAGCGCATGCTGGGGAAGAGGTAGCCCGATGGCACGAGTGAAGCGTTCGGTCGGCGCACGCAAGAAGCGCCGCAAGGTCCTCGCCCAGGCCAGTGGCTACTGGGGCACCAAGCACTCCTCGTACAAGCGTGCGAAGGAGCAGGTGCAGCGGTCCCTCCGGTACGCGTACCGCGACCGCCGGGTGCGCAAGCGCGACTTCCGCCGGCTCTGGATCGCCCGCATCAACGCGGCGGCCCGCGAGAACGGCCTCACCTACGGGCAGTTCATCCACGGCCTGAAGCTGGCCGAGGTCGAGCTGGACCGCAAGATCCTCGCCGAGCTCGCGACGCACGAGCCCGCGGCCTTCGCGGCCCTCTGCGTCCGCGCCCGCGCCGCACGAGAGAGTGTGCCGGTCAACGCCTGATCGGCACCTGCGCCTCGCCAGCTCGCCGCGCAACCCCGCGCTGCAGCTCGCGCGGGCGCTCCAGACGAAGAAGGTCCGCCGCGAGCGGCGGCTCCTGGTCGCCGAGGGCGAGGACCTCGTCGACGCCGCGCTCGCGCGCGGCATCCGTCCCGTCGCCATGCTCTTCGACGCGGACCGGCTCGACGACGACGACCCACGGGTGCGGGCGACCGCCGGCCTGGCGGAGCGGTACCTGGTGCCGCCGAAGCTCATGGCCCACGCCAGCGGCCTCGCCGCCTCGCCGCGCGTCATCGCCGTGCTCCCCCAGCCGCCGTCCCGCTCCTTCCGCGACGTCGCCTTCCCCCCGCGGGTCGGCGTGTACCTCGCCGGTGTCGCCGACCCCGGCAACGTCGGGACCCTGCTGCGGACGAGCGCGGCCCTCGGCGCCGACTGGCTCGCGCTCGGCCCCGGGTCGGCCGACGCCTTCCATCCCCGCGCCGTCCGCGCGGCGATGGGCTCCACCTTCGCCCTGCCCGTCCTGGAGGGCGTCGCGGCCGCCGATCTCGCCACCCGTGAGGGCTTCGCGATCCTCGCGGCGGTGCCCCGCGGGGGCGTCGCGCCGTGGGACGCCGACCTCACCCGGCCGCTCGTCCTCGCCCTCGGCGCGGAGCGCTCCGGCCTCGGCCCCGCCCTCGACGAGCTCTCCGCCGGGCACGAGGTCGTCCGCGTGACGATCCCCCAGGCCGAGGGCGCCGAGTCGCTCAACGTGTCCGCCGCCGGCGCCGCGCTGCTGTCCGAGGTCCTGCGCCAGCGCGCGGGCGGGTCGGGTAGCCTCACGGGCCGATGAGCGCGCCCGATCTCGACCAGATCCAGAGCGGGGCCCTGGCCGACGTGGCGGCCGCGGGCTCCCTCGCCGACCTCGAGGCCGTGCGCGTCGCCCACACCGGCCGCCGCAGCCCCCTCGCGACCGTCCTCGCCGGCATCGGCGGCCTGCCGCCCGAGCAGCGCGGGACGGTCGGCAAGGCCGCCAACATCGCCCGGCGCGCCGTCGAAGACGCCCTCTCCGCGCGGACGGCCGAGCTCGAGGCCGAGGAGCTGGGGGCGGCCCTCGAGCGCGACACGACCGACGTCACGCTGCCCGGCGACCCGCACCCGCTCGGCGCGCTCCACCCCATCACGCAGGTGCGCCAGGAGATGGAGGACATCCTCCTCGCCCTCGGTTACCGGATCGCCGACGGCCCCGAGGTCGAGACGGAGTGGCACGTCTTCACGGCGCTCAACACCCCCGCCGGGCACCCGTCGCGGTCGCCGAGCGACACCTTCTTCGTGGAGGGCCGTCCCGACCGGCTGCTCCGCACCCAGACCTCGCCGGTGCAGGTGCGGGAGATGCAGGCCACCGAGCCGCCGATCTACCTCGTGGCGCCGGGCGCGGTGTACCGCCGCGACGACATCGACGCGACGCACAGCCCGATGTTCCACCAGATGGAGGGGCTCGCGGTGGACGAGGGCCTCACCATGGCCCACCTCAAGGGCACGATGCTGCACTTCTTCCGGGAGCTGCTCGGCTCCGAGCGGGAGATCCTGCTGCAGCCCCACTTCTTCCCGTTCACGGAGCCGTCCGTGGACGTGCAGGTGTCGTACACCGACAAGAACGGCCGCCCCGGCTGGCTGGAGCTCGCCGGCGCCGGGATGGTCGACCCGAACGTGCTCGCCCACGCCGGCATCGACTCGGAGCGCTACACCGGCTTCGCGTTCGGCTGCGGCCTCGACCGGATCGCGATGATCCGCTTCGGGGTGCCGGACCTGCGGCTCTTCTTCGAGAACGACCTGAGGTTCCTGGAGCAGTTCGCGTGAGGGTGCCGCTGAGCTGGCTCGTGGACCACGTCGATCCCGGCCTGGCCCCCGAGGACCTCGCGCGCCGGCTCTCGGGCAGCGGGACGCTGGTCGAGGAGGTGCACGTCCTGGGGGTCCCCGCCGCCGGCGGCAACCTCGACCACTTCCGCGTCGGCCGCGTCATCTCCGCCGAGCAGCACCCGAACGCCGACCGGCTGCGCGTCTGCTCCGTCGACCTCGGCGGCGACGCCCCCGCGGGCATCGTCTGCGGCGCGCCGAACGTCGCCGCGGGGCTGACCGTCGCGGTGGCGCTCCCCGGCGCCCTGCTGCCGGGGGCCGAGAAGCCCCTCGGCGTGGCGAAGCTGCGTGGCGTGGAGAGCCGCGGGATGATCCTCTCCGCCCGCGAGCTCGGCCTGGGGGACGACCACTCCGGGATCATGGAGCTGCCCGACGGGCCGGCCCCGGGGACGCCCCTCGCCGACGTGCTGGCGCTCGGCGACACGGTCCTGGAGCTGGAGATCACCTCCAACCGCCCGGACTGCCTCGCCGTGTACGGGGTCGCGCGCGAGGTCCACGCCGTCACCGGCGCCCCGCTCGCCCCGCTCGACGAGTCCGACCCGCCCGCCGAGGGCCCCGGCGAGGTGGGCGACCACGCCGCCCTCGACGTGCGCGCCCCCGACCTCTGCCCGCGGTACATGGCGCGCGTCCTCACCGACGTCCGCGTCGGGCCGTCGCCGGGGTGGCTGCGCGCGCGGCTCGAGGCGGCCGGGATGCGGTCGATCTCGAACGTCGTGGACGTCACGAACTACGTGATGCTCCTGACGGGGCAGCCGCTGCACGCCTTCGACCTCGACCGCGTCGCCGGGGGGACCATCGTCGTGCGGCGCGCGGGGGAGGGCGAGCGCATCACGACCCTCGACGGGCAGGAGCGCGTGCTCGACCCGTCGATGCTCGCCATCTGCGACGCCGAGAAGCCCGCCGTCATCGCCGGGATCTTCGGCGCCGAGTTCGCCGAGGTCTCCGACGGCACCACGCGCGTGCTGCTCGAGGCCGCCACCTTCGACGGCCCCACCATCCTCGACACCTCCCTCGCCCTCGGCCTGCGCACCGAGTCGAGCGGCCGCTTCGAGAAGGGCCTGCCGCGGGCGCTGCCGCCGCGGGCGATGTCGATCGCGAGCCGCATGCTGGTCGAGCTGTGCGGGGCGCGGATGGTGCCCGGCACCCTCGACGCCCTCGTGCCGGAGGACCCGCCGCCGCCGGTCACCATGCGCCACGCGCGGGTGCCCGCGATCCTCGGGGTCGAGGTCGCCCCCGCCGAGTCGCAGGCGATCCTCGGGCGCCTCGGCATCGAGGTCGAACCGGGCGCCGAGGCGCTCACCGCCACGATCCCCTTCGAGCGGGCCGCGGACCTGACCCGCGAGATCGACCTGATCGAGGAGGTCGGCCGCATCCGCGGGCTCGACGACATCCCGGTCGCGCTCCCCCGCGTCGTCGGCCGGGGCCGGCTGACGCCCGCGCAGGCCCTGGAGCGGCGCCTCGCCCGCCTCGCCGCCGACCTCGGCCTCTCCGAGGCCATCACCTACCGCCAGGTGCCCGAGTCGGACGGCGACGCCCTGCGGCTCGCGCCCGACGACCCGCGCCGCGACCTGGTGCGCATGGACCACCCGATGAGCGCCGAGATGGCCGTCATGCGGCGGTCGATGCTCCCCGGCCTCCTGCGGGCGGTCGCCCGCAACCAGGCGCACCAGCGCACCGACGGCGGCCTCTTCGAGATCGGGCGCACCTACGCGCCCCTGCCCGACGGCCTCGCCGACGAGCGCAGCTGGCTGGCGGCGGTCCGGTTCGGCCGGGTCGGGCCCGCCGGCTGGCGCGACACCCCGCGCCCCGCGGACGTCCACTCCGCGACCGGCCTCGCCATGACCCTCGCCGCCGCGGCGGGGGTGCGGCCCGAGGTCGCCCCGAACTCGGCCCCCTACTTCCACCCGGTGCGCCAGGCGCGCCTCGTGGCCGGCGGCGGCCCGGTGGGCTGGGCGGCCGAGGTGCACCCGCTGGTGCTGCGGGCGTTCGACGTCGCGGGCCCCGTCGCGGCGGTCGTGCTCGACCTCGCCGCGCTGCTCGCCGCCCGCGCGCCCACGCCGCGGTACGAGGACCTGCTGACCGTCCCCGTCTCGACTCGCGACCTCGCCCTCGTGGTGGCCGAGGACGTGCCCTCCGCGGACCTCGTCGGGGCCGCCCGCGCCGCCGGAGGTCCCCTCGTGCGCGACGTGACGGTCTTCGACCGCTACGCCGGCGCGCAGGTGGGGGAGGGGCACGTCAGCCTCGCGCTGCGCCTGCACCTCGCCGACCCCGGTCGCACCCTCACCGACGACGAGATCGAGACCGCCGTCGCGCGGGTCCGCGACGCCCTCGACGGCCGCGGCGCCCGGCTGCGCGCCTGATGGCCGCCGCCACCGTCCACGTGTTCGGCGCCGCCGGCTTCGCCGGCGCGCAACTCGCCGCCCTCATCGACCGCCACCCCGCGTTCGAGTTGGGCGTGATCACCGCGCGCGGCGACGCGGGGCGCCGCCTGGTCGACGTCGCGCCCGAGTACCGCGTCACGAAGGTCCTCGAGGCCCCCGACGTCGCGTCGGTCGCGGCCGGCGACCTGGTGGCCGTGGCGTATCCGCACGCCGAGGCCGCCGCCCTCGTCTCCGAGCTGGTCGACCGTGGCGCGCGGGTGCTCGACGTGTCCGCCGACCACCGCCTCCGCGACGCCGCCCTCTACCCCACGGTGTACGGGTTCGCGCACCCCCGGCCGGACCTGCTCGCCGAGGCGGTCTACGGCCTGCCGGAGCGGTACCGCGACGAGATCGCGACCGCCCGCGTCGTCGCCAACCCCGGCTGCTTCCCCGAGGCCAGCCTGCTCGCGCTGCTGCCCCTCCGCGGTGAGATCGCCGACGTCGTCATCGACTCCAAGAGCGGCGTCAGCGGCGCCGGGCGGACGCCGTCGGACACCGTCCACTACAGCCGCGCCGCCGACAACGTGACCCCGTACAAGGTCTACGCGCACCGGCACGCCCCCGAGATCGAGCAGGAGCTCGGCGTGCCCGTGACCTTCACGCCCCACCTGGTGCCGGTCGACCGCGGCCTGCTGTCCACCTGCTACGCCCGGCTCACCGGCGACGCCGTCCACCCCGACGACCTCCGGGCCCGCTACCGCGACTTCTACGCGGGGCACCCGTTCGTCGAGGTCGTCGACGCGCCCCCCGGCATGCGGGCCGTGCAGCGCACCAACTACGCGCAGGTGCACGTGGCGGCCGACCCGCGCGGCGGTCGCGTCACCGCCTTCGGCGTGATCGACAACATCGGCAAGGGCGCCGCGGGGCAGGCGGTGCAGAACCTCAACCTGATGGCCGGGCGCCCCGAGACCGAGGGGCTGACGTGAGCGACTTCGCGCCGGTGCTGCGCGACGACTGGCTCGCCGCGCCCGAGGGGCTCGCGTTGATCCCCGACGGCACGGTCACGAGCCCGGCGGGTTTCATGGCCTCGGGCGTCGCCTGCGGGCTGAAGCCCTCCGGCGCCCTCGACCTCGGCATCCTCCACGCGCTCGGGCCGGTCTCGTCGGCGTACGTCGACACGACCAGCGCCCTGCCCTCGGCGCCGGTGCGGCGCAACCGGTCCCTGGACACGGCGCGCCTGCGGGCGGTCGTGGTCAACGCCGGCACGGCCAACGCCGCCACGGGCTCCCCGGGCCTCGAGGACGCCCACGCCATGGCGGCGCGCGCCGCCGCCGCCATCGGCCTGCGGCCCGGGGAGGTGGCGGTCTGCAGCACCGGCACGATCGGCGACCGCATCGACCTGACGCGCGTCGGCGCCGGCATCGGCGCCGCGGCGGAGGGCCTCACGCCGCTCGGCGGCGAGAGCTTCGGCCGGGCCATCTGCACCACCGACAACGCCCCGAAGGGCGGGGCCTTCCGCCTGCGGCTCGGGCGGGGCGAGGTGACGATCGGCGCCGCCGCGAAGGGCGCCGGCATGATCCGGCCCGACATGGCGACGATGCTCGCCTTCGTCACCACCGACGCCCACGTGCCCGCGGGCGCGCTGCAGGAGATGGTCGCCGCCGCCGCGGCCGCGTCGTTCAACCGCATCAGCGTGGACGCCCAGATGAGCCCGTCGGACACCCTCCTCGTGATGGCGTCCGCGCAGGGCCCGCCGCTCGAGGGCGACGACCTCCCGCGCTTCGCCGAGGGCCTCGCCGCGGTGTGCCGCTGGCTGGCGATCCAGATGGTCAAGGACGGCGAGGGCTCCGACCACGCCGTCCGCGTCGTCGTGCGCGGCGCCGCCGACGACGCCGAGGCCGAGGCCGTCGCCCGGGCGGTCGGCGAGTCGGCGCTCGTGAAGACCGCGATCAACGGCCGCGACCCCAACTGGGGGCGCATCTCGCAGGCCGTCGGGCAGGCCCTCGCCGGCGCCGCCGGGGAGGTCCACGAACCCGTCGTCTCCGTCGACGGTGTCCCGTTCTCCGCCGCCGCCGCCACCGAGGTGATCGCCCGGGAGGAGTACGACCTGGAGGTCGCCCTCGGCCGTGGCCACGCGGGCGCCGCGATCTGGGTCTCGGACCTCGGGCACTCCTACGTCACCATCAACGCGGAGTACCACACGTAAGCCCGGGCGCGGCCGTTTCTTGGCCGCGGGGCCGTACACGGCCCCCGTGGGGGGCGGCACCATGGGGACCGTCCTGACGCCACCACGGGAGGGATCCACATGGCGCCCGAGACGGCCCACCACACGATCCGGTCCACGACACGCTCCGCCCCGGCGCCCGCCGCCGGCACGGGCGTGCCGTTGCTCGCGCTGGTGCTCTCCGGGGCCCTGCGCGTGCGCCGCGACGGCGAGGAGCTGAACGAGCCCCCGAGCGACGCGGACTGACGAGGTGCGGAGGGGCCCCCGGGCTCGGGCAGAGGGCGGGGGCCTTCCGTGCTCCGCCGGCGCTACCGCAGGCCGGCGGCGATGAGCTCCGCGTTGTGGCGGACCATGCCGGCGTAGGTCCCCTCGGGCGTCCCCTCGTCGCCCGCCGCGTCGGCGAAGAGCTCACCCCCGACGCGTGCCTCCTGCCCCCGGCGGCGGGCCGCGGCGAGCACCGCGTCGATCGTCTGGCGGGACACCGCCGACTCGACGAACACCGCCTTCACGTCGCGCTCCGCGATGATCCCCGCGACGCGCTCGATGTCGGCCGTCGTCGCCTCGGTCTGGGTGGAGACACCCTGGATCGCGACGACGTCGAACCCGTAGGCCTCCCCGAAGTAGCCGAACGCGTCGTGGGAGGTGATCAGCACCCGGGAGCGCTCCGGGACGTCGGAGAGCAGCTCCCGCACCTGGCGGTCGAGCCCCCGCAGCTCCTTCGCGTAGGCGTCGGCGCGGGCGCGGTAGCCGGCGGCGTGCGCGGGGTCCCGCTCCATGTACGCCTCCGCCACCTCATCGACCGCGTACTGCCAGAGCGGGACGTCGAACCAGACGTGTGGGTCGTACTTGCCCTCGAACTCGCTGGGGCGCCGCAGGTCCGACTCGGGCATCCCCCGCGTCACCGCGACCGTCGGCCGCGTCTCGCCGAGCTCGTCGAGGAGGTCGGTCATACGGCCCTCCAGCTCGAGGCCGCCGTAGAAGATGATGTCGGCCTCCCTCAGCGACGCCACGTCGCCGGCGCTCGCCTTGTAGAGGTGCGGGTCGACGCCCGGCCCCATCAGGCCGGTGACCTCGACGCGGTCGCCGCCGATCTCGCGGGCCAGGTCGGTGATGAAGTTCGCGGTCGTCGTCACCCGGACGGTGCGGTCCGTGACGTCGTCGGGCTCCGCCGACTCGGCGGCGCAGCCGGCGGCGAGCCCCGCGAGCGCGACGAGGAGGACGAGGAGCGCGAGCATGCGGCGCGTGGCGGCGCTCATGCGGGCGTCCCCCCGGGGCCGGCGGCGAGGGTCGCGGTGATCTCCCGGCGTCGACGGGACCGGCGCACGGCCCGTGCGACGAGGCCGTACCTCGGCGATGCGACGAGGGCGACGGCGAACAGCGCGGCGGCGCAGAGACCCATGGCCCCGGCGATCGACGCGTCGATGCGGATCGCCCCCGCGTAACCGCCGACGGCGCTCACCCACCCGATCGCGACGCTGATCGCCACCATGGCCACCAACCGGTCCGTCAACAGGTACGCCGCCGCCGCCGGGACGATCAGGAGGGTGACGACGAGGATCGCCCCGACCGACTCGAAGGCCGTCACCGCGGTGACCGCGACGGCGATCAGCAGCAGCCGCGACAGGAGCCGCGGCGACACCCGGATGGTGCGCGCGAACTCCGGGTCGAAGCTCGTCACCTTGAGCTCCTTCCAGAGCAGCGAGACCAGCAGCAGGTTGACGGCCGCCACGACGCCCATCACGACGACCGACCGCACGAACGGCATGCCGCCGATCTCGAGCGTCCGGAAGGGCGTGAACGCGATCTCCCCGTAGATCGTCGAGTCGAGGTCGAGGTGGATGTCGTCCGCGTAACGGTGGATGCCGAGCACCCCGAGGGCGAAGAGGGCCGGGAAGACGAGCCCGATGGCGGCGTCGCTCGCGACCAGGCCGGTGCCGCGGAGGGCCTCGATCGCGAGGACGCAGACGATCGCGAAGACCGCGGCGCCGAGCACCACGACGAGGGGCGCGCGCGTCTGGAAGATCAGGAAGGCGGCGACGATGCCGGGGAGCACCGCGTGGCTGACGGCGTCGCCCATCAGCGCGACGCGGCGCAGCACGAGGAACGGGCCGAGCAGGCAGCAGGCGGTGGCGGTCAGGCCCGCCGTGATGATGATCGCCATGGCGTCGCTCATCGGGCGCCCTCCCCGGCCATCGTCAGCAGGCGGTCGGTCATCTCGTCACCGAGGGAGCCGCGCAGGTCACGCGGGTCGGGCTCACGGGCGTCGGGCAGGCCGAGCCGCCACCCGTGCTCGAGCCACGCCGACCAGAGCCGGCGGCCCTCGAGCGCGGCGTGCGCCGCCGCGGCGCCGGCCTCGCTGAGCCGCAGGCGGTCGCCGTCCCGTTCGATCAACCCGGCGCGGTCGAGGTCCCGCACGCCGCGGCGCACCTCGCCCCGCGGCCGCGCGCCGGACATGGCGAGCTCGTCGAGGGTGGGGGGCGCCCCGGCGTGGACTGCCGTCTCCAGGTCGACGAGGACGCCGGCGCTGCGGGCGGAGCGTCGCTCGCCGCGACGCCGGGCCGTCTGCCACAGCACCCCGCGTCCCGGCGCCAGGAGCACCGCGGCGAGCACGACGACGGTCCCCGTCAGCACGATCACGGGCCCGGTCGGCACCTCCGCCCGCGACGAGAGCAGCGCGCCGGTGATGCCGACCCCGGCGCCGATGGCCCCGGCGAGCACCAGGAGCAGCGCCAGGCGGTGGGTGAACTGCCGGGCGGCGACCGTCGGGACGATCAGCATCGCCACCATCAGGATCGCGCCGACGGCGCGCAGGCCGATGACGATGGCGACGACGAGCAGGGCGGTCGTCGCGAGCTCCAGCAGACGGACGGGCAGGCCGACCGACGCCGCGAAGTCGCGGTCGAAGACCGACACCTTGAGGGGCCGGAAGGCGATCGCGACGCACGCGACCGCGGCGGTGGCGAGGCCCGCCATGACCGCGACGTCGCGTTCGAGCAGGCCGGCGGCCTGGCCGAACAGGTACGTCTCGAGGCCGGCCTGCTGTGCGTTGCCGGTCCCGCTGATGTAGGTCAGCAGCACCACGCCGAGCGAGAAGAAGCTCGACAGCACCACGCCGATGGCGGCGTCGGGCCGGATGCGGCTGGTGCGCTCGATCCCCACCATCATCAGGGCGCCGATCATCCCCGCGATGGCGGCGCCGACGAGCAGCGACGCCGGGTCCTTCGCGCCGGTCACGAGGAATGCGACGGCCACGCCCGGCAGGGCCGAGTGCGCGAGGGCGTCGCCGACGAGGCTCCGCTGCGGCAGCACCGCGAAGGCGCCGAGCACGCCCGCCGAGATCCCCAGCACCATGGCGCCGAGCACGACGACCGCGTCGGTGTAGGGGAGGGGGATGAGGTCGATCAGCGTGCCCACGGCGCCCCCTCCGACGCGCGGGCGTCCTCCGACGGGTCGCCGCCGCCGTACGCGCGCCGCAGGTTCTCGGTGGTCATCACCTCGGCCGTCGGGCCGCTCGCGATCGCGCGGACGTTGAGGAGCAGCACGTGGTCGACGACGTCGCGGACGGTCTGCAGGTCGTGGTGGACCATCACGATCGAGCGTCCCTCGCGGTCGCGCAGGTCGGCGAGCAGGCCGAGGAGGGCGGCCTCGGTGCGGGCGTCGATGCCGGCGAACGGCTCGTCGAGGATCATCAGGTCCGCCTGCTGGGCGAGGGCGCGGGCGACGAAGACGCGCTGGCGCTGGCCGCCGGAGAGCTGGCCGATCTGGCGCCGCGCGAAGCCGGTCATGCCCGTCCGCTCGAGGGCCGCGTCGACGATGACCCGGTCCTCGCGGCGCAGGCGGCGGATCCAGCCCGCCGCGGGGTAGCGGCCCATCTCGACGACCTCACGGACCGTGATCGGGAAGTCCCAGTCGACGGCCTCGCGCTGGGGCACGTACGCCACCCGGCGCATCGCCTCGCGGGCCGGGTGGCCGAGGATGGTCGACCGGCCGGCGTCGGCGGGCACGAGCCCGAGGGCGGCGCGCAGCAGGGTCGACTTGCCCGATCCGTTCGGTCCGACGATGGCCGACATGGCGCCCGCCGGGAACGCGGCGTCGACGTCCCACAGCACCGGTCGCGCCCCGTAGGACACGGTCATGTGCGAGAGCTCGAGCGCGGGGACGTCCCCTGCAGGTGTCATGCGGCCTCCTCGGATCAAGTGACGACTGTGAAAGCTAGCTAGCCATGGCTAACTACGCAAAGCAGTCGCGACTGGATCACTCGGGATGGCACATCCACCCGCCGCCCGTCAGCCGGTGCGGCGCACCCCGTGGAGGCGGGCCTCGTCGGAGCTGTGCTCCACCTGGAGGGTGGTGTGGTGCAGGTGGAAGTCGTTCTCGAGCATCGCCGCCAGCTCGCGCCGGCGGGCGTGGCAGTCCTCCGCGTGGTCGACGAGGACGTGGGCGCTGAGGGCGGGGAAGCCCGAGGTGATCGTCCAGACGTGGAGGTCGTGGACCTCCCGAACGCCGGGTGACGCGGCCATCGCCCGCCCGATCTCGTCGACGTCGAGGCCCTCGGGCGCGGCTTCGAGCAGCACGGCGAGGGATTCGCGCAGCACCCGCCACGAGCCGAGCAGCACCAGCGCCCCGATGACGAGGCCGGCGACGGGGTCGGCGATCGGCCAGCCGGGTCCGAGGACGAGGAGGGCGGCGACGACGACCCCGACGGAGCCGAGGAGGTCGGCGAGCACGTGCAGCAGGGCGGCGCGGACGTTGAGGCTCCCCCCGCCGGACCGGACGAGGATGGCCGCGCCGACGACGTTGACGACGAGCCCGGCGGCGCCGATCCAGAGGGCGGTGGCGGCGTCGATGTCGGGTGGGTCGCCCAGGCGGCCGGCGGACTCGACGACCACCCAGATCCCGACGGCGACGAGGGCGACGCCGTTGGCGAGGGCGGCGAGGATCTCGGCGCGCCGCCAGCCGAAGCTCATGCGCGCCGTCGGCGGACGGCGGGCGAGCCACACCGCTCCGAGGGCGAGGGCGAGCGAACCGGCGTCGGACGCCATGTGCGCCGCGTCGGCGACGAGGGCGACGCTGCCGGAGACGAGGCCGCCGACGAGCTCGAGCACGGCGAAGCCGGCTGTCAGCGCCAGGACGGTGCCGAGGGCGCGCGCGTCGCGCGACCGGTCGGCGTGGCCGTGGTCGTGTCCGTGGTGGGCGTGGTGGTGGCCGATGCTCCCACGCTGCCAGACGGCGGGCCGGTCGTCCTCCACGTGACGGATCCCGCCAATCCGCGGCCACCGACGGCCGCGCAGTGTGTCAGCATCACCCGCCGATGCCCGAGAACCCGACCCCCTCCCCGGAGCGTTCGCGCGCCGACCTCGAACCGCGTGTCGAGGTGCTGCTCGAGGCGCTCCCGTACATCCGCGAGTTCGCGGGCGCGACGATCGTGATCAAGTACGGCGGTGCCGCGATGACGACGCCCGAGCTGAAGGCGTCGTTCGCCCGTGACGTGGCGCTGCTGAAGCTCGTCGGCATGAACCCCGTGATCGTCCACGGCGGCGGCCCCGACATCTCGCGGTACTCCGACCGGCTCGGGCTGGAGGTCCGCTTCGTCCAGGGGCTCCGGGTGACGGACGCCCCCACGATGGAGCTCGTGAAGATGGTCCTCGTGGGCAAGATCAACAAGGAGATCGTGGCCCAGCTGCACGTCGCGGGCGCTCCGGCGGTCGGCCTCGCGGGCGACGACGGCGGTTTGATCCTGGCGGAGAAGGCGTCGAGCCCGGACGCCGACCTCGGTTTCGTGGGGCGGGTCGCGGCGATCGACCCGCACGTCCTGGAGCGCCTCCGCGACTTCGTGCCGGTGGTGGCGTCGGTCGGCGTCGACAAGGACGGCCAGAGCTACAACATCAACGCGGACACGGTCGCGGGGCGCCTCGCGGCGGCCCTCGGCGCGCGGAAGGCGATCTTCCTCACCGATGTCGAGGGGATCTTCCGGGACGTCCGCGACCCGGCGAGCCTGATCAGCGAGTGCCGCCTCGACGACCTCCGCGACCTGATGGCGTCCGGGTCGATCGGCGCGGGGATGATCCCGAAGCTCGCGGCCGTCTCCGACGCGCTGGAGTCGGGGGTCGGCGCCGCCCACGTCGTGGACGGCCGGGTGCCCCATTCGGTGCTCGTCGAGATCTTCACGGAGACGGGCATCGGGACGAAGGTGACGGCGTGATCGACGAGACCCTCGTCCAGCGTGAGGCGGCGGCGGTGATGCCGACGTACCGGCGTCAGCACGTCGCGTTCGTCCGGGGTGAGGGCGCGTCGTTGTGGGACGCCGACGGCCGCCGGTACGTCGACTGCATGGCCGGCATCTCGATGAACAACGTCGGCCACTGCCACCCCGCCGTGGTGTCCGCGATCGCGGAGCAGGCGGGGCGGTTGATCAACGTCTCGAACCTCTACTACACCGAGCCGATGGTGGCGTTGGCGGAGTGGATCCGCGACCACGCCCTCGGCGGGCGGACGTTCTTCTGCAACTCGGGCGCGGAGGCGAGCGAGGCGGCGTTGAAGCTCGCCCGCAAGCACGGCGGCCCCGGTCGCACCGAGGTGGTCGCCCTCGTCGACGGCTTCCACGGCCGGACGTTCGGGGCGCTGTCGATGACGGGGCAGCCGGCGAAGCAGGAGCCGTTCGCGCCGCTGGTGCCGGGGGTCCGGCACGTGGACCGCGACGACCCGGCGGGCCTCGAGGCGGCGGTGGGGGACCGGACGTGCGCGATCGTCCTGGAGATCGTGCAGGGCGAGTGCGGGGTCCACCCCGTTCCCCTCGAGATGATCCGGTTGGCGCGGGAGCTCGCGGACCGCCACGGGGCGTTGCTGGTGGTGGACGAGATCCAGACGGGCCTGTCGCGCACGGGCCCGCTGTTCGCGTTCGAGGACATCGGGATCGTCCCGGATGTGATGTGCCTCGCGAAGAGCCTCGGCGGGGGTGTCCCGATCGGCGCCCTCACGGCCCGCCCCGAGTTCGACGCGGTGATGCAGCCGGGCGACCACGGGTCGACGTTCGCCGGCGGGCCCCTCGCCTGCGCGGCGGCCCTCGCCTCCTGCGCCATCCTCGCCGACGCCGATCTGCAGCAGTCGGTGCGGGTGAAGGGCGCCGCCCTCCTCGCCGACCTCGAGGGGCTCGTCACCGACGGCCTCGCGACGGAGGCGCGCGGACGTGGCCTGATGGCCGCCATCGACCTGCCGCTCCCCCGCGCCGCGGAGGTGGTGGAGTCGATGCTCGCCGAGGGCTACCTCGTGAACAACACGTCCGCCCGGACGATCCGGATGCTCCCCCCGCTCGTCATCGACGGCGACGACCTCGACGCCCTCGCCGTCACCCTCCGGAGGGTCCTCACCGCCCTCTGAGCGCGTGGGTCGGGGTGGGGGTTCGATCTGGCGCCGGACGGCCCCTCGCTGTGTCGTCGGTCGATCGGCCGACGCCTCGAGGTCCATTTGGCCGTGACCGTCTCCGGCCGCGGTCGCTCGGCGGAAGGCGAAGGACCGCAGGGAACGATCGGGTGGCGGCCGCCGGACCCCCGTCAACCGTCGACGGTCGATTGGCCGACGCCTCGAGGTCCATTTGGCCGTGACCGTCTCCGAGTCGGCTCGCCCGACGGGAGGGGGAAGGGTCGCAGGGAACGATCGGGAGGGCAGCGATCGATGGCACCCGTCGCGTTCCCGGGGTTCATTCGGCTGCGGTGTCGAGGTCCATTTGGCGCGACGCTGACGGTCCAGTTGGCCGTGACTCTCGGCCTCGACACGGAGGTCCATCCGGCCCGAGATGTCGAGGGTTCCGATTGGCCGTGCCCCCGAGGTCCACTTGGCACGATGTCGAGCGTCCACTCGGGCGAGGCACGAGGTCCGGTCGGCCGCGAATGCCGAGGGTCCACTTGGCCGCGACGGCGAGGTCCAATCGACCCCGCGACGACCACCGGGTGGTCGTCCCCGGAGGGGTTCCCGCCACGGCGACGCGACCCA
>LNFM01003745.1_pt1 | contig 29308 bp, 26 predicted proteins | sample 596031 | NCBI WGS metagenome assembly LNFM01 (sample SAMN04254537, study PRJNA301005) | activated carbon metagenome | isolation source: dual media filters at the Ann Arbor, Michigan drinking water treatment plant | place: USA: Ann Arbor
GTCTGGTAGTCACCCGGCTCCCGCGCAGCCCCTCGGGCTTGCGGGCGTGGGTGATTAGCTCAGTTGGTAGAGCAGCTGACTCTTAATCAGCGGGTCGAAGGTTCGAGTCCTTCATCACCCACCATTCTCTCCTCCCTTCCATCCCGACCTAAACCGCCCCGAGCTCCCGCCCGGCTGCGTTGACCCCTCCGTCCCCGCCTGTTACTTCAGAAAATCCTGAAAATTCAGACGGGCGACCCATGAACCTGCCGCCGCTCATCCAGGCCTTCGTGCTGCATTTCGGCGAGATGGGGTCGCGCTGGGGCATCAACCGCACGGTCGGGCAGGTCTATGCGGTCATCTTCCTCGCCAACCGGCCAGTCTGTGCCGACGATCTCGTCGATGCGGTGGGCGTCGCGCGTTCCAACGTTGCCATGGCGCTGAAGGAGCTGCAGAGCTGGGAGCTGATCCGGCTGAAGCACGTGCCCGGCGAGCGCCGCGACTTCTACACGACCCTCGACGACATCTGGGCCATCGTCCGCAAGCTGGTGGAGCAGCGGAAGCGCCGCGAGATCGACCCGACGCTGACCGTGTTGCGCGAACTGCTCATGCAGAGCCCCGCCTCGGAAGAGGAGCGCTTTGCCCAGGAGCGGATGCAGGAGATGCACGGGGTGATCGAGCTCGTCACCGGCTGGTACGACGACATCGAGCGGCTGGAGACGGAGCGGCTGGTGCAGCTGCTCAGCCTCGGCTCGAAGATCGTCAAGGCGCTGGAGTGGAAGGACAAGCTCTTCGTGGGGAAGGGGGCCCGCGGGAAGGCGAAGGGCGCACCGGCCGGCGAGGGGGATTGACGGCGCGCCCGCGCGAGCGCTCCCGACGGTCGAACCCCAAGCGCAAGAATTGACCTCGTGGCGCGACTGTGAATCAATCTGTCGCAATTGATTCTCAGGGATTTATTGACTCATGCTTCTCAAGCCGTTGAATCCCGACAGCGGCGGCAGGATCGAGCACAGCATCGTCGCGTCGTGGCCCGGTTTTGTCGCGAAGACCAGCCGACGGAAGACCGACTACAGCATCAGCTACGCGAGTCATCCCTCCGAACACTACATCGCGCTGCATCATTTCTCGCGGCGCGAGGGCGAGACCCGGATCGACGGGCTGCCCGGGTCCTCGCTCAGCGACCTGCGCGGCAAGCTCACCCAGATCCCGGCCGGCTGCGGAGCACAGGGCTGGACGGTGGGTCCCTCGAACGAGGGCCACGTGACCATGATGTTCTTCGACCCGGTCCAGCTCACCTCCGACATCGGGCGGATGTATGCCTCCTCCGCCGTCAGGCCGAAGCTCTATTTCGAGGATGCGGATCTGGTCGACGCCATGACGCGGCTGGACCGCGTGCTGTCCGACGGCGACGGGCTGACCGATCTCTACGCGGAATCCATCGGCCTGTTCATCGTCGCACGGGTGCTGGAACTGTCGCGGCACGACCAGGTGCCGGAGCGGACCGCGCTCGGGACGCGGTCGCGCATGGCGATGCTGGACGAGTATCTGCGCGCCAACATCGGCAACCCGGTCTCCATCGACGACCTGGCGCAGCTCGCGGGGCTGTCCCGCTTCCACCTGATCCGCTCGTTCCGCGATTCGTTCGGGGCGACGCCCTACCAGTATTTCCTGCGGCTGAGGATGAACGAGGCGCGGCGGCTCCTGACCGCCACCAGCCTGCCGGTGGCGCAGGTGGCGACCAAGGTGGGCTTCTCCAGCAGCACCCAGTTCGTGAAGATGTTCCGCGCCATGGAAGGCGTCACGCCCGGCAGCGTCCGCCAGCGCTGAGCGGCATCAGCCGGACTGACGGCCGACGGTGACGTCGCCCGCCGCCGGGCCGGGATGGCGGATCAGCCGGATGCGCTTGGCAAGCAGCAGCAGGGCGTGCCAGTGGATCGCCGCCGTGACCTTCAGCGTGAGCAGCGGGTGGGTCGCGAGCAGGCGCAGCAGGTTGCCGTCGGTCAGCTCCCGCCGCTCCCCGGCCAGCGAGGCGAAGAGCATCGGCCCGTCCCCGTCGCTCGCGGCGATATGCAGCGCCACGTCGTCGCCCGGCGGCACCAGGCGGAAGCGATAGGCCATGTCGCGGGTCAGGAAAGGCGAGACGTGGAAGGCCTTGGCGCTGTCCTGCACGATGGGGCGGGCCTCGCCTTCCGCGGCCATCAGGTAGGAATGGATCTCGCCGAAGGTGTTGTGCACCTCGTAGATCGTCGCGGCGAGCGCGCCGTCGGGCCGGTGGCAGAAGAAGACGCTGATCGGGTTGAAGCCATAACCGAGCACGCGCGGCATGGTGAGGAGGCGGATGGCGCCGCCGCCGGTGTCGATGCCGGCCTCGGCCAGTCGGGTCTCGATCTGCGGTCTGAGCGGCCGGCCGGAGCGGTCGCCGTAGTCGGCGGTGCGGAAAGAGAAGAGGTTGCGGCGGTCGCGGGAGAAGACCTTCAGGCGGCGGTCGAGCGCGTCGATCTCGTCGAGGTCGAGCAGCATCCAGAAGACGCGGTAGGCGAGCGCATGGGGCCGCGGCCGGATGCGGCGGTGCTCCACCCGGCCCACATAGAGCGCCGAGGCGGGGGCTTTCACGCCACCTCCGTCAGGGGCAGGGCCGGCGGGCGGCGCACGATGCGGCCGGAATCGTCGGCGACCGACCAGGGGCGCCGGAGGCCGCCGAGGTCCTCGGCGACGGCGAGGCCCGCCTGCAGCCCGTCCTCGTGGAAGCCGGCGCCGAAATGGGCGCCGCAATACCAGGTGTTGCGCAGACCCTGGAGCGACCAGAGGCGCGACTGCGCGGCGATGGCGGCGCTGTCGAACAGCGGGTGCTCGTAGGTCTCGGTGCGCAGCACGGTCTCCTCCCGCGGCGGCCGCGGGGGATTGAGCGTGACGAAGAACTGCTTGTCCATCGGCAGGTGCTGCAGCCGGTTCATCCAGTAGGTGACGGCGCAGGGCTCGTCCGGCACGCGGCGGTCGCCGATGTGGTTCCAGCTCGACCAGGCGGCGCGGCGGCGGGGCATCAGCGCCTCGTCGGTGTGGAGGACCGCGACGTTGCGGCTGTAGCGGAAGGCGCCGAGCAGGGCGCGCTCCTCGGGCGACGGGTCGGCCAGCATGGCGAGCGCCTCCTTGGCGTGGGTCGCGACCACCACCTGATCGAAGCGGCGGGACCAGCCGTCCTCGCCGTCGAGGATCACGGCGTCCGACAGGCGCCGGATGCGGGCGACGGGCATGTTCGAGCAGACCTCGCCGGAGAAGGCTTCCATCAGCTTGCCCACATAGGCGCGGCTGCCGCCGGTGACGGTGCGCCAGGCGGGGCGGCCCGACAGCTTCAGGAGGCCGTGATTGTCGTGGAAGCGGATGAAGGCGCTGGCCGGATAGGAGAGGATCTCGGCGCAGGGCGCGGACCAGATGGCTCCCGCCATGGGCAGGAGGTGGTCGTCGCGGAAGGCGGTGCCGTAGCGGCCGGCCTTCAGGTAGTCGCCGAGCGAGATCGGGTCGTTCTCGAGCTCGGCCGCGTCGCGGGTGGCGCTGCGATAGAAGCGCAGGAGGTCCTGCAGCATCGACCAGAAGCGCGGGCTGACGATGTTGCGGCGCTGGGCGAAGAGGCCGGCGAGGCCCGTCCCGGCATATTCGAGCCGGCCGCCGTCGAGGGAGACGGCGAAGGACATCTCGGTGGCGAGCGAGGGCACGTCGAGATGCTCGAGGAGGGCGCAGAAGTTGGGGTAGGTCGCCTCGTTGAAGACGATGAAGCCGGTGTCGACGGCGACGTCCTGGCCGCGGGCGCCGGGGACCGTGACGGTGTTGGCGTGGCCGCCGAGCCGGCCGTCGCGCTCGTAGAGGGTCACGTCATGGGCCTGCGACAGAAGCCAGGCTGCGGACAGGCCGGAAACGCCGCTCCCTACCACCGCGATGCGCTGCCGCCGAACACCACCCGCTTGCATGCCGTATTCCTACATTCTGTTGTCTTGTCTATGTCTACGCCGGCGCAAGCCCGCCGGTTCAGCCTAAGGGGCCGCATCCGAAAAGGAAGCGCGGCCACTGATCCGCTGCCGCGAAGGGCGCGTAGAGGGCGACATGATGGTTGCTCTTGCGATACATTCTGAAATGTCGGTCCCGCTCTCCCGCGGGCCGCGCAGACGTGCCGGTGCCGCCCTGATGGATGCCAATGCCCTGATCCAGTCGATTGCCCAATCGTCCGACAGGCAAGCGTTCGTCAAACTGTTCGACCATTTCGCGCCGCGGGTGAAAGCCCTGCTGATGCGCCAGGGAACCCCGGCGGACCTCGCCGAGGAACTGGCGCAGGAAACGCTGCTGATGGTCTGGCGCAAGGCGGCGCTGTTCGACCCGACGCGGGCAGGGGCCTCGACCTGGATTGCGGCGATCGCCCGCAATCTGCGGATCGACGCTGCCCGCCGCGAGAAGCGGTCGCGCCTGCCGGACGTTCTCGACATTCTCCAGGGCGAGGAGCCCGAGCAGCCAGACCAGGTCTTCGACGGGAGCGAGCGCGACTCCCGCGTGAGGGCCGCCCTCACCTCCCTGTCCCCCGATCAGCTCCGAGTCGTCCAATTGGCATTCATGGAAGGTCTCAGTCATCAGGACGTGGCCAAACGCCTGTCCATCCCGCTCGGCACCGTCAAGTCGCGCCTGCGCCTCGCCATGGCGCGAATGCGTGGCTCTCTGGAGGATCTGCGATGAGCATGTCCCATCGTCCGTCCGACGAAACCCTGGCGGCCTTCGCCGCCGGCCGCCTCGACGAGGGGCTGGCCCTGGTCGTCGCCGCCCATGTCGAGATCAATCCGCAGACGCGGCGCGATCTCGCGGACATCGACGCGCTCTCGGGCGCCTTCCTCGACTCGATCGAGCCGGAGCCCATGGGCATCGATGCGCGCAGCCTGTCGATCGCGCTGCCGCAGCGCTCGGCCGAGCCGCCGCAGCGTCCGTCCGCGCCGCCTGACGCCGCGGGTCTTGCCGTGCTCGCCCCCTACACGCTGGGACGCTGGCAGAGCGTCGGCCGCGGCGTGGCGCTGCGCCGCGTCGAGGTGCCGAGCTCCGATTCCCGCGTGTTCATGCTGCGGGCCCAGCCGGGCACGCGGCTCCCGGCACACCGCCACACCGGGGCGGAGTGGACCACGATCATCTCGGGCGCCTACCAGCACGAATATGGCCGCTATGCCGCGGGCGACTTCGACGAGGCCGACGACCGCCACGCCCATACGCCCGTGGTCGATCCCTATGAGGGTTGCACCTGCATCGTCGCGCTCACCGGCAACGTCCGGTTCGAGGGCATGATCGGACGCCTGCTGCAGCCCTTCGTCCGCCTGTGACGGGATTGTCGTTCCTCGCAGCCCTGGTCTTCATCGTCGCCGCCATGAGCGTGATCATGGCGGGGGCCTGGCTGATCGAGAAGCGGACCGGCAATTCCGGCTGGATCGACGTCACCTGGACCTTCGGCGTCGGCGGCACGGCGCTGGCCGCCGCGCTGCTGCCCTTCGGCGCGGGCCCGTGGGAACGGCGCCTCCTCGTCGGCGCCATGGCGCTCGCCTGGGCGCTGAGGCTCGGCCTGCACATCGCCGGCCGCACCCGCGGCATCACCGACGACGCGCGCTACGCCAAGCTCAGGCAGGACTGGGGGGCCGACGCCTCCTGGCAGATGTTCCGCTTCCTGCAGATCCAGGCTGCGGCGAGCGTGCCGCTGGCGCTGGGCATCGTGCTCGCCGCCCACCGGCCGGCGCCGCTCGGCTGGCAGGACGCTCTCGGCCTCGCGGTCTTCGCCGCGGGCTGGGCGGGCGGCGCCATCGCCGACCGGCAGCTCGCCGCCTTCGTCGCGGACAAGAACAAGCGCGGCCCGATCTGCGACGTCGGCCTGTGGCGCTATTCGCGCCATCCCAACTACTTCTTCGAATGCGTCCTCTGGGCCTCCTATGCGGTCATGGCGCTGGCCTGGAGCGGCCATCCCTTCGGCTGGTTCGCGATTCTGGCGCCCGCCTTCATGACGCTCCTCCTCACCCGCATTTCCGGCATCCCGCCTCTCGAGGAGCACATGCTACGCAAGCACGGCGCCGCCTTCGCGGACTACCAGGCGCGCACCAGCGCCTTCATTCCCTGGCCGCCGGGCAAGACGAAAGGCTGAACGCGGTGTCCCTTCTCGCAGGCCTCATTGCCTGGGGCGAACGCGCCCCCGTCCCCGATGCGCTGACCCGCGCCGCCATCGCCTGGCTGGTCGGGCGGACCGACCGGAACCTGTCCTCTGCCACCGCGGCCGACGACGCGGACTTCGCCGCCTCCATGGCGGACTTTCCCGTCGCGGTGCACACGGACGCCGCCAATGCCCAGCACTACGAGCTGCCGCCGGAGTTCTTCGTCCGGACCCTCGGCCCGCAGCGCAAATATTCGTGCTGCTACTACGACGCCCCCGAGACCACCCTCGCCGAGGCCGAGACGCGGGCTCTCGACCTCACCATGGACCATGCCGGCCTCGCCGACGGCCAGCGCATCCTGGAGCTCGGCTGCGGCTGGGGCTCGCTCTCCCTCGCCATGGCCCGGCGCTTCCCGCGCGCGTCGATCACCGGCGTATCGAATTCGCACGGCCAGCGCCGCTTCATCGAGGCGGAGGCGGCCCGCCAGGGTCTCGGCAACCTCACCATCGTCACCGCCGACATGAACGGCTTCGCGCCCGAGGGCCGCTTCGACCGCATCGTCTCGGTGGAGATGTTCGAGCACATGGCGAACTGGCGCGACCTGCTGGCGCGCGCCGCCGGGTGGCTGGAGGACGACGGGCGGATGTTCATCCACGTCTTCACCCACCGCACCGGGTCCTACCGCTTCGACAGCGCTGACAAGACCGACTGGATCGCGCAGCACTTCTTCACCGGCGGGCTCATGCCCTCGCACGGCCTCATCCGCCGCTTCGACGATCTCTTCACGGTGGAGGAGGAATGGCGCTGGAGCGGCGAGCACTATCGCCGCACCGCCGAGGACTGGCTGGCGCTGTTCGATTCCCGGCTCGCCGATATCGATCCGATCCTCGCCAGCGTCTACGGCACCGACCGGGTGGCCCTCTGGCGGCGGCGCTGGCGGCTGTTCTTCCTCGCCACCAGCGGGCTTTTCGGCCATGCCGGGGGGCAGAGCTGGGGCGTCAGCCACTACCGCCTGAAGCCGGTGCGCTGAGGCGCAGCCGTCAGATCCAGCCGGCCGAGGCGAGCATCCGCAAGGCGCCATAGGCGCCGCCGGCGACGAGGGCGGTCGCCACCGCGCCATAGACCACGTCCACCAGGGTCAGCGTCAGCGTCCAGACGCGCAGCGTGGCGTAGTTCGTCAGGTCGTAGGTCGCATAGGCGAGAAGCCCGAGGAAGCCGCCGTTCACCAGCGCCATCTGCAGCGAGCCCGCCGCGAAGGCCGGCAGCACGGCGAAATGGACGACGCCGACGGGGAAGAGGAAATAGAAGACGAGGGCCGGGGCCCAGCGCAGGTTGTCCAGCATCAGGCTGCCGAGCGTCGGCCGGTAGAGCACCCGGCCCATGATCGAGAGCCACACCGCGTCGAGGATGCCGAAGACGATCAGCGCGGCCGCATAGGCCGAGAGAAATTGCATGGTCCGGATCCCCGATGAATACAAAGGATACGCGGAAGGGTGCCACCCGGTTCACGCGTGGCATGCCGGAGGGGCGCGGCAAGGGGCTGGAAACGACTAATTGAGCGGGCTGGTGGAGCTAGGGGGATTCGAACCCCCGACCTCTGCAGTGCGATTGCAGCGCTCTCCCATCTGAGCTACAGCCCCGCCCGCGAGCGCGCCTTTTAGGGCGTGCCGGCATTCCGGTCAAGGCGTTCCGCGCGCCGCGCTGCGGCTTTCGGCGGAAGCGCCCGGACCCGAAGGGCGCCGCAGCCGGCGCCCTTCCTCATCTCATACATACTGCCCGTGGCAGTGCTTGAACTTCTTGCCCGAACCGCAGGGGCAGGGGTCGTTGCGGCCGACCTTGCCCCAGGTGGAGGGGTCGTTCGGGTTGCGCTCGGCGGCGGGTGCGCCGCCGCCCTGGGCCTGGAACGATCCGCCGGAGGCGGCCCCCATCTGGGCGAACTCGTCCATGCCGGTCATCGGGTCGATGTGATGGGCGGTCATGGGCGGCAGGTCCGGCATGGGCGGCGGCTCCTGCAGCTCGACGAGGGCGAGCTGCTGGGTCGTCATCTCGCGGAGCTTGGCCATCAGCCCCTCGAAGAGCTGGAAGGCCTCGGACTTGAACTCGTTCAGCGGGTCGCGCTGGGCATAGCCGCGCAGGCCCACCACCTGGCGCAGGTGGTCGAGCTGGACGATGTGCTCGCGCCAGAGATGGTCGAGAACCTGCATCACCACCGCCTTCTCGATCTGGCGCATGATGTCGGGGCCGAAGCGGGCGGCCTTGGAGGCCATCATCTCGTCGGCGGCCTTGGTGATGCGCTCGATCACCTCCTCGTCGGCGATGCCCTCTTCCTTGGCCCATTCGTCGACGGGCAGGTCGAGGTTGAGGACGCGGTAGATCTCCTCCTTGAGGGTCGCAGTGTCCCACTGCTCGGCATAGGCGTCCGGCGGGATGTAGGTGTGCACCAGGGTCTCGATCACGCCATGGCGCATGTCCTGCGTCATGTCGGAGAGGTCCTGCTGGCTCATCAGCTCGATGCGCTGCTCGAAGATGACCTTGCGCTGGTCGTTGGCGACGTCGTCGTATTTGAGGACGTTCTTGCGCAGGTCGAAGTTGCGCGCCTCGACCTTCTGCTGCGCCTTCTCCAGCGCCCGGTTGATCCAGGGATGGACGATGGCCTCGCCCTCCTTGAGACCGAGCTTGGTCAGCATGCCCTCCATGCGGTCCGACCCGAAGATGCGCATCAGGTCGTCCTGCAGGGACAGGTAGAACTTGGAGCGGCCGGGGTCGCCCTGGCGGCCGGAGCGGCCACGCAGCTGGTTGTCGATGCGGCGGCTCTCGTGGCGCTCTGTGCCCATGATGTAGAGGCCGCCGGCCTTCAAGGCGCGCTGCTTGAGATCGGCGACCTGGCGGCGGATGGCCTCCGCCTTCTCCTGCTTCTCGGGCCCGTCCTCCATGTCGGCGAGCTCGGCCTGGATGCGCATGTCGGCATTGCCGCCGAGCTGGATGTCGGTGCCGCGTCCCGCCATGTTGGTGGCGATGGTGATGGCGCCGGGGACGCCCGCCTGGGAGACGATGAAGGCCTCCTGCTCGTGGTAGCGGGCGTTGAGCACGGCGAAGACGCGCTCGCCGGCGGTGCCCTGGTCGCCGTCGTAGAGCGGCGCGAAGGCCTGGGGGTCGTCGAGGTCGACCTGCTTGAAGCCGGCCTGCTTCAGCATCTCCGCGAGGGTCTCGGACTTCTCGATGGAGGTGGTGCCGACGAGCACCGGCTGGCCCTTGGCGCGGGCGGCCTCCACCTCGGTGATGATGGCCTGGTACTTGTCCTGGACGGTCTTGTAGACCTCGTCGTCCTCGTCGAGGCGGGCGATGCCGCGGTTGGTCGGGATCTCGACCACCTGCAGCTTGTAGATGTCCATGAACTCGTCGGCCTCGGTCAGCGCCGTGCCGGTCATGCCGGCGAGCTTGCCGTACATGCGGAAATAGTTCTGGAAGGTGATGGAGGCGAGCGTCTGGTTCTCGGGCTGGACCTGGACGCGCTCCTTGGCCTCGAGCGCCTGATGCAGGCCTTCCGAATAGCGGCGGCCCGGCATCATGCGGCCGGTGAACTCGTCGATGATGACCACCTCGCCGTTGCGGACGATGTAGTCCTTGTCGCGCTGGAACAGCTTGTGGGCCTTCAGCGCCTGGTTGACGTGGTGGACGGTCGAGACGTTCTCGACGTCGTAGAGGTCGCCCTTGACGTAGCCGGCCTCGACGAGGGCCCGCTCCATCTTCTCGTTGCCGCTCTCGGTGAGGGAGGCGGTGCGCTGCTTCTCGTCGACCTCGTAATCCTCCTTGTTCAGGGCGGGGATGAAGCGGTCGATGGTGGCGTAGAAGTCGGAGCGGTCGTCGAGCGGGCCGGAAATGATGAGGGGCGTGCGCGCCTCGTCGATGAGGATGGAATCGACCTCGTCGACGATGGCGTAGAAGTGGCCGCGCTGGACCATCTCCTGCACCGTGTACTTCATGTTGTCGCGCAGGTAGTCGAAGCCGTACTCGTTGTTGGTGCCGTAGGTGATGTCGCAGGCATAGGCGTCGTGGCGCTGCTGGTCGTCCATGCCGTGGACGATGGTGCCGGTGGTCATGCCGAGGAAGCCGTAGACCTTGCCCATCCACTCGGCGTCGCGCTTGGCGAGGTAGTCGTTGACGGTGACGACGTGGACGCCCTTGCCGGCGAGGGCGTTGAGATAGACGGCGAGGGTGGCGACGAGGGTCTTGCCCTCGCCGGTCTTCATCTCGGCGATGGCGCCCTCGTGGAGCACCATGCCGCCGATCAACTGAACGTCATAATGGCGCTGGCCGAGGACGCGCTTGGCCGCCTCGCGCACGGTGGCGAAGGCGGGGACGAGAAGGTCGTCGAGGGTCTTGCCGGCGGCGAGCTGCGCCTTGAAGGCGTCGGTGCGGGCCCGCAGGGCCTCGTCCGACAGCGCCGCGAGCTCAGGCTCCAGCGCGTTGATGGCATCGATCCGCGGACGGTATCCCTTGATGCGGCGATCGTTGCCGTTGCCGAAGATCCTGCGGGCGAGCGCGCCGAGCATGTGCGTTCCTTACACTTGGGCGGGGAGAGAGAGGCATCGAAACGGTTGGTCGCACCGTCCGTTCCGATGGTTCACGCAAGCCCTTCAGCCCCGTCAGGCGGTCTCGAAGCGCCCCGTGCGCCCCGTCCTCCGGTCCCGGCGGGATCATCGTCGACGGACGCGCGGATTTCCGCAGCGGCCCGGCAACCCGCGACAGATATGGACGGTGCCAAGGGTTGTCAATTCAAGCCGAAACGGGCATTGCTGCGGCAACCGGCGGGATCCGCCAGGAGTTGTGCACGCGTCAACCGCCCCGTGCTTTCGCACCGTCTTCCTTCAAAGCGCCACACGTGCCCGTCAAGCACGCCCTCCCGTGACAAAAGGTTCGACCCTTCCATGACCGTCCGCTCGCTCCTGTCCCTTGCCGCCATGTCGCTGGCGCTCGCCGGGCCGCTGGCCGCCCAGACCCCGCCGGCCGCGACGCCGGCGCCGGCCCAGCCGGCCACGCCCCCGGCCCTGCAGACCCCGGCCGACGGCATCCTCGCCCGCGTGCAGGGCGTCGAGATCCGACAGGCCGACCTCGACGCGGCGGAGGAGGACATCGGCGGCCAGACGACCGCGCAGATGAGCCCCGAGCAGAAGCGCGAATATCTCCTCAGCTTCGTCATCGACCTGACGCTCGCCGCCAAGGCCGCCGAGCAGCGCAACGTCCAGGACAGCGCCGACTTCGCGCGGAAGATGACCTACTACCGCAACAAGCTCCTGGTGGAGACGCTGCTCAACACCGAGACGCGCACCCGCGTCACGGAAGAGGAGATGCGCAAGATCTACGACGAGCAGCGCTCCCGCATCACGCCGGAGGAGGAGGTGCGCGCCCGCCATATCCTGGTGGAGACCGAGGACGAGGCCAAGGCGCTGATCGCCCAGATCCGCGGCGGCGCCGATTTCGAGACCATCGCCAAGGAGAAGTCGAAGGATCCGGGCGGCGCCCGCAACGGCGGCGACCTCGGCTTCTTCACCAAGGGCCAGATGGTGCCCGAGTTCGCCGAGGCGGCCTTCGCCATGCAGGCGGGCCAGCTGTCGCAGGCGCCGGTCAAGTCGCAGTTCGGCTGGCACATCATCAAGCTCGAGGAGCGCCGGCAGCGGCAGATCCCGAGCTTCGAGCAGGTGCGCGGCCAGATCGAGGACTTCCTCACCCGCCGCGTCCAGGCCGACCTCGTGCAGAAGCTGAGGTCGGAGGCGCAGGTCGAGCGCTTCGTGCCCTCGCCGACCCGGCCGACGATCCCCGGCGCGCCCGGTGCGCCGGCCCCGGCGACGCCGCGTCCCTGATCTCCCGTTCCGTCCCGAAGACGAGGCCGGCCGCTCGCGTGGCCGGCCTTCGTCGTTCAGGGGCGATGCCGAGCGCCCGGCGGGGCCACACCGTTTCTTAAGCGCCCTCGCTTAAGCCATGGGGACCGTGATCGGATCATCGTGCCGACGCGTGGTCGGGGACATCCGCCTTGTCGGTGATGGGTTCGGAAGAGGCGCAGATGGGGCGCGGCGCCAAGACGCTGCTGTCGCCCGCCGGCATCGCCGCGCGCATCCGCTCCTTCCTGCTCGACCGCTCCGACGAGTCCATCGCCCAGAGGATGGCGGGCGCGGCCTTCCTGATCCGGGTGCTGAGCGCCGGCATCGCCTATGTCAGCCAGGTGCTGATGGCGCGCTGGATGGGCGGCTCGGAATTCGGCACCTATGTCTCGGTGTGGGTCTGGGTGCTGCTCATCGGCCATCTGTCCAACGCGGGTCTCGCCTCTGCGGCGCAGCGCTTCGTGCCGGAATATGCCGAGCGCGGCGACCACGACGGCCTCAGGGGCTTCATCGGCGGCGGGCGGCGCCTCGGCATGATCATCGCGACGGTGGTCGCGGCGACGGGTCTCGCGATCCTGTGGCGCTTCGGCTCCCTCGTCAGCGACGCCATGCTCATCCCGCTGGTGCTCGCGGCCATCTGCCTGCCGATGTTCGTGCTGACCGACATCCAGGACGGCATCGCCCGCTCCTGGAACTGGACGGACCTCGCCCTCGGCCCGCCCTACCTCATCCGCCCCTTCATCCTGCTCGGCTGCATGGCCGGCGGCTATGTCGCCGGCTTTCCCAGCACGGCGGTGACGGCGATGACCTGCGCCGTGGTCGCGACCTGGACCGCCGCGATGATCCAGTTCGTGCTGCTCAACCGCCGCATCGCCACCAAGGTCGCGGCGGGCCCGCGCCGGACGGAACCGCTGTTCTGGCTGAAGACGAGCCTGCCGATCTTCGTGGTGGAGACCTTCTACCTCGCCCTGACCTATACCGACGTGATCCTGCTGAAGCAGTTGCGCGGGCCGGAGGAGGTCGCGGTCTACTGGGCCGCGGTGAAGACCCTGGCGCTGGTCGCCTTCGTCTATTTCGCCGTGGCGGCGGCGGCGGCGCACCGGTTCAGCGAGTACCACGTCGCCGGCGACAGGCAGAAGCTCGCCGACTTCCTGCGTGCCTCCATCCGCTGGACGTTCTTCCCTTCGCTCGCCGCGACGATCCTCATCCTCGCCCTCGGCAAGCCCTTCCTGATGATGTTCGGCCCCGACTTCGTGAAGGGCTACCCGGCGATGTTCGTGGTGTCGGTGGGCCTTCTGGCGCGGGCCGCGGCAGGCCCGGTCGAGCGTCTCCTGACGATGTCCGGCCACCAGACGGCGTGCGCCCTCATCTACGGCGCCGCCTTCGCCGCGGCGGTGATCCTCTGCCTCCTCCTCATCCCGCCGTTCGGGATGATGGGCGCGGCGATCGCCACGGCGACGGCGCTGACGCTGGAATCAGTGCTGCTGGTGTGGATCACCACGGCGCGCCTCGGCCTCTCCGCGGCCTTCTGGATCAAGCCGGCTGCCCCATGATCGCGGTCTCCACCCCTCTCCGCGCCGAGGCCCCGCCGCTGCAGCCGGCGATGTCCGCCGCGGACATCGGCGCGCTCTCCGCGTCCTGGGTGCCGGCCGAGGGCTGGGAGACGCTGCGCTCCGACTGGGAGGAGCTGGCGGCGGCAGCCGCCGAGCCCAATGCCTTCCTCGCGCCGGCCTTCGCGCTCGCGGCCCGCGGCATCGCGCCCGCCGCCGGGCTCGGGGCGCTGCTCGTCTGCCGCGACGGGCAGCCGGTCGGCCTCGTCGCCGGCCGGTTCGGCCTCGCGGGCGCGGTCTTCGCCCTGTGGACCCACCACTATGCCCCCTACGGCATGCCGCTGGTGCGGCCCGGAGAGGCGGAAGCGGTGGTCGGCGCGCTTCTGTCCTTCCTCGCGAACGAAGGCGTCGCCGCCCTCGAGGCGCCGCTCGTGCCGGACGGCCCGTTCGCCACCGCCCTCGGCGCGCTCGCGGCCACCCATCCGACCTTCGTGCTCGACTCCCATCGCCGCGCGGTCCTGACGGAGGCGCCGCCGCCCCTGTCGAAGGAACAGCGCCGTCTGGCGCGCCGCCTCGGCGAGCGGGGGGCGCTGAGGTTCGCCTCCACGGCGACGGGCCATGACCTCGCCGGGGCGGTCGGGGCCTTCCTCGCCCTCGAGGCCGAGGGATGGAAGGGCCGCCGCGGCACGGCCCTCGCCATGACACCGGCGACCCGCGCCTTCTTCGAGGCGGCGGTGACCGACCTCGCCACCCGCGGTGCGGCGCGGATCGACATGCTGCTGCTCGACGGGCGGCCCATCGCGGCCGGGCTCGTGCTCTCCGCGGGCTCGCGGGCCTGGTACCTCAAGACCGCCTATGACGAGGCCTTCGCGCGCTTCTCGCCGGGGCTTCTCCTCTCCCACGCCATCGGCGCAGCCGCGATCGCGGCGAAGGGCGTGCGGCTGGTCGATTCCTGCGCCATTCCCGACCATCCCATGATCGACCGCATCTGGCCCGGCCGCATGGCGCTGACCACGCGCTTCATCGCCGTGGACGCAGGTGCCGCCGGCTGGCGCTGGCGGGCGGCGCTCGCCTGGCGCCGCGGCCTCATCGGCGCGAAGGCTCTGGCCAAGCGCCTTCTCAGGCGCTGAGGCTCAGGGCCGGTCGCGCAGCAGGCGCCGGATGATCTTGCCCGTGGTCGTCATCGGCAGTTCGTCGATGAACTCCACCTCGCGCGGGTAGGAGTGGGCCGACATGCGCGTCTTCACGAAGTCGCGGATGTGGTCGGCGAGGTCGGGCGAGGGTTCGACGCCGTCCTTCAGCACGATGAAGGCCTTGACGATCTCGGTGCGCAGCTCGTCGGGCTTGCCGACGGCGGCCGCGAGCGACACGGCCGGATGCTTCAGGAGCGTGTCCTCGATCTCGCCGGGCCCGATGCGGTAGCCGGCGGAGGTGATGACGTCGTCGTCGCGGCCGAAGAAGTGGACGTAGCCCTCCTCGTCGCGCAGGCCCTGGTCGCCGGTCACCATCCAGTCGCCGATGAACTTGTCGCGGGTCGCCTCGGGGCGGCCCCAGTATTCGAGGAACATGACCGGGTCCGGCCGCTGCACGGCGATCTGGCCGCGCTCGCCCGTCTCGCAGAGCGAGCCGTCGTCGCGGATGACGCCCACCGTGTGGCCCGGCACCGGCTTGCCGATGGCGCCCGCCTTCGACACGCCGATGGCGGCCGAGGAGGCGAGGACCAGGTTGCATTCGGTCTGGCCGTAGAACTCGTTGATGGTGAGGCCGAGGGCGGCGCGGCCCCAGTCGTAGGTCGGCGTGCCCAGCGCTTCCCCACCCGAGGCGAGGGTGCGCAGGACCAGATCGTGCCGGGAGCGCGGATCGTCGATCGAGCGCAGCATGCGCAGGGCCGTCGGCGGCACGAAGGAGTTCCGCACCTTGAGCTCGGCCATCAGCGCGAAGGCCTCGTCGGCGTCGAACTTCTCGAACTTGTGGGCGACCACCGGCACGCCGAAATGGAGCGAGGGCAGCAGCACGTTGAGGAGGCCGCCGGCCCAGGCCCAGTCAGCCGGCGTCCACATGCGGTCGCCGGCCTGCGGGAAGAATTCGTGCGGCATCTCCACGCCCGGCAGGTGGCCGAGAAGGACGCGGTGGCCGTGCAGGGCCCCCTTGGGCTGGCCGGTGGTGCCGGAGGTGTAGATCATCATGGCCGGATCGTCGGCCGCGGTGTCGACGGCCGTGAAGGCGCCCGAGGCCTTCTCCAGCGAGCCGTAGAAGCTCTCGACGCCGTCGGCCGCGCCGTCGACGGACAGGACCAGCGAGAGCTCGCCGAGCCCGTCGCGGATCTGGGCGAGCTTGGCCACCCCCTCCGCATTGGTGATGAGGGCGCGGGCCCCGGCATTGGCGAGGCGGAAGGCGAGCGCATCGATGCCGAAGAGCGCCGCCAGCGGCACGGCGATGGCGCCCATCTTGTAGATGGCGATATGGGCGATGGCGGCCGCGGCGCCCTGCGCGAGCACCAGCGCGACGCGATCCCCGCGCTTCACGCCCTTCGCCACCAGCACGTTGGCGAGACGGTTGGAGGCGTCCTCCAGCCGGCCATAGGTGACGGGCTCGACCCGCCCGTCCGGCTTCTTCCAGAGGATGGCGACGCGGTCCGGCTCGGCCAGCGCCCAGCGGGTGCAGACGTCGGTGCCGATGTTGTAGCGGGCCGGGACCTGCCAGCGGAAATCGCGGACGAGGGCGTCGTAGTCGCGCAGGGGAGGGAGCATGGCAGGCACTCTCGCGGGGGCGAGATCGGTACTCCAACGGGCGGCCGAGGTCGAGTCAGCCCTCCGTCGAGGGCGGTGCGAGGGGCACCGGAGCCGCGCTTCCGCCGGCGACCAGCACCTCGTCTGCCGTCGTGGCCGCCGATCGAGCCTCACCGTGTTCGCTTCACCCGGCCGCTCAGAACGAGATCGATCGCCGCCGCGGCGTGTCCCGCCTTCAGGCGGATGGGCGGGTCGGAACGCCGTGCGTGATGAAGTTTCGGAGAAGCGGGAACACCCTCTCCGGGGCATCACCATGGATCTCGTGGCCGCACTCCTCGAGCCGCTCGAACTGAACCAGATGCGGCGGCAGGGAGCGGGCGGTCGCCTCGATCAGGGAGATGGGAACGATCGGATCGTGCGCTCCGCCCACGACGAGGGTCGGGCAGGTGATGTTCCGCAAGTCCGCATGGAAGTCGAAACGGCCATGTTCGTTGTTCGGGCCGTTGAAGTGGAGGGCGACCTCGGTCTTCATGATCGCATGGACGGGTCCCTTCGGCCGGTCCCGCCGGTGCCGGTATAGCGGGACGCAGCGCTCGATGTAGCGGGCGCGGCCCTCGGCCGTCGGGTTGGTCCAGTAGCTCTCGGCCGTCGCGCGGGCATCGTCTCCGCCGATGCGCCCGAACGTCTCGAACACCCGTTCGAAGTCCATCGCCGCCGCCGTGCTCAGAAGGATCAGCTTGCCGGGATGATCGGGATAGCGCGTGGCGTAGGACTGGGCCACGAAGCCGCCGAACGAGAGGCCGCAGACGATCGGTTTGACGAGACCCAGGGCATCACAGAGCCCTTTCACGTCATCGCCCCATTGCGTCAGGTTCCAGGTCGCCGGGTCCGAACCCTCGCTGCGCCCATTGCCACGATGATCGTAGAAGACGACCTGGGCGACGTCGCCGAGGGCGGAAAACGCGGTCTTGAAGGGCACGTGGTCGAAGCCCGGGCCCCCGTGCAGCATCACGAGGGCCGGCTTTTCTCGCACTCCACGATCGTCGACGACGAGCCCGGCATTGGCGACGTCGACGAACAACCGGACGCCGTTGACGAGCACGTGCATCTGCGGCTCCCGGCCCCGTCGCTATCGTCCTTGCAAGCTCATAGCTCAGGCCGCCTGTTTCGCGCCCTCGCCGACGATGCGGACGATGTCGGCCATGATGGCGTTGAGCTGGAAGTCCTTCGGCGTGTAGACCGCCGCGACACCGGCCTTCTTCAACTGGGCCTCATCCTCGGGCGGGATGATGCCGCCGACGATGACCGGCACGTCGTCCAGCCCCTCGGCGCGCATCCGCTCCATCACCTCGGTGACGAGGGGAATGTGGCTGCCGGAGAGGATCGACAGGCCGACGACGTGGACGCCCTCTTCCAGCGCCGCGTTGACGATCTCGGCGGGGGTGAGGCGGATGCCCTCGTAGACCACCTCCATGCCGCAGTCGCGGGCCCGCACGGCGATCTGCTCGGCGCCGTTGGAATGGCCGTCGAGGCCCGGCTTGCCGACGAGGAACTTGATGCGGCGGCCGAGCCGGCGCGAGACGTTCTCCACCTCGGCACGGATGGGGGCGAGGTCGCCGGTCTCGGCGCGGGCAGCCCGGCCGACGCCGGTGGGCGCGCGGTACTCGCCGAAGACCTCGCGCAGCACCTGGCCCCATTCGCCGGTGGTGACGCCGGCCTTGGCGGCGGCGATGGAGGGCTCCATGACGTTGCGGCCCTCGCTCGCGGCGGCGCGCAGGTCGGCGAGCGCCTTGTCGACGGCCTTCGCGTCGCGGGCGGCGCGCCAGGCCTTCAGGCTCTCGACCTGCTGGGCCTCCACGGCGGGATCGACCACCATGATCGAGCCTTCGCCCGTGGTGAGAGGGGAGGGCTCGGTCTCGGTGAAGCGGTTGACGCCGATGACCACCTGCTCGCCGCTCTCGATGGCCTCGAGGCGGCGCGTGTTGCTCTCCACGAGCTTCGACTTCATGTAGGGCACGGCGGCGATGGCCCCGCCCATCTCCTCGATCAGCTTCATCTCGGCGGTGGCCTCGGCCTTGAGCGCCTCCACCTTGGCGGCGACCGCCGGGTTGCCGTCGAAGAGATCGCCGAATTCGAGGAGGTCGGTCTCATAGGCGAGGATCTGCTGGAGGCGCAGCGACCATTGCTGGTCCCAGGCGCGCGGCAGGCCGAGCGCCTCGTTCCAGGCCGGAAGCTGCAGGGCGCGGCAGCGCGCCTTCTTCGAGATGGTGACCGCCAGCGCCTCGATGAGGATGCGGTAGACGTTGTTCTCGGGCTGCTGCTCGGTGAGGCCGAGCGAGTTCACCTGGACGCCGTAGCGGAACAGCTTGTGCTTCGGGTCGGTGACGCCGTAGCGGGTCTCGACCAGCTCCTCCCAGAGCTCGACGAAGGCGCGCATCTTGCACATCTCGGTGACGAACCGCATGCCGGCGTTGACGAAGAAGGAGATGTGGCCGACCACCTCGCCGAAGCCGCCCTCCGGCACCTCGCCGGAGGCCTTCACCGTGTCGAGGATGGCCATGGCGTTGGCGAGCGCGAAGGCCAGTTCCTGCACCGGCGTCGCCCCCGCCTCCTGCAGGTGGTAGGAGCAGACGTTCATCGGGTTCCACTTGGGCATCTCGGCCGTCGTGAACAGGATGGTGTCCTTGGTGAGCCTGAGCGAGGGCTCCGGCGGGAAGACGTAGGTCCCGCGCGACAGATATTCCTTCAGGATGTCGTTCTGCGTCGTGCCGGAGAGCTTCGTTCGCGGCGCGCCGGTCTCGTCGGCGACCGCCACGTAGAGCGCCAGCAGCCAGGCGGCGCAGGCGTTGATGGTCATCGACGTGTTCATCTCGGCGAGCGGGATGCCGTCGAAGAGCGTGCGCATGTCGCCGAGGTGGGAGACGGGAACGCCGACCTTGCCCACTTCGCCGCGGGCGAGCACGTGGTCGGCGTCGTAGCCGGTCTGGGTCGGAAGGTCGAAGGCGACGGAGAGGCCGGTCTGGCCCTTGGCGAGGTTCGCGCGATAGAGCGCGTTGGACTTCTCGGCCGTGGAATGGCCCGCATAGGTGCGGATCAGCCAGGGTTTCTCGCGCTTGTCGTTGCTGCGCATTGTCGCCTCCCGAGCGGGTTCTTTGGCGGTCATTCTGTGCCGCCAGGCGATTTATTGCAATGCAGCGAAAGGGGCATGGGCCCGGCCCCGCGAAAGGGGCCGGGCGGAAGGCGTCACGCTCGTCGGATCAGGCCGACGATGACCAGCAGGATGACCGCGCCGAGCGTCGCGCTGACGATGGCGGAGGCGATGCCGGACCCGAGGGAGACCCCGAGCCGCGGGAACAGCCAGGTGGCGATGAGGGCGCCGAGAATGCCGATGACGATGTTGCCGATGAGCCCGAAGCCGAAGCCCTTGACGATGATGCCGGCGAGCCAGCCCGCGATGGCGCCGACGAGAATGAGAACGAGTAGACTTTCGATGGGCATGGGCAATCCTCCTGAGGGCGCGCGCGGGGGCCGACGAACGTCGGGGCCGCGGAGTTCAAACGCGCGCAGGGCGATCCGGGTCCCGGGAAGCGGCAAAAAAATACCGGCGGCGGGAACCGGGTAGGGGTCACCACGTTGCCGTCGCGGGGCTCCAGGGCTCGGCCGAAGGGTCGATGGCATGGCCTTCCAGGCCGCCAATTCGCGCTTGCACATCCATGTTGCACTGCACATAATCGACTCCTGAAGCGCCCCCTTGAGAAGGCGCCTGACACCCGAGGTAACACCAATGGCAGCTGTTGCTCCCACCCCCCAGTCCCGCCCGGTCAAGGATCTCTACGAGTTCGGAGAGGTCCCCCCGCTCGGCCACGTGCCCGCCAACATGTATGCCTGGGCCATCCGCAAGGACCGGCACGGGCCGCCCGAGCAGTCCTTCAAGGTGGAGGTCGTGCCGACCTGGTCGCTGGGCGAGGACGAGGTGCTGATCTACGTGATGGCCGGCGGCGTGAACTACAACGGCATCTGGGCCGGCCTCGGCCAGCCGATCTCTCCACTCGACGGCCACAAGCACCCCTTCCATGTCGCCGGGTCCGACGCCTCGGGCATCGTCTGGGCGGTGGGCGCCAAGGTGAAGCGCTGGAAGGTGGGTGACGAGGTGATCGTCCACTGCAACCAGGACGACGGCGACGACGAGGAGTGCAACGGCGGCGACCCGATGTTCTCTCCGACCCAGCGCATCTGGGGCTACGAGACGCCGGACGGCTCCTTCGCCCAGTTCTGCCGCGTCCAGTCGCGCCAGCTCATGGAGAAGCCGAAGCACCTGCCGTGGGAAGAGGCCGCCTGCTACACGCTGACGCTGGCGACCGCCTACCGCATGCTGTTCGGCCATCCGCCGCACACTCTGAAGCCGGGCGACAACGTGCTGGTCTGGGGCGCCTCGGGCGGCCTCGGCGTCTTCGCCGTGCAGCTCGTGGCAGCCGCCGGCGCCAATGCCATCGGCATCATTTCCGACGAGACGAAGCGCGACTACGTGCTGCAACTCGGGGCCAAGGGCGTCATCAACCGCAAGGACTTCGCCTGCTGGGGCCAGATGCCCACGGTGAACTCGGACGAGTATAACGTCTGGCTCAAGGAAGCGCGCAAGTTCGGCAAGGCGATCTGGGACATCACCGGCAAGAAGGACGTGGACATCGTCTTCGAGCATCCGGGCGAGGCGACCTTCCCGGTGTCCTGCCTCGTCGCCAAGCGCGGCGGCATGGTGGTGTTCTGCGCCGGCACCTCCGGCTTCAACATCACCTTCGACGCGCGCTACGTCTGGATGCGGCAGAAGCGCATCCAGGGCTCGCACTTCGCCCATCTGAAGCAGGCGGCCGCCGCGAACCAGTTCGTGCTCGACCGCCGCGTCGACCCCTGCATGAGCGAGCTCTTCCCCTGGGACAAGATCCCCGCGGCGCATGCGCTGATGCAGGCCAACAAGCACGCGCCGGGCAACATGGCGGTGCTGGTGAATTCGCCGAGGCCGGGTCTGCGTACCCTCGACGACGTCATCGAGGCGACGGGGGGCTGAGGCCCTTCCGAGCCTGACGTCGCCGTGATGCCCGGCCTCGAGCCGGGCATCCACGAAGGCCTTCGGACGGCGGTGTCCAGGTCGCGGATGGCCGGCGGTCGCAAGCCGCGACCGGCGGCCCCTGGGCCGCCGATGCCCGGCCACGACGGACGCGGGATGCGAACCGTCCCTCAGCCGGGCTGGGGGCCGTCGTAGCCCTCGATGACGATGGCATCCATCTCCGCGCCGCCCTTCTGCTCGGCGCGGGCGGCCTGATATTCCTCCGAGTGCCAGCAGGCGAGAGCCTGTTCGTAGCTCGGGAATTCGATGACGACGTTGCGCGAACGGCTGGTGCCGACCAGCGTCTCGAACCTGCCGCCGCGAATGACAAAGCGGCCGCCGTACTTGGCGAAGGCGATGCCGTTCTTGGCGACGTAGTTCTTGTAGGACTCGGTGTCGTTCACGTCGACACGGGCGATCCAGTATCCCTTGGGCATGCTCATTCCTCCTCGGCGGGGCGCTACCATCCCGCCACTCATGCCCGCCGCGCAAGATGGGTGATCGGCGGAGCGGCTTGCGTCGTAACGAGAGGCATGGGAACAGGACGCCGTTCCCTCCGTTTCACCCGCGGATGCCGCTCCGGCCGCATCCGTGCCGGGAGGCCGCCATGCCGAAGCTCCTGCAGTTCCTGCTCGTCCACGCGGTCATCGGCTTTGCCGTCGCCGGCGCCTTCGTCGCCGGGCTGATCGTCTTCGACGTCGGCGGCTTCGCCACCCTCGCCTCGCGGTCGGACGTGGCCGCCATGGCCGTCTCCGTCCTGACGTTCTTCCTCGGGCTCACCTTCGCCAGTGTCCAGATGGGCGTCGCCGTCATGCTGCTGCCGAAGGATGCCGATACCGGACGCGGCGGCGGCCGGCGCCTCCCCGCCGTCCTGACGCCGGCCTATGCCCGGGCCCCGGCCCGCCGCTGAGGCTCCGCCGCCTGCCTCTTGCCCACCGGGCCCATCTCCTGTATACGCCCGGCTCTTCGGATCGACCGGCTGATTAGGGCTGCCGTGGCGATCCCGAAAGCTCACCCTTGAGCCTTCAGAGGAACCCCGCCGCCTCCGGGCCGGCAGACGGGCGCCTCGCAACGAATGAAGAGAGCCAAATGCCCAAGATGAAGACGAAGTCGGGCGCCAAAAAGCGCTTCAAGATCACGGCGACCGGCAAGGTGATGTACACCCAGTCCGGCAAGCGCCACGGCATGATCAAGCGGTCGAACAAGCAGATCCGCGAGCATCGCGGCACCACTGCCATGTTCGAAACCGATGCCTACAACGTCAAGCGGTACTTCCTCCCGAACGGCTGATCGGCCCGGTTCGAGAAGCACCCCCACGAAATTGTAAGAGAGATCAGCCATGGCCCGCGTCAAAAGGGGCGTTACGTCCCACGCCAAGCACAAGAAAGTCCTCAAGGCCGCTTCCGGCTTCCGGGGCCGCCGCAAGAACACCATCCGCGCCGCGAAGGCTGCCGTCGACAAGTCGATGCAGTACGCCACGCGCGACCGCCGCAACAAGAAGCGCAACTTCCGCGCCCTGTGGATCCAGCGCATCAACGCCGCTGTCCGCGAGCACGGCCTGACCTATTCGCGCTTCATCGCCGGCCTGATCGGTGCCGGCATCGCCGTCGACCGCAAGGTCCTGTCCGACCTCGCCATCACGGCGCCGGACGGTTTTGCGGCCCTGGTCGAAAAGGCCAAGGGATCGCTGCCGGCGAACGCCTGACTTCTCACTCCTGAAGTCTGACAATTCGGCCCGCGCGACCCTCCCCGAGGGTGGCGCGGGCTTTTTCGTTCGCGGCTTGACGCGCTCGGCCCCACCCGCCACACGATCCCAGCCCCATCACCCGTGACCTCAGCCATGACCGATCTCGCAACGCTCGAAACTGACCTGACGGCGCAGATCGCCGCCGCTGCCGACGAGGCGGCGCTGGAGGCGGTCAGGGTCGCCGCCCTCGGCAAGAAGGGCTCGCTCTCGGCCCTGCTCGCCACCCTCGGCCAGATGGCGCCGGAGGAGCGCAAGACGGCGGGCGCCGCCATCAACCAGGTGAAGGACCGCGTCACCGAGGCGCTGACCCTGCGCCGCGAGGTGCTGAAGAGCGCCGCCCTCGACGCCCGCCTCGCCGCCGAGACCGTGGACGTTACGCTGCCCGTCCGCGAGAGCCCGACGGAGACCGGCCGCATCCACCCGATCAGCCAGGTGATGGACGAGCTCACCGCCATCTTCGCCGACATGGGCTTCGCCATCGCCGAAGGGCCGGACATCGAGACGGACGACTACAACTTCACGAAGCTCAACTTCCCCGAGGGCCACCCCGCCCGCGAGATGCACGACACGTTCTTCTTCAATCCGAAGGCGGACGGCGAGCGCATGCTGCTGCGCACGCACACCTCGCCGGTGCAGGTGCGCACCATGCTGTCGAACAAGCCGCCGATCCGGGTCATCTGCCCGGGCCGCACCTATCGCTGCGACTCGGACCAGACGCACACGCCGATGTTCCACCAGGTCGAGGGCCTCGTCATCGACAAGGGCAGCCATATCGGCCACCTGAAATGGATCCTCGAGGAGTTCTGCAAGGCCTTCTTCGAGGTCGACAGCGTGAAGATGCGCTTCCGCCCTTCGTTCTTCCCCTTCACCGAGCCCTCCATGGAGGTCGACATCCAGTGCAACCGCCAGGGCGGCGAGGTGCGCTTCGGCGAGGGCGAGGACTGGCTGGAAATCCTCGGCTGCGGGATGGTGCATCCCAACGTCATCCGCAATTGCGGCCTCGACCCGGACGTCTACCAGGGCTTCGCCTGGGGCATGGGGATCGACCGCATCGCCATGCTGAAATACGGCATCAACGACCTCCGGCAGTTCTTCGAGGCCGACGTGCGCTGGCTGTCGCATTACGGCTTCCGCCCGCTCGACCTGCCGACGCTGGCCGGCGGCCTGTCGAGCTGAGGGGAGACATCCGATGAAGTTCACGCTCTCCTGGCTCAAGGACCACCTCGACACCGAGGCCTCCCTCGCCGAGATCACCGAGACGCTCACCCGCATCGGCCTCGAGGTCGAGGGGCTGGACGATCCCGGCGCCAAGCTCTCCGCCTTCACCATCGCCCACGTCATCTCGGCCGAGCAGCATCCCAATGCCGACCGGCTCCGGGTCTGCATGGTCGACACCGGATCGGGCGATCCGGTGCAGGTCGTCTGCGGCGCGCCGAACGCCCGCACCGGCATGAAGTCGGTGTTCTCGCCGCCCGGCACCTTCATTCCCGGCAAGGGCATCACGCTCGGCGTCGGCACGATCCGCGGCGTCGAGAGCCGCGGCATGCTGTGCTCGTCGGCGGAGCTCGAGCTCTCCGAAGACCATGACGGCATCATCGACCTGCCGGCCGACGCCCCCCTCGGCGCTCGCTATGTCGACTGGGCGCAGCTCTCCGATCCGGTCATCGAGATCAACCTGACGCCGAACCGTCCGGACTGCACGTCGATCCATGGCATCGCCCGTGATCTCGCCGCAGCCGGCCTCGGCAAGCTGAAGGGCGACGTCATCCAGTCGGTCAAGGGCGCCTTCCCGAACCCGCAGAAGGTCGCGCTCGCCCTGCCCAAGGGCGAGGAGAAGTTCTGCCCGGCCTTCGCGCTGCGCCTGGTGCGCGGGGTGAAGAACGGACCGTCTCCGGACTGGATGCAGCGGCGGCTGAAGGCCATCGGCCTTCGCCCCATCAATGCGCTCGTCGACATCACCAACTACGTCACCTTCGACCGCGGCCGTCCGCTCCACGTCTTCGACGCGAAGAAGGTCGCCGGCACCCTGGTGGTGCGCCGCTCGACGGCGGGCGAGACCGTGCTCGGCCTCGACGGCCGCGTCTACGGCTTCACCGGCCACGAGACGGTGATCGCCGACGACAACGGCGTCGAATCCATCGCCGGCGTCATGGGCGGCGAGCACTCGGGTTGCGACGAGGGCACCACCGACGTCCTCATCGAGTCGGCCCTGTGGGATCCGATGGACATCGCCCGCACCGGGCGCAATCTCGGCATCGTCACCGATGCGCGCTACCGCTTCGAGCGCGGCGTCGATCCGAACTTCACCCTGCCCGGCGTGGAGCTGGCGACGAAGCTGGTCATGGACCTGTGCGGCGGCGAGCCGTCGGAGGTCACGCTGGAAGGCGCCATCCCGGACACGGACCTCATCATCAACTTCCCTCTGTCGGAGACGAAGCGGCTCACCGGCCTCGAGGTGTCCGACCGCGAGCAGAGGCGCATTCTCGAGGCGCTCGGCTTCGACGTCTCGGGCAACGGGCCGATGGTGAAGGTGTCGCCGCCGTCCTGGCGTCCCGACGTCCACGGCAAGGCGGACCTGACCGAAGAGGTCATGCGCATCGCCGGCGTCGATCGCGTGCCCTCGACCCCGCTCGACCGCGGCGGTACGGTGCCCAAGCCCGTGCTGACCCTCATCCAGAAGCGCACGCGCATGGCGAAGCGCACCCTCGCCGGCCGCGGCATGGTGGAGGCGGTGACCTGGAGCTTCATCTCCAAGGCGCAGGCCGAGCTCTTCGGCGGCGGCCAGCCGGCGCTGGCGCTCGCCAACCCCATCGCCTCCGACCTCTCGGACATGCGTCCGACGCTGCTCGTCGGGCTCGCCTCCGCGGCCCAGCGCAACGCCGATCGCGGCTATGGCGACGTCGCCCTGTTCGAGGTCGGGCAGGTGTTCAAGGGCGACCGCCCCGAGGACCAGTTCATGGCGGCGACGGGCATCCGTCGCGGCCTTGCCCGGCCGACCGGCACCGGACGCCACTGGCAGGGCGCCGTGGCGGCCGACGTCTACGACATCAAGGCGGACGCCATGGCGGTGCTCGCCGCCGTCGGTGCGCCGATGGCCGGCATCCAGGTGGTGCAGGGCGGTCCCGCCTGGTTCCACCCCGGCCGCTCGGGCACGTTCCAGATGGGCCCGCAGACCGTTTTCGGGTCCTTCGGAGAGCTCCATCCGCGGGTGCTCGAAGCGCTCGACGTGAAGGGGCCCATCCTCGCTTTCGAGATCCTGCTCGACAAGCTGCCGCCGCCGAAGGTGCGCCCGACCCGCACCAAGCCGCAGCTCGTGCTCTCGCCCTTCCAGCCGGTGGAGCGCGACTTCGCCTTCCTGGTCGACCGGGCGGTGAAGGCGGGTGACCTCGTCAAGGCGGCGCAGGGCGTCGACAAGCAGCTGATCACCGGCGTGCAGGTCTTCGACGTCTACGAGGGCAAGGGCATCGACGAGGCGAAGAAGTCGGTCGGCATCGCGGTGACGCTGCAGCCGAAGGACAAGACGCTGACCGATGCGGAGATCGATGCGGTGGCCGCGAAGATCGTCGCCGAGGTGGGGAAGAAGACCGGCGGCACGCTCAGGGCGTGAGGTAGGGGGCCGGCGGGGTCAATCCCCGCCAGCTCCGGTGACCTGGCGCCTTTGCTGCCTTCAGGCGGCCTTGCAGGAGCGTCCTCAGCCTGCCGACGGACCGCCGCCCCATAAGGGCCCCACCCGCGCCCTCCCCGCTGCGCGGGGAGGGGGACTTCGACGACGCGTGCTCTCTTCAGCCGTCGTGCCTGGCACCTCCGTCGGAGAACAGCCCTGAGGCCGTAGTCCCCCGCTCCGCGCGGAGCGCGGGGAGGGTAAGGGTGGGGCCTTGAACCGATCCGCCGTCCGCCGGCCCGTCTCCGTGCCTCACACGATCTCGTCTGACCTGAACACTCCAGCGAAGCGGTCTGCCAAAGCCGCCAGTTCCGCCTCGTGCAGGCTCGCCGCGGCGATGACGCCGCCGGCCGGCGTCGGCAGGTCGCGCGTCGCGCAGGCGTCCGCCGCAATCACCGTCTGGTAGCCGAGGTCGAGGGCGGCGCGGGCGGTGGAGGAGACGCACATGTGCGTCATGAAGCCGACGAGGACCAGCGGCGCCGAGGGCGCGCCGACGAGATCGGCGAGATTGGTGCCGGAGAAGGCGTTGGGCCGCGGCTTCTCGACCACGGCCTCGCCCGCGATCGGCGCGACGGCATCGACGATGGCGCCGCGATGGGCCTCGCGGTCGAAGAGCGAGCCCTTGCCGCCCTTGTGGGCGACGTGGACGATCTTCGCCCCGGCCTTGCGGGCGCGGGCGAGGAGGTCCGCCGCCTTCGCCACCGCGGCGGGCGCGCCGGGCAGGGCGATCGGACCGTCGAGATACTCGTTCTGGATGTCGATGAGGACGATGATGCTCTCGCCGAGCTTCGGCGGCACCGGCTTGCGGCCGGCAAGCTCCAGGAGCGTCTTGGGCTGGGTGGTCATGGGCGTCCTCGGATCGGTTTCGTTGGGGGCGGCATCAAAGGCTCTCGCCCCGGCGGCGTAAACCATGACGCGCGCGCCCCCTCCATGCGCAGAACGCGCGGGGGTGACAGGCGCTATCGCGCGGCTCTAGCCTGTCGCGACGCTGCGGCACAGGATTCCCATGCACCCTCTTCTTCGACCGGCCGGCACTGCGGGCGCCACGCCCATCACCTTCGTCACGCCCGCGACCTATCCGGAGGTGAAGGGGAAGCTGAAGGCGCCGCAACAGGCCTATCTCGATGCCGTCGGTTTCGAGCCGAAGGCGGGGAGGGCCGTGGCCGTGCCCGACGCCAAGGGGGCCATCGCCGCCGTCCTGTTCGGCATCGAGGCGGAGGATGCGGCCCATCGCGATCCGCTCCTTGCGGGCAAGCTGCCGGGCCCGATCCCGGCCGGTCTCTACCGCTTCGCCAATGATCCCGGCGATGCGGAGCGGGCGACGCTCGCCTGGATCATCGGGCAGTACCGCTTCACCCGCTACAAGAAGACATCGGCCAAGCCGGCCCTGCTGGTCGTGCCGGAGGGCGTCGACGGCGAAGCGGTCAGCCAGACGGCGGAGGCGACGGCGCTGGCGCGCGACCTCATCAACACGCCCGCCAACGACCTCGGGCCCGCCGAGCTCGAGGCGGCGATCCGCGACCTCGGCAAGCGCCACCGCGCCAAGGTCACCTCCGTGGTCGGCGAGGCGCTGTTGAAGCAGAACTTCCCGATGATCCACGCGGTGGGTGTCGCCTCGCCGCGCGAACCGCGGCTCGTCGACCTCGTGTGGGGCAACGAGAAGCACCCGAAGGTGACGCTGGTCGGCAAGGGCGTGTGCTTCGACACCGGCGGGCTCGACCTGAAACCGTCGTCCGCCATGCTCCTGATGAAGAAGGACATGGGCGGCGCCGCGGCGGCCATCGGCCTCGCCCACATGATCATGGCGGCCAAGCTCCCCGTGCGCCTGCGCCTGCTCGTGCCAGCGGTGGAGAACGCCGTCTCCGGTGCCGCCTTCCGCCCCGGTGACGTGTTCCCGACCCGCAAAGGCCTGACCGTCGAGATCGGCAATACGGACGCGGAAGGACGGCTCGTGCTCTGCGACGCGCTGGCGCTGGCCGACGAAGAGGCGCCCGCCCTCATCGCCGATTTCGCCACGCTGACGGGCGCGGCGCGCGTGGCGCTGGGGCCGGACCTGCCGCCGGTCTATACCCACGACGACGCGCTGGCGGCGGAACTCACCGCAGCAGGCCTCGCGGTCGGCGATCCCGTCTGGCGGCTGCCGCTGTGGAAGCCCTATGCCAGCGGGCTCGACAGCAAGATCGCCGATCTCAACAACGTCACGACGGGTGGCTTCGCCGGCTCGATCACCGCCGCGCTCTATCTCGACCGCTTCGTCGAGAAGGCGCAGAGCTGGCTGCACGCGGACGTCTATGGCTGGGTGCCGGCGGACAAGCCCGGTCGTCCGCAGGGCGGCGAGATGCAGGCGGCGCGGGCGCTGTTCGCGGTGCTGAAGGCGCGGTTCGGGTAGCGAGGGCGAGACGGGGGCAAGGCCCCACCCTTACCCTCCCCGCTGCGCGGGGAGGGAGGCTACGACGTCGCACCAACTGAACGCAGGTTGAGCCAGGCACGACGGGGATCGTCAC
>LNFM01003840.1_pt1 | contig 29306 bp, 19 predicted proteins | sample 596031 | NCBI WGS metagenome assembly LNFM01 (sample SAMN04254537, study PRJNA301005) | activated carbon metagenome | isolation source: dual media filters at the Ann Arbor, Michigan drinking water treatment plant | place: USA: Ann Arbor
GATAGCTCAGTTGGTAGAGCGCCGGACTGTTAATCCGTAGGTCCCTGGTTCGAGCCCAGGTCGGGGAGCCATAAAAATCAAGGGGTTACGTGCGAACGTAACCCCTTTTTCTTTGGCGCGAGGCCGAAATATCAGACAGTTGTCTGATATCTGTGCTCGGCGGCAGCGCGCTCACGTGCCCCGACGCATGCATCCGATCGCGTCGCCCTGCCACTGCTGCACGCTTGCCTGTCGTGCCAGATTCAGATCGGGCCGGTGCCACACACAAGCACCAGCGGCAACAGGCAGCACGACTCGGACCAGTTATCGCCGCCCCGGGTGATCAACGACTTCGGCACTTCCGCACGCCTCTGCTTGCAGGCTGGGGCGCCAACCGCGTCGAGGAACTCTCGCATTCCCACAACGGTGGGTGGGATCGCAATGCGGACCGGTTGCTGAGCCAGTCGGGGTTGGTGTGTCACCGGAGGGTAGGCCGGATCGTCCACCTACGGCCTATGTAGACCGGAAGGAGCCATCGAAGTCCTGGCGCCGTGGAGTCGATTAATGCCGCCTCTTCCAGCCAGACGCGCCGAATAACTGCGTGGTGTACACTCAAGTCGTCCGAAACAACTGCAGCCATCTGGCGAGTCATCAGTGACTATTACTGCCGTTGTCATCACCAACTGTACCCACCGAAAGTCTCGGTTGAGCGTGGTAGACCTAGCGCATCTACCTCGTATGCGGGAAGTTGAGCAACTGGCCGAGGCGTGGCGACTCCTCGTCGGTCGTGCACCTCCAGATGGTCCTGCGCAGTCGTTGTATCAAGGTCGTTCGATTTCCGACACGGCCGCTGCCGCAGCCTACCTGGAATCATCGTGGTTCGTTGTTTCCGCTGGGCTTGGCATAGTTCGCTCGGATCAGCCTGTGCCAGCGTACGAGTGCACGGTTGCAGCGGGTTCGGAACTTAGCGGTCGGTTGGAACGGTCAGGTGCGACGACAGTTGATTGGTGGAACGCTATCACTTCCTCGCAACCGCACCCGTTGGCGCGTCTCATTGCGAAGTGCCCGACCCTCCTTGCACTCCCAAGCACGTACCTGCGCATGGTCCATGATGACTTGGCACATGTGTCCACTGCTAAGGCCAAGCACCTTCGTATCTTCACTTCAACGGCTGGGGCACGATTCGTGCCAGAGCACTTGGCCGACTGCGTCATGCCCTACGATGACCGTCTGGAGTCTGTGCCGAGTTACGCCGGCACACGATCTGACTTCGCTCAGCGTGCACTGCGGCATTTCGTGGAGGCACTAGAGGCGGCGCCGCTTCCGCTGGATAAGGCACGCGCCAAGGTAACCGCGGCGCTCGCCCGGCGGCCGCGGCCGCTCCGCTTGCCGGGCAGTCGGATGTCGGATGACGAGATCCGGCGGGTGCTTGCAGCCCAGTGGGCACGGCATGCAGGCAGCAGCACGCGTCTGCTGCGGTACTTGCGGGACGAAGCCCGAATTGCTTGTGAACAGAAGCGGTTCAGCCGGATCTGGCAGGCGCTGTCGGCAGAACTGCGGGCCTGAGGGTCAACATGTCCAAGAAGAAGTCGTTGGCTCAGCAGGCTCTGGTCGTGCGCGCACTACACACCACCCAGGGCGCGGGGTTGGACGTCTATGCCTTTTTCATTCAGGGCGGGGACATTGTGCGGGTGGCGGACATCTCACGCATTGAGCGGGACGCGACCGACACGCTCAAGGGCTTTCAGCGGCCGGAGATCCGTCAGCACGTCAAAGGGATCGTGGACTACCTCAACCAGGGGCAGGTGCTGTTCCCCAACGCGATCATCTTGGCAATGTCGCCGGATGTGAAGTTCGCTGCCTCACGGGGCAGTCGGCCGGAGGGGGATGCAAGGGTGTCGGAGAGCGGAACGCTCACCCTGCCGATATATGACGAAGGGCAGCGCGTGGCATGGATCGTGGACGGGCAGCAGCGGTCGATCGCGTTGTCCCAAGCTCAGCACAAGGACCTGGCGGTGCCTGTGATCGGGTTCGTGTCAGACAACCTATCCGTGCAGCGCGAACAGTTCATCCTGGTGAACAAGGCCAAGCCACTCCCGACGCGTCTAATCAATGAACTTCTGCCAGAGACGGCCGCCATCGTGCTGCCACGCGACTTGGTCGCGAGAAAGGTGCCGGCCGAACTGGTGAACTTGCTGAACCAAGACCCCGCGTCGCCGTTCCATCGAATCGTGAAGCGCGCATCCGACCGAGCTTCGTCCGACGCCGTAGTGACGGACACCGCTCTGGTGTCGGTGATCAAGAACAGCCTGTCCAGTCCGTTGGGGGCACTGGCGCCGTTCAAGCCGGTTGGGCGCGAAGGCAGCGGCGACGTTGCTGGGATGTACCGCATCCTCATCACGTACTGGACGGCTGTGAAGGTGGTGTTTGCCGACAGTTGGGGCAAGGATCCGAAACACAGCAGGCTGATGCACTCGGCCGGGCTGCTTGCCATGGGCCTGCTGATGGACGCAATCTACGCACGGGTTGCGCCGGATGCTGACGTGACGACGGTGCAGCGGGAGATCGAGAAAGTGGCGCCTGCATGCCGGTGGACGAAGGGGACTTGGGAGACGCTGGGCCTTGCCTGGAATGAGATCCAGAACACGCCCCCGCACGTGAAGAAGTTGCAAGACGCGCTGGTGCGCGCCTATGCCGCCAGCAACCATCCCAAGAAATTATGAAATTCCTCTATTCGGACACGCAGGACTACGTCGACCCAGGGTATGACTTCCTCAACGATCGAAGCAGCCCGGGCCGGGAGCGCTACTGGTCCGATGTCTATGCCCACGAGTTCATGCAACCGGCGCCGTATGACGGGCTGTTGGTGTCGATGAGCGCTGTGCGTCAGGCCACCGGGGTCGCCTCCTCAAAGGTGCGCTACTCGACCCGTGAAGAGCAGCGATTGCTGCGCGATGGTGCCCGCAGATTTCTGCGCTACGGTGGTCCGCGCTTCAAGGATGCGATGCTGATGGGCGACTGCGGCGCCTTCGCATATGTCGAACATCCGGTACCGGCGTATACGCCCGAAGAGGTGGTGGAGTTCTACACAGAGGCCGGCTTCACACATGGTGTGTCGCCAGACCACATCATTTTCGACTGCGACCTGAACAACCCGCCGGAGCGGTCCGTGGATGCCGCAGTACGGCAGCGCTTCGCTATCACGCTAGCCAATGCCGAGGCATTCCTTGGACTTGTGCAGCGCGAAGGCATGCCGTTCGAGCCGCTCGGGCCGGTTCAGGGCTGGTCGCCCCAGAGTATGGCCGAGGCTGCACACCGACTGGAGCGAATGGGCTACCGTTACTTGGCGATCGGCGGACTGGTACCGCTGAAGGTGGACGCAATCAAGACGGTGCTGTCTGCAATTCGTGAGCGCATCAAGCCCGATACGAAAATTCATCTGCTCGGGTTCGCGAAGGCAGACAGCATCCGAGAGTTCACCGACTTCGGTATTACTAGCTTCGACTCCACTTCACCTCTCATACGTGCGTTCAAAGACGAGAAGGCAAACTACTACAGCGAAGGTTCGGACGGCAAGCTCGTTTACTACACTGCGATCCGCATACCGCAGGCGATTGAGAACGCGCGCCTTATGCAAGGTATCAAGCGCGGCGCTTTCAGCGCAGAGGACTTGCACCAGCGCGAGCGCAGAGCGCTCGATGAGATGCGCGCGTTCGACCGCGGCGCGTCCACCGTGGCGGCGACGCTGGATGCAGTGATGGACTATCACCAGTTCCTGGTGCGCGGCGATGGCACCGGCGCGGAGCAGCAAGACAAGGGATTGGACAAGACCGCAGCGTTAGTCCAGCGCACGTTAGAACACCAGCCTTGGAAAGAGTGCGGCTGCGATGTCTGCCGCAGCATCGGCGTCGAAGTGATCATCTTTCGATCCAGCAACCGAAATAAGCGCCGAGGGTTCCACAACCTCGGCGTGTACCACCGCCACTTGCGCAAAACCTTGGAGGAGGCCGCGTGACCACATACAAATTTAAGGCTGTTCGGGCACGGCAGGCCTCGGGGCACGACGTGTTTGTATTCGCTGCGCACCCAACAGATGTCCTGGCGTTCGCCGCGATCGAGCGAGTCTCCCGCGCAGACGATGGGCAACTGAAGGGATTCCAGCGCCACCAGGTGGCCTCACACATTCGCGACATCCGCGACTACCTGTCGCGCGAAGATGCACTCTTGCCCAACGCGGTGATTGTGGCGTTCCTCGACGGCGTGAAGGTCAAGGACCTCGCTGACGGCGTGGTGCAGGTCGAGATCTCTGCACCTCTCGGCGAGAAGCCTGGCTTCGTGGTTGACGGGCAGCAGCGGCTAACGGCGCTGTCCGGCATCGACAAGCCGAACTTCCAGGTGTTCGTGTCAGCCTTGGTCTGCAAGGACTACAACGAACTGCGCCAGCAGTTTGTGCTAATCAACAATACCCGCCCGCTGCCAAAAACGCTCATCTACGAACTGCTGCCCAACGTAGAGGGTCTGCCGGAACGGTTCACGCAACGCAAGTTCTCGGCGCGCATCGTTGACTTACTCAACTTCACGCGCGGCAGTTCGCTGCACGGCGAGATTCGACAGCACACCAACCCGACCGGCGTGATCAGCGACACGGCTATGCAGCGGCTGATCATGAATTCGGCTTCCGATGGCGCCATCCGCGACCTGGTGCAGTACGAAGACCGGGACGCGCGCGCGTTCCACCTCGTGAGTGAGTTCTTCCATGCGGTGGCAGGCGTCTACGGACCCGCATGGGCAGGCATGACACCGCGATTCTCGCGCTTGCGGCACGGTGCCGGCATCGTCGCCATGGGCTTCGTCATGGACCATCTATACAGCGCAGAGGGCGCTGTACAGCGTCATCAGTTTGAGCAGGGTCTGCGCCTGCTGGCGCCCTACACCGCGTGGACCAGCGGGCAGTGGCCGCTTGAGGCGTGGGACAACAGGCCATGGAACGGTATCCAGAACACGCCGAGTGACATCGATCTGCTGACCCGTTACTTGGTCAGCTCCCTCAAAAAGGCGCTGCGCAAGCCGCGCCGAGTCGTCAATGGGTGATGCAATGGAACGTAAGGCACTGGTTCTGTTTTCCGGTGGGCAGGATTCCGCCACATGCCTGGCGTGGGCGTTGGAGCGCTACACGCATGTCGAAACGATCGGCTTCGACTACGGGCAGCGGCACGCAGTGGAGCTTGCGTGTCGCAAGGTGGTGCTCGACCGGTTGAGGGCAGAGTTTCCGGCTTGGGGGAAACGGCTCGGCGGGGATCACATGCTCGACCTGGCGCTGCTCGGGCAGATCAGCGACACAGCGCTCACACAAGACCAGGAGATTTCGTTCAAGGCGTCCGGCCTTCCCTCCACCTTCGTGCCTGGCCGCAACTTGCTGTTCTTCACTTTCGCTTCAGCGATAGCCTACCGGCGAGGGCTGACGACGCTAGTCGGCGGTATGTGCGAGACAGACTATTCCGGCTACCCGGATTGCCGGGATAACACGCTTAAGGCGTTGCAGGTAGCCATGAGCCTGGGTCTGGATGCACCAATGGTCGTCGAGACGCCGCTCATGTGGCTGACCAAGGAGCAGACCTGGGACTTGGCGAAGCAACTCGGTGGCGACGGACTGGTCGAACTGATCCGCACCGAGACGCACACCTGCTACCTGGGCGACCACACTCAATTGCACCGCTGGGGTTACGGATGTGGGCATTGCCCGGCCTGCGAACTGCGGCGCACCGGCTATGAAGCCTTCACGCGAACGGAGTCAGCATGAACAGCACCACGCCTACTCTCGCGGTCCTGCATGCAGCAAGCAGCCGCTTCGAGGCCGCACGGCAAGTCGAGATGTTGCCAGCCGGCCATCGCTGCAGACGCATGCACGGCCACGGTTTTACGACCACAGCCTATGCGACCGTGCCGGCCGAGTGGGTGGCATATCCAGGAGGCGAGGTTGCGGCGCTGCAGCGGCAGGTCGATCGTTGCGCCGACCTGCTGAGTTATGGCGTACTCAACGAGCGATTGGCGCAGCCAACTGACGAGAACTTGGCGCGCTGGATCCGTGAACGGCTCGACGCACCGGGGATTGATCGGGTGGCGGTGCAGAGCACGCCAAACCAAGGGGTCGAGGTCGATGCGCGAGACCACGCGCACGTCTGGCGGCGCTACCGGTTCCAGGCGGCGCACAGATTGCCGCACGTGCCGCTTGGGCACAAGTGCGGCCGGTTGCACGGGCACGGCTTCGAGGTGATCGTGCATGCCAACCAGGACCTAGCCGGCGCCGACCTGAGTATCGACTACGACCACCTCGACGATCTCTGGGCTCCAATCGCGGCGCAGGTCAACTACCGCTGCCTCAATGAAGTGCCAGGACTTGAGAACCCCACCAGCGAAATGATCTCGTCTTGGTTGTGGGAACGACTTAAGCCGGCGCTTCCGGCACTATCGTGGGTGACCGTCTACGAAACGGCGTCGTGCGGTTCCACATTCGACGGGTCGAACTACCGGATCTGGAAGGACTTCACGATCGACAGCGCGGTGAGGCACCGTCGCGCACCCACCAGCGACCCGCGGCATGCCATCCACGGCCACACCTACACGCTGCGCCTCCACCTGAGCGCGCCCATCAATCAGGTGATGGGTTGGACGGTCGACTTCGGCGACGTGAAAACCGTGTTCGATCCGATCTTCAAGTCGCTCGACCATCACCCGCTACATGAGCAGGCCGAACTGGCGGATGGCGACACCACCACCATTGCGCGCTGGCTGCATGAAACGACGCGGCGGGAACTGCCGCAACTCGCCCGGGTGGACCTCTTCGAGTCCGAGGGCTGTGGCTCGCTGATTGGAGTGGACCTTAGCGGGCCGGCTTTGCCGGTGTAAGGCAATGACGTACACGGTCAAGGAAATCTTCTACACGCTGCAGGGCGAAGGCGTGCAGGCGGGCAAGCCCGCCGTGTTCTGTCGCTTCGCCGGTTGCAACCTTTGGAGCGGGCGCGAATCCGATCGAGCGTCTGCGGTCTGCCGGTTCTGCGACACCGATTTCGTCGGAACGGACGGTACGCTTGGCGGAAAGTATGTGACCGCGGATAGCCTTGCGGATCGCATCGTGGCGCTCTGGCCCGAAGGTGACAACCGGCACCGGTTGGTGGTACTGACTGGTGGAGAGCCGCTGCTGCAACTTGACGATGCGCTGATCGAAGCGCTTCATGCGCGTTCTTTCCGGATCGCGGTGGAAACAAACGGCTCGATCGTCGCACCTCGAGGTATCGATTGGATCTGCGTGAGCCCTAAAGCCGGGGCGCCATGGGTGCAGACGTACGGTCACGAACTCAAATTGGTGTACCCACAGCACGACCTCATGCCAGACACGTTGCCCTGGTCAGCGCTGCGCTTCGAGCACCATTTGTTACAACCAATGGACGGGCCAGGCGTTGCGCAGGCCACGGCCAGCGCGGTGGCCTATTGCCAGGCGCACCCACAATGGCGCCTGTCAGTTCAGACGCACAAGATGCTGGGAATTCGATAAGGACCACGCCGTGCAGTTGTGGCTGATAGGCGTCCACAAAGCCTCGTCCAAGGGAGACGATGCTGAAGGCATTGTCATGCGAGGAAACCATCCATGGTGAGTTTGTGGCGCCCCAGTACGTACGGCGAACAACTTTTTCTGATGCTTCACGCATTCACCGGGCAGAGTCTCAAACTCACGCACGATGGCGACAGGGAGATGGCATTCCTTGCCGACCGTGCTGGCTTCGAGAGTTTTTCTCGTCTTATCGCAACGTTCGAGGTCTTTGAGCGCGTTCTGAGCTTTTCAAAGGCCACCTATCGCACGGCGCCCGAGTTGCCTCCTGATCGCTTCGTGAGCGAGTTGCGGTATGAGATCGACTTACCATCCGCAATAACGCGACAGAAAGTGTTCGGCGAAGTACTCAAGCAAGCCGGAAAGGTCGTCGCCCAGAAAAAGCGTGAATACACGCGGGAAATCTCGGCGCAATTGACGGCTGATGAGCCACCATATTGCTATCTTTGCGGTGTGCCATTCGATGAAACCATCAAGTTCGCGAGACGCACGACGGAACATCTTTGGCCATTGGTATATGGCGGCCAGACTGAACTTCAAAACCTAGTCGCGGCGTGCGCAGACTGCAACGAGGAACGCGCGAGCATCGCGATGTGGGCGACTGGCCCGGTCCATTCAACTCACTTTACACCAACGAAAGATGTGAAGACACCACCAAAGCCCGTTCGGTTCGCACTTGCTTTGGCACGAATCTACGCCACAGCCAACAATAATGGTCAAGGGCGTCAGATGACTCTGAAGGAAGCTGTCCAGCGCGTGCGACCAGCAATACCAGACTTGGATCTTTCCGTCGGAAGGTCTCACGTGTTCTTCGAGATGATTCACCATGCAGGAGTGACACTTTGACTAAAATGGCGCCAACGGCTAAACCCACACATTCCGTTGCGCCTGCCAAGGCAGCAGTCGCGAAGAAAGGTGCATCGATCTCCAAAGCTGGCAACTCTTTCACTTACGAAGCTCTGTCCTACGCCCAGCGATCAAATGAAAATGCTCCGCGCTTCGTTCTCTTCCATGCCCCTGCGCAGGAGATAGCCAGTTGGGCAGACGTTGACAGATTGGCGCACGACAACAAGACCGGTGCTCAAAGGCCGTTACAAGAACTTAAGGCCGCCAAGGTAGCGAAATTCCTGAGGCGTCCGGAAAATACGATCCCGACCGCAGTTGTAATTGCCTTGGACACGAAGTCGGTTGACTTCAAGGCGTCTCCGCAAAGTCAATCGAGCGGGCTGTTGACGATTAAGCTGACAATGGCTAACGAGAAGAGGCCAGGGCTGATTATCGACGGTCAACATCGAGTCTATGGGGCATTGAAGCATCCAGGCGACGTTCAGTTGAACGTAGTCGCGTTCCTCGGTGGCAATGACGCTGAACGCGCCTTTCAGTTTGTGGTCATCAATAACAGCGCAGCGAAGGTCTCTAAAGACCATATCCGCGCGCTCAATCTGCAGTTCGACCCCGACGCTCTAAACAAGCGACTGTTGGAAAGTTCCGGCGCCACCATGGGAGTTAGCGACTCCAAATATGCTGATCTAGAAGTATTCGATAAAGAGGAGCCGTTCGTCGGCTTGATCCAGTGGCCAACGAATGCAAACGGTTTCATTGCCGCCACGGCCCTGGAGAGTGCGCTTACGGAGACAAGGGAACGCGCTGCTCTGCTTGGCATCGAAGGACTTGAGACCGACGTGTTCTTACAGATTTGGCGAAAGATCAAGGAAATTCGCGGCGCTGCTTGGAACGGTCAATCTCGATTGCTTCACAAGGCGTCGATCTACGCTCTGACAGTTTTTATCCTCGAAACGATGGTGGCGCGCTTGAGAACCACCGACGAGGCCATCGACTTCACAGACGTTACGACACTCGATGAGTTGGTTACACGAGTCGTTGAAAGAATTCCTTTAGAGTTTTGGACCACCGAATGGAGGTCCAAAGAACTCGATACGACTTTGGGTCGAAAGCTCTTATTGGACGCACTGAATGTCATCGAGTCCAATGTTCGCTTCAAGCGGAACTGGTACGACAGCGTATCGATGGTCGATCCAGCTCTGCTCTTCGGGCAGACATACGCTGCTTCGAAGAAGAAGGCAGTGCGCAAGTCGAAGCCGAACGATTGATGCCCCCGTCACCGCAATAGGATCGGCGACCGAGTGCGCTTGACTCGCCCGTCGCGGAAAGGTCAGTCGGACTGCCCCCTGACTGATTCCCAGTGAGGGAAACCTTTGACGTGGCGAGGTTTGGGGAAACAGGTAGCCAATGGTGACCAAAGCATCTCGTGTGGTCAAAGTATCAGTGTTGGTCGTCGGAAATGCATCATTGACCTCGCGCCCAGATCTTCCCTTAGCTTGCCACGATATTCAACTGTTCCAGCGCAGCGGCCACTAGGCTGGTGGTGCCAACGCCGCGTGCCATCACTAAGCATGCCTTCGAAATATTGGCTTTGACGCAATAGTAAGCCGCATGCTTGCTGCAGCGCCACGCGAAGACAAACACCTGCGCATGCTGGGCTAGTGACTTGAGTCGATCCGAACACACGTGGTCGGCGTTCGTGTCGATAACCCAACCGGGATGTAGGGTACGCAGCAAATTGACCGCGCGCCGCGTGGCTCCCTCGTCCAGGCTGTAGAAGACGACGTGGTACGACCGATCGTCCGCGGGATCAACGGCAGTCGTTTCCTCGGGCGGCGGGCCAAATGGCGGTAGTTCTATCTGCGCCTCGCGGGCCAGAAGTTGTAGCTGTTGGGTCTGCATGCGTTCGATGCGCCCGCTGAAATCCCGGCAGGCCTGAACCACCGCTGTGAGCAGACGCATTCGGGCGTCGACATCGCGTGTACGGCGAAGGGCCAGCGAGTCGCACACATCAAGCGCCCAGCCGATCGCCTGGGGTGAACGTATGTCCTCGAAGATCTTGGTAATGACGTGGACCGACTGCCGGTAGGCTGCATCGTCACCGCTATCGAGGATGGCAACCAAGGTCTGGTGCAGCAACTCCTGGTCGGTGCATTGGAACACGTCGCGCACCCGCAGCGCTTCCATCATCTCCAGATACAGCGGCGCTAGGCGACGATCCGGGTCGATGCGTTCGATAAAGAGTTCGTGCCAGAGCGGGTATAGCCGCTCAAATAGTGCCGGATCGTCGATGGCTTGGCGCACGAGGCAGTCGACCGCCGCGTCGACCATACCGTTTTCGGCGAGCAGTCGAGCCGGTTCAACGCTGCGCGCGAACTCGGCCCAGCGCTCGACGTAGCGGTCGGTGGGTTCGTTCAGCATTCGGTTGAACTGATCGGACAACTTTTTCGGTAGCGGCGGCTCGCGGTAGGTTGCTCGCAGGTTGGCCAACCGGGTAGCGGATGCGGATTCAACCGCGGCACGGATCGGTGCGTCAGTGGCCTCTAGACGGTTGAGCACTGCGTCCGTCTTAGCCGGGTCGGCTGACTCCCTGGCGCAGGCGATGAGACCGCGCAGAACGTCGACGCCATCGGGCAGCGGCCAGTACAGGTCCCAGGCGCGGTCGAACTGTTCGTTTGCCAGCGCGTTGTTCGCTGGCTCGATTTCGTCTACTAGCGGTCGCCGGGCGCAAGTCTCACGAAGCAGGCGATCAATGGCGCCGAAGGCGCCCGCCGGCAACTCCTGCAGCAGGCTCTCGCACACCGCCAGTTGCGGCTCGGGTTGCAGCAGTTCATACAGAAGGAACGCTTTCAGTACCGCTGGACGGCGAGAGGTCCGGCGTGTGCTGAACAGCGGCTGAGCGGGGCCGGCCACAGTCTCCTTGAACTGCTCCAGAACCGGATCGAGCGAGGTCACCGCTTCGTAAGGCTGTATGTGCACGCGATACAGCGCTTCCATCACGTCGCCGTAGGTCTCAGGGGGCAATTGAACGTGAAGCAACTGCGGCAGCAATGGGTGCGCAACGATCGAGTCCCAGCGCTCGAACGCGGCGTCAAGGCGGATCTCGAGGAAGCGGCGGTTCTCAGCAGAAACGCCAAAGCGCTCGCGGAGCGTGGCCATTGCCGCTCGCGCGTGCGGCTCATTGCGCGCAAGCAGCGCCCGGTCGAACGACGCTCGTAGTTGGTGGAAGGTGCTCGCCACGTAGGAGGCGACTCGCGGCCGGCGCCGCAACAGTTCGTCGTAAAGACTCCACCGGCGCAGAACCACCTCGTCGGTGCGCGCTTGGGGTGCGTCAAAACGGATCGCGTGCCAAAGCGAGTCCTCGATCAGCGGCAGCGCATGCTGATCGGCCTCGTCGTGTACTCGACCAGTTGGGCGCTCAGTGACGAAGCTAGGGCCAAGGAAGGCACGCATCTCTTCCTGAAGCGCCGTGACCATCTGCGGGGTAGCCGCGCAGGCGTACCAAGCGGTCGGTCCGTCGGCCTTGGCGCGGAAGGGCAGTAACACGGCGCGATCAGTCTCGCCACTGGCATGGTGGCGCAGGCAAGCTTCGTAAGTGCGCTGCACATCAGCGTCGCCACCAAGGGAGGAAGGCGTACAGCCATTCGGCGTGGCAAAGAAGGCGGCTTGCAGAGCCTGTGCCCGGCTGGCGCTCTCGCTGCGATCAGGGCTGTCCATAGAGTTCGAAGTGAATGCGTGCGGTGGCGACCTGTTCAGGCTCGAAGGAGACGGTCACGGCCTCGTCATTGAGTGCCACGCCGCTTTCGGTGAGGTTCATCGAGCCATCAACCAGTACCCGGCCGGTGAGCACGCCCTTGGTGTGCAGTTGCGCGTCCTTGTCGGACCAGCGTAGGTAGTCTTGAAGGCCGGCGTCGGTCATTGCCTCGGTGATCCGGCGCTTGAACGTCCTGTTGTGGTCGTCGGGGCGGGTGTGGATGTGCAAAGCCGTGCCGTTGGTCGCGATAGCCACCAGCACTTCCACAAGGCGGATCTCGCGCTTGGCCCATTCCGGGTTGAGCGTGGCGAACTGCCCAAGTCGGCTGTCAAAGATAACGATGTTGCTGATCCAGGGCGCCACGATAAAGACCTCGCGGCTGGGTGCCAGCAGTTCCTGCGCAAATACCATGGAGAGCACTTCGCGCACTGCGTGCTGCGAAGTGACTGCACTCTTGAATATTTTCCTGCTACCACTCATGCCGTCGCCTCTAACTCGAAATGCAAGGCGATCGCACCTTGGCCTCGCTCCACGGCGGCGAGGCGCGGATACACGTTGAGATACTCGAGTTGCACCGGCACGGTAACGGCGAATGCCATGATCCTGTTGAGCAGCGCGGCATCTGGCGTCAGCGATACCACTGCATGGCCTTGGTCCTTGAGCCGGCGATGCAGTTCTTCCAGGGCGTCGGACGCCTGACCGTCGATCGACTCAGTGGCTCCTGACAGCCACGGCGCGAGCAGCAGTCGATCGGTGACCATCGGCGTCTCGGCAAATCGTTCCGAGACTGGCAGCGCATGCGTGCGCAACGCATGGCCGCGCGCCCACAGGACTCCGAGCAGCATGCCAAATCGCCAAGTTTCAATCTGATGGGTGGGCGGCTCAAAGCCGGCAGTCTCGAACGCGGCGTCGATGCGTGCGTTGCGGCTGAACACTGCACACACTACTCGCGCGTCAACCTCGATGCCAAGGCGCGCCTCAAGCTCGCTCCATGCCTCAAGCAACTCCGAGAGCAAGACGTCAAGTCCCGGCGGGCTGCCAGGGCGCAATAGCCTGTTGCTGAGGGCGGATACGTAGCCATGGAACACGGCGTGACCGCGTTCAGCCAGGAACTGACGCAGCCCTGCCAACGCCGCTTGCGCTTCACCTGCAGAATCTGCAGCGCGCACGGCGTTGGTCACGTCCACCCAATCGGTATCAGGCGACGGACCGCCGATGTGCCGCACGTACTCGCGCAGTTGAATATCTATCTGCTCGAACTCCGAGGGTGCCAACGCAGCCTCAATGCCGCGGTAGAAGTGGTCCGGATGTGTGGCGATCGCTTCAATGACCTGCTCAATCAAGCCGTTGCCGCCAGGGTTGACCTCGGATAGCCAAAGCTCTGGATCGCGGGGCAGCGTGCCGTCCTCGCGGGCTCCCGGGTCCGTGTCTACCACCAGATCGTCCGAGTCCACCTGTGGGCAGGCTTGCTGGATGGCGTCGAGCAATGCGGCTGCAAAGGTCTGCAATTGCGCACGGCGGAGCCAGTCATCCCACGCGGCGTCGATCGGGCCGGTGAGGATCCGAGCCGCAAGTGCCGTAAGCGCCTGGCGGGTCATGGCGTCAGCGAGCGATGCCGAAAGCTTCCTACGTAGGCGTGGTTCGTGCGCCGAACCGTGCGAACCGTCGTCATCTGGTGCGTCCGGAGACTGGAAGATCGTCACCAACACTGCCTCCAGGCGCGCAGTCTCGGTCGGCAGTTGAAGTTGAGCGATGGCCTCGTCGAGCGTACAGACGCGCTCTTGCGCGAGCGCGACCGCTGCGACCTGGTACACCTGCGCAAGCCAATTGCGCAGGAAGACGTTGTCGGTCACGCCGACGAGCGCTGGGCCGTGTTGCGCCTCCCACTGGAAGCGCGCCGTGCGGGCTGCACGCTGACTGGCGACATCTGAAGCGCGCAAGGCATCGCTCGGCGACGTCGGCAGATTCATCACGAAGCACAGCGCGTCGGCCTCGATCTCGAAACCGATGCCGCATGGGCGGCCGTCCTTGGTGAAGCGCCATTGGGAACTATGGTCGACGATCAGATTGCCGCGCTTGATGCGCAGGCCCACGTTCGACGCCACGGCGTAACGTCGAACGGTGGCGGCTGTTTGACTGGCATGGGTGTGGACGACGACCTTGCGCACGAGGCGGGCGATCCCTACCCTGTCTGCGGGCGCATCGAACGCATTGCCTGCGCGGCGACCGAAGAGTTGAGAACGCCAACGCAGTCGGGCATTCGACGAGTCGCGCAGCTCTGGATGCTGCGGCGTGCGGCCGAGATTTAGGGCACGCGGGCGCCAGGCGTCGCACAGAGTCACTTGCCCACCTTCGACACGGTGGAACGAGACTTGGGGATCGAGTTGATACCAAGGGTCCAGGTCGACGTCGCGGGCATTCGTGCCGGCATCTAGCTCGGCGGTGAGTTCCGCTTCGGTCGGGCCGAGCCAAAGCGCATCATCGAAACGCCTTGAAACCTTTCCGGGTGCCATCTCGTTCAGAGCTTGCAGAACGGGCAGCGCGACGTCGTCGTAGCGTCCGCCAAGCAACTGCACTTCGGGCAGCGCCAGGTCGCTGAACAGGGTGCCAGGGATGAACTCGGGCAGCGGGTGCCGGTCGGCGCGATCCGCCTGCGGCTCGCCGTGTGCGCGCCAGTTCGTCGCGAGCCGCCGCAGCGCCGTAGGCACGGCCGAAAGCAGCAATGGACGAGGATGGTCCCAAAGCAGCACATCAACGTCTTCACGCGGCAACGCCAGGGCATGCGACAGGTGCCGGGCCAGTTCCTCGGAACGGTTCGGGTCCTTGAGTATCTCGGCTAACCGCGCCACCAGATGGCGGCGGCGGATGTCGGCCTGGAGCCAGTTCTTGCCATCCCACTTGTTCTTGTCGGGTGATTGCTGCAGCGCTCGGCTGGCGTACGACTTCCACTCCTGTGGTGTCAGGGGAAAGTCGGGCCGCAGCGCTTTCACGCCAGCCACCGCTGCCACGGACCAGTGTTCGAAGCGTTGGATCTGCGGTTCGGCCAGATCGCGCCACACTGAACCGGTAGGCTCGCCCGCCTGCATGTCGACACCGAGGTAGTCGATCAGCGCGTAAGTCGCCTGCATACGCCGGATGTAGCGGTTGCCAAGCGGCAATTCGCGTGGCGGAAGTTCGGGATCAAAGAACTGTTCGTAGGCTTGATAGGCCAGTCGATCCCGACCGTAGTCGGACAGCACCATGATCGTCCACGGCCTCATGTGACGCGTCCGCCCGGCTCGGCCTTTGCGCTGCAGAAACTGCGCCATGTCGCGCGGCGCCTTGTGCTGCAGCACCACGCCGACGGCGGGATCGTCATAACCAACCTCTAGGGCTGCGGTGGCGACCACAATCTCCGCCTCGTGGCTGACGCCAGTATCGAGCGAGGTAGTGCGCTCGACACGATGGCGCGTCGTCAACGCATGCCCGTTGTCTTCGAGCATGCGCCAGTCCTGACCCCCTTCGTAGCGCCGCTGATCGGGACTGCTGCGACGCAGGAACGCAAGCCCGCCATTCGGCGCGCGTTGTGTGGCGGGGTATCCCTGAGCCGTCAGCCCTTCGGCATCACGCAAGTCGTAGAAGAGGCGGTTGGTCGCGTCGAGTTGGTCGGTAAAGGCGAAGCTGCGCCAACCAGCGAACGGCCGATTGTCCTTGCCGAACTGCTCGCGCCTGTCGAGCAGGCGGGAAGCGAGCATCAGCGCCTGGATCGAGGTGGACAACAGTGCCGCCTGCGAGACCGGATCGCCGCGCAGCGCAAGCATGTACTCGGCACCTTCGCTCGCCATATGGTCCGCGCTTGGGGTAATCTCCTCAACCACGCTACGGTCGAGTCCGACAAGCGACGCGAAGAAGGCTGCACCCTCCGAGATCGTGGCCGACAAGCCGACGAACTGGGTTTGCCGACGCGTGAGGTGCGACCAGCGGCGAAGTAGGTGAGCCACCTGCGCCCCGAACGTGCCAGTGTAGAGATGCACCTCGTCGAGAAGCATCAACGCCGGCGTACGCTCTGCGAGCGGGCCGAGGCCGAACAGATGGCGCATGGACGAATCCGCCATTCGCTGGTTCATCATCTCCACCGAGGTGAACAGGATGTCCGGCGGATCATCCATCATCGACCTTCGTGTGAAGCGCAATTGGCGGCTGTCAACAGTTGTACCGCAGGAACGGCAAGTCAAACGCGCATCCGCCTCGGCGACTTGGTCGTTCTGCAGGTGCAGTTCACCGTTGCATCGCGGGCAACGGAAGAACGGGCAAGCGCCCTTCGTCTTCTCCCACTGCGGCCTGATCTGGCGTACGGTGGTGGGTGTGTCACCAAACAGCACGCCGACGCTCAGCGTCGTGCCAACGCGGCCAAGTTCTTCGTCGAACTTGCGAGCCTGGCCATAGACCTCGGCAAGTTGGTCTTTGAGCAACTCGTTCCGCGGGTACAGAGCGAGTACGCGTACCCCGCGGCTGCGCGATTGCGCCTTGCGCTCGGCGCAAAGCCAGGCAAGCGCCGGCAAGTAGAAGGCGAGCGTCTTTCCGCTTCCGGTTCCAGCCGCGACGAGGGTGCCGCGTGGACTGCGCATTGACAGGCCGTCGAGGATGCGGGCCGAGGCATCGATCTGGAACCGAGCGAACCTCCAACTTGCGTCACCTTCGTCGAGCCAGCGCTTGACGGCTGCAAGCAGCCGAGGATCGGCGACCCGAGCGGCGATCGCCGCGTGCGCGTCATCCGGCGTAAGGTCGCGCGCGGGGTACTTCCGAGGCCGCCATAGCAGCCGATAGTCGGCCACAAGAGTCGCGCCGCTGACCCAGCCAGCTCCCTCGTGTTTGCCGGGAAACAGTTGACGTAACCGCGCAAAGAGACGGACGCCCTCGGCCATGCGCGTGCGGTAATGAACAGGAGCCAGTGGCCGGCCCAACACTTCAATCAGATGGCCAAGGTCTAGCAATCTCTGGCGGAAGCTCGATTCGGTGTCGAGCGTGCAATCGGAGTGGGCGGCAAGATCCTGGTTCTCATTGAGGATATCGCGCAGGGTGCCGTCGACTTCTTCGCCGCTGAGCGCGGTGTCCACAAGGCCCCAGACCAGCACCCGGACTTCACGGCGCTCAAGCTGGTCGATCGCCTTCTCGACGAGGGCAAGGTCGGGCTTCAGTGTCATTGGCCAGCGCTCCGAATCTTGTAGCGCTCCAGCTGCCCGTTCTCCGCTAACCACTGCAAAACGCCGGGTGTCAACGATGCTAAGGTGGCGGTGCCCAGTTGGATGGCCTGGAAGAACCGTTGTACATCGGGGGGGACATCGAATGTGATCTTGGCGGCTTCCGCTCGGCAGCGGGCGATGACTTGCGACAACTGGGCAAGATCGTTGGCGCTGCGCGGCATCGCACTCTTCGCGATTACGGCATATGCGACATGTTGCGTTTGGTAGGCCGCGATCGCAGCGTCGTTGATTGGGGTCGAAGGCGCGCGGTTGCGTAGCCAAGCCGGGTCCTCCAGCGTGCCCTGTTCCTCGACGTACGACCTCCAGGCGGCCTTGACGGAAGTTTCAAGCTCCTCGGCGAGCCCTTCGACGGATGCCAGCAGGCGCGTCCATGAAGCATCGCTGGTGAGTTGCGCGATGTCGTCATGTGACCTCAGGCGCTCGAGAATCTGGGTCGCGTTATGACGCAGGTGCGCGCGCTTTTCGGCGACGCTGGTACGTGCCGTGCCGTTCAGTTGCAGGTAGGCGGCTCGCGCATTCACGGCAGTCAGTTTGTCGTAGAGGCTCTTCCACTCCCGCGTGCGCTCTTGCACCTGCCTTTGCTGGTTAGCGTGGCGTTGGGCAAGCGTGAGCCGCTCGACTTTGGCGGTGACCTCCTTACAACGTTGCAGCAGCGTGGTCATGCCGCGTCCTCCTGGCTGGCTTGGACGAGGTCTTGTTGCAGGGCGGCCACCATGGCGCCAATATCGCCGCCGCCACTCGCCAGCAACTTCGAGTCGATGTCTCGTTCGATCCCCTGCAATACCTTGTCCAGAAGGGCCAGCGCACCATGAACCTTGACGAGTTGCTCTATGTCGAGACACGCCCATCCGGCGAGGCGGGCGTCGACTGAGGCCGTACTAGCCGGCGCTTCGAACGACAGCGCCTGGCGCATCAAGGTTCTAGCCTCGGCGGAGCTCAACAGTTCGGTCGCCTTCTTCGCCTCTGCAGAAGTGCAGACCGTCTGCGGAAATGAGCCGGCGTTTCGCGCCTGCTCGATCTGCGCGAGCAGCGGCGGGCCGATGTCGATTTCGCCGTCTTGGCCGATAAGCGCCTTGATCGTCGGAACGAGCGGTTCGACTGCATTGCGATAGCGGGTGAGCAAGCTATCGATGCGGGACAGCATGTCGTCCGCAGCGGCGCGGGCTTGGCCCTGGTCGGCTCTTATCTGCAGGGCTATGGAATCGGGCACACCTTGGCGCCAGGCCATCTTGACGCGGCGCGGGTCCAGTGCATACAAGTAGGCGCCAGTGCCCTGGTAGCAACCGACGGCGTCGGCCAGGAACCTTTGCACGTCAGGCCGTGAGACATTGGCGCGGATAGCGGCGGCGGCGACCATCGCGGCAGGGCTGGTGTCGGACTCGTCCGGAACCCAGGGCGGCTTAGACAGTGTTGTGTAGTAGTCTGTCAAAGGCGGCAGGCGTGGCTGGGCCGAACGCGTTAGGCGCAACAACAGCGCTTGCCGATGCAATATCTGCAAAGCGGCGCTGGCCTGGGCCTCTGCTGCTGCCGTGTGCCAAGCGACCACCTGGCTTTCGACCCGATCGAGCAGTTGTTGGGCATAGGAGTAGCCATCCTCCGATCCGACATAGTCCCAAGACTTGTCGTTTGCCTTCCAGCGCTCAAGAGCCTCGAGGCCGGCGCGCAGGACGGGACACAAGGGCCGCTTGGCTTCGGCCACAGCGAAACTCGCTCCGGTGCCAGGGTTCCCGGTTCGGGCGAAAGGCAGCCATATCTGCGCAGCCTCGACGCGCCGGCCGCGCATTCGACCGGTATTCCAGTCGATGCGGTCGTTAAGCGCCGTCTCAAAAAGGTTGCGCACATGACGAGCCTTAACCTGGTCGATGTCTCCCGTCGCCCAAGCCTCGATGTAGTCGAGCACGGGAAGCGGGGGAAGCGGCGGAGGTGGAGGAGATCGCGGCGTCCCAGTTCCCGTTCCCGTTCCGGGTTGCGGTGAAGGTGCCGGTGGAGACGGCTTGGCGCCCGGCGCGAACGGCCAGGGCAGGTGGAACGCCTTGAAAACCCCCTCGCCGACGGTCGGCGCGGCCGTCAGGTCGGTCGGGTTATTCGCCCAATAGACCAACGTCGGTCCGAGCCGCTCGCGTTGCTCCGTCGGCATTGCGCGGGTGCCGAGCGCCAAGGCGACCGAGGCAACTGGCGCCGCACCTTTGAAGTCAGGCGGCGGAAAGGCCCGAGCTTCGTGAAGCGGGCGCAGCAGCAGCGTGTCGCGCAATACGCTATTGATAAACGCGCGCGGGTTGAAGCGCAGCCCAGAGCCGGACTTGAGTTCGCGCCGGCACAGCGAGGCAATAGAACCAGGCGACAGCGGGAACAACGGGTGGCCATGCCGACTGCGGCCGAAGGCGCTCAACATGTCCGCCTCCTCGGCGCTTAGCGGATCGTCGAAGGCCTGCACCCAACCATTGAGGTCGTCACCGGTATTGGCTTGGAATTGCTCACGAAGCGCGGCCACGCCCCAGCGCGCGGCGTTGAGGTAGCGACCCGCTAGGTCGATGAAGCGACGGATCAGTTCTTCATCGTTGTGCGTGGAGTTCGGAATGAACCACTCACGCTTGGCGCGGGTCAGAATTGTCTGCCGGCTGGGGAGAAAGCCGTCGGTGACGGCGAGCGCCGTGCGCAGCGGAGACCGGATGCGTACTCCGCCGTGGTCACTCTCGGCGATCATCAGGTTAAGCAGCGGTTGCTGGATGCCGGCCAACGCCGCGAAGTCCTCGATCAACAGCACCAGGTCTTTGCCATCGACCAGCAGGCTGCGGCGGATTTCGTCGACGATTTCTTCGATGGTGCGCTGGCCCAGCGCCTCGGAGAAACGGAACACTGTGCGCAGTGCCGGATCCAGCGCCTCCTGCAGGATGTCCGCGGCAAGCGGGCGGCGAGCGCCGTCGTCCCTGGAAAGTTGCTGCAAGGCATTCATCGTCGAACGCTTGGCATCGGATGATGACCAAGTTTCGGGCACGACCAGGTCGTCCGGCACAAAACGCCGCAGTTCGCCGGTCTGCGATTCGCTACCGCCTTCCAACGTCTGGCGCACGATGCGCTCGAGTACGGCAGCGAACCAACCGTCCAGCACGTCAGCATCACGCACCAGGTCCCGCAGGATCTTCGTTAGAGCCAGGCGATCGCGGGCGCCGCGGTCTTCCGCGCCGCCATCCCTTAGCGCCTGCATTCCTGTTTCGTACGTGTGCTCAAGCTCGATGCTGAGCGACGTGGCGAGCATGAGGCTTGCATCGCGGGTGTTGAGTTGCTCGACCGCTTTGGTCAACTCCGCCTGGAGGTGGCGGTACGCATCCCCTTCCAGCGGCGCAAGGATGCGCTCAACGACTTGCCGCAGGCTGGCAGTCTTGGGAACCAAGACGATGACCAATTGATCACGCTTCGGGTGCCGCTGCAACTGTGCGTGCAACCAACGCACCATGTGCGACTTGCCGACGCCGGAATCGCCGGTGATGGCAACTAGCACCGCGCTGCCGTCGTCCGCCGGGCGCATCAAGGCTTCGAGCAGGTCCTGCTCGGTAGCGGACTCCTCGGCCGCGCCGTTCGCCGAACGGGTGCGCAGCGGGCCGGGTTCGTGTACCGCCAGCAGCACGGCATCGTCGACGACCTCGGCTTCGGTGCGGATGCAATCGTCCACCTGCCGGACGACGGGCCAATATCTGTCAAGCGTAGTCATCAGGCACCCCTCCGCGGGCGCCGCACCCAACTGTAGCGATGCTCCGGCCGTAGGCCGTCACGCCCAGTGAAAACGACGCTGCGGCCGACATCGGCCTTGTTCTCGAACTGGAGGGTTTGGTCAAACATGAGGCTGAACAACGCGCGCGAAAGTGAGGTCGACAGCTGGCCCTCCTGCAGGAAAGGCAACGCATCCCTCTCAAGTTGTGCCTCGACGGCAACGCGGTAGACGCCGCCATCAAGCACCGGCAAGCGCTGCGCGAGCCGTTCGACGAATTCGGCGGCAGGCATCTCCTCGCCGGCTGTCATACAGGCCGGCAGCGTCTCACGGACGGCGAGCGTCGGATCCACGTCTCCGCCGCCGGGCTGGCGCACAAAACCAAGGAAGTGGCCCCAGAACTGAAGACCGTTCTTGCGGGTGTCGTTCTGCATCAAACGCAGGTCATCATTAGCGATCTGCCGTATTTCGAGTGCCTGAGCGTCGTTGAAACGGAGCCGGTACACGTCCTGTGCGAGCAACCAAGCCAGTGAGCGCGTAAGGTCGGCTGAGCGAGCACTTTCGCGCGCCCAGAGTGATGGGTTGTTCACCTCGGACAGCGCGCACTGGCGGGCAGCGATGCGTGCAGCGCGGACGATGTCGACATCGCTCTTCATATCCGTCTCAGGCGCCCGGGCGAGCACGACGCGCTGGTCGGCATCCTCCATCTGGAAGAGTCCCAATTCGATCCAGCGATTTAGCGTCACCCGCGCCATGCGCGGATCAGTTATCACGCCCGTTGGCGCCACCCTGTCGAGCACTTCATCAGGAGTAAGAGGTGCCCGGGAGAGCGCCACAGTCGAATACAGCACGACGAGCACATTGGGCAGACCATCAGAAGGCAGATTGAGCAGGCTCATGTAGTCAGCAGTTGCAACAGATTGGTCGCGTGAACATGCGGCGTGGTGTCGATGAAGCGCCGCGCCGGATGATGCGGGTGCGGTAGTTCCGATGGCACGACGAGGATTTCCAAGTTCGCCTCTGACAGGCGCAGGCCGTCCGGCACGGCCGGCGGACGCTCGTTACCCCAGATCAAGACTCGGACCTCGCCTGCACCTGCAGGCCACTGTTCTGGCGCATCGGCATCGATGATGTCGACAAACACGTCTGCGCTGCGGCCGCGTGGTAAGGCACGTTCAATGACAGCAGCATGCTGGCGTGCGAAGCTGCGCTCAAGCGCGACGGTGTGGCACTCCACGGCGAGGGCCAACACCTTCACCAAGGCTGCACAGGTAGCGGCATAGGCGAGTTCTGGCGACACGTCTATCACAAGCAACTGCGACGCCGCCAGCGGCAGCGAGGTACGGTCGAGTGCCCCAAGCGAGCGGCGTTCGAAGCGCGGCAAGCGCGGCACCACTGGCGGCCGGTAGTGCACGCTTTCGCCACGGTCGGCCCAGTGGTAAGGGCATCCGCCGCAGCAGACAGTGACTGGCACCCAGACGCCCCGGCTGACTGAGTACATCTGGCACAAAGCCTCGGAGATTTCAACGTCGCCGGCCGCCACCGCCTGTATCGCATTGAGGCCACGCTCGGCGGCTTGGCGGACCTCCTGCCGGGCGCGCGCCATGCGGACGTTGAACACGTCCGGGTTTCGGTGCCCATCGTCGATGACGCGGATCGCGGCATGGGTTGCATCGCCCAGGGTCTGCGGCGCCTCGTCGCTGCCTCCTTGGCGAGCGGCGAGCGCCACCAGTTCGATCAGCCTGGCACGCGCCATCAACGTGAGCGCGCGTACGTTCCAATCTCTGCTGGCGTCGGACCGCATGCGCAGGTGCGCCGGCAGGCGAGCCAATTCGACCCACGACACGTCCGGCATGGTGGCATGCCGTTCAGCATGGTCGATGAGCACGGTCCAGCGTTCGTAGCCCTTCTCGTCGCTGATAAGGCGCGGAAACGCCAAGTCTCGCGCCTGGACATGGTCAACGCTGGTGTGTAGTAGCAAGGCTGCGCTGGCGCGTCCATCACGTCCAGCGCGACCAACTTCCTGGTAGTAGCGGTCCAGAGAGTCGGGCAGCGTGGCATGAAGAATTGTGCGCACGTCACTCTTATCGACGCCCAATCCAAACGCGGATGTCGCCACCATGCCGTCAAGTTCATTCGCGCCCCATTGCTTGAGCAACCGTTCGCGATCTGGCGCGGAGGTCTCACCGGAAAACTTGTCCACGCGGCACATGCCAGCCTCGCGTAGCGAGCACAGCCAGGCGTCTGCCTCGTCGGGCCGGGTGACATACAGGATGAATGGCCGCGGCGCGAGTCGAACTGCCTCCAACACGCGGGCAGAACGTTCGTCCTTTTCGCAGCGCAGGAACGCATAGCGGACCTCAGGACGCAGATGCACCGCCGATACGACGTATGTGCGCTCCGGCGGTCCGAATAGGTGCTGCAGATCGCGAATGGTGTTGCCGGTCAGCGTCGCAGATGAAAGCACCACCCTTATCTCGCGAGTGGGCGCCTTCGCGCGGAGCATGCCTACTAGCGCCGGCAGCAACTGGAATGCAGGTCGGAAGCCGTTGCCCCAGCCGATCACCAGGTGCGCTTCATCGATCACCACCCGGTTCAACCGGCCGTTCGCTGCGGCATCCTCGAGAATTTCTCGCAGGCCGCCGACCGCGTACTCAGGCGACGTGAACAGGACCGGTTGCGCGCCCTGGCTAATCGCGCGACGCACAGCATTCCGGTCGTCTAGCGTCAGGCCGCCGTGGAAGGCCAGTGGAGGCAGCTCGCGATTCGGGTATCGCCGTTGCAGCAGCCCACGCATACGGTTGGCTTGGTCAATCGCGAGTGCCACGGTAGGCACGATCGCTAGCGTCAGCAGGCCCTCAACTTCGATCAGTGGCGGCAGGTGTGCCAGCAAGCTCTTGCCGCTGCCTGTGGGAAGGTTTGCGATCAAGGTCTCGCCGGCGGGTAGATGCAGCAACGCACGCACGGCCTCGCGCTGCCCTTCGCCGGTGTAGGTTGGCAGACCTAAGGTATCGCGGAGGAGCGGATCCGCCCGCACACCGGCCAGCGGACGCGAGACGATTCCCTTGAATGCGTCGTCGAACAGGTCGGGTTGAACCGACAAGAACGACAGTCGCGGCCATCGCGGCTGAATACGCAAGCTTGCGTTGTCGCTGAGCACGTCGAATTGGGCCTCTTCCCAGGCCGCAACTGTCGGCCATCCGGCCCCGACTGGCACCCGCAGCCACGGCACCGGGTTCTCTTCGCCCGCGGCGCGCAGCAGCACATGGCGAACTAACGGAACAAGGTCGGCGCTTGGGGCTGTCACTCCATACTGACGCAACCCCTCGAGCACCTGGCGCACTCGCTCGAGCAGCGGATCTTCCGCCACCTCCGTTGAGACCGCCTGGCATGGCCATCGAGCACATAGCTCCGTGAGCGCGGCAACGTCGAATACCGTTGCGGTCTTGCTCATCGCACGAACGGCGTGATCGCGGAGAGGAAGACTGCGCCCGCAACGTCGGTGTGCACGGCCGGGCGGCGGATCGCCTGGGCGAGCAACGCACGCAGGACGACTTCTGAATCGAGGTCGCGGCGTTCGGCGGACTGCGCCGCTCCAGTCAGGCGTGTCATGCGCGACTCAAGTTGCGCCACTCGGGTCTCGTGTTGGCGCTGCAGGGCGAGCAGGCCACGCTCAGAATGTTCGCGCAGCAACTCATGCGTTTCGATGAACGCGCGTGCGCGTTGCGTGGCTACTTCGCAGTGCCGGCGCCACTCGACCGTCCAAGGAACGTCGTCCTGCATCAGCAATATCTGCCAACGGCGGGGATTTAGGTTGAAGTCGCGTCCGCCCCCGTCATCTTCAGGTAGGTAGGCTTCAGCGAGTTTGACCGGCGGTTCCATCGTGACGCCGCCGGCCAGGTCAACCCATACGGTGAAGAACTGTGGCGGGAAGTGCCGTTCGGCGCGCCGGAACAGCGCGCGTGCAGCGTCGTCTTTAGGCGCCGGCAGGTCGGCCTCGATCAGGAAATCGAAACGGAACCAGAGATCGATGCCGCTAGCGTCACGCGCCTCAAAGTCCGGTCGATGACGCCACATCGCAAACACCCGGCCTCGATCGTCGGATTGGCAGAACGATTGCAATGATTCGACGAGTGGATCGCCATACCGTAGCGAGCGAAGGCCGCGCACCTGCCCCTCCTTCGACAGCACGGTGTTGCGCCGGAATGCGTACGGATAGGTCAGCGGCGAACGCGCCGTGCTGTGCCGTGTCTCGGTGTCGATCGTGCCAAGGAACTGGCTGACGAAGTCGGTGAGCGAAAGCAGCGTGTGGTGATTGCTGTCCCGCGTGTAGTTGAGGCGGAACACCTGCTCTCCTGATGGCAACGTGCTGGTCCACTCTTCCGGCCGGCGACGGAAGAGTAGCGTGCCTAGCGCGAAGCCGTCGAATGCCTCCCGCCATGGCCTCCAATCAGAGTCCACCGCCTCCAATTCGTCAAAGGCGTTACTTTGAGGGTCACCCATCGCGTCGAGCGCATCCTGCTGGTCGATGCGACGGCTCTCGCGGGCGGCCCAGCCTGTCGGCCCGGTGAGTTGCGTCTTCCAGCGTAGCAGGCCGCCCACGCCCTCGTTACACCAGTCAGCGACGGTGGTGCGCAGGGTCTCCTCCACCAGGTACTGCAGACTTGCCATCGACGCGTCGAAAACCCGCAGGCCATCGGCGAGGCAGGCCAGCCAGGCCTGCTCAGCCGGATCGTCCAGGCAGACCAGCGCAAGCGAGCGGATTGAATCTCCAGCACCGAAACGATCAAGCCGTCCCAGCCGCTGTTCGACACGATTCGGCGTCTCCGGCAGGTCGAAGTGCAGCGCCACTTTGCGGCCGCCATGCAGGTTCAGGCCTTCCTCGGCGCGCGCGTCACAAACCAGCAACCGGCAACGTTCAGGTTCGGTGAGAAAGCGGCGCCACGACTCCACAATGTCTTCCTCCGCAGTCTCCTGATCAAGGCAGGCGTGGCGCAGAACCTCGACTTCACGTCCAAGGCTGCTTTGCAGCATCTCAAATAGGTCGTCCGCCACCTTTGGCCGGTCGCAGAACAACACGACCTGCTGTCCGGGCGTCGCCAGGCAGCGACGAACCGCGTCGACCGTCGCTCGCTGCCGAGCCTCTCCCTCAATGCTCTGGCCGGCAAGCGCGTCTACGCGCCGCGCCAGTTCACCGGCCCGGGTGTCCTCGATGCCAGCGGCGCGCAGGGCCGCGGCGACCGACTCGCCCCCGGTAGCGTTCACCGCGGCGGCAAACAGTCGCTGAGCGACCGGCCCGATCAGGTCAGCGTTGACCAGGTGCACTCGCAGTTCGTCGAGAACGCCGTAACGCTCACGGCGCCAAGCACAGGCGTACGGCAGCGCTTCAAGCCCGCTGCGGCGAGGCGTGGCCCATGGCACTGCTTTGCGACGATTTCGCAGGATGCGGCGGTGAAGTTTGTAGGTTTCGGTGAGATGTGCGCGCAGTTCGTTGAGGGCTGTGACAAAGACCTGATCGTCCTCGTCGGGCAGCGCTTGGACGACGGGCCGCAGCGTCGCGACTCGCCGGATCAACGTCGGGTCGTCGTGGAAAGTCTCCTCCAGGCGGTCGAGGTCGTTCTCCATCGACAGTACGTTCTCAGGGACCAGCGACGCCGCCATCTCCGCTACCAACTGGCGAGATTGCAGGCGGCGTTCGAAGCCGGCCAGGTCGTCGAGAGGGAACACCACCGGATCGAGCAAATGCAGGATGCGCAGGAAGCCGGCGGTGTCCGACAACACCGGCGTGGCGGACAGCAGCAACAGTCGTGGCACCTCTGCCGCATAGTGGCGCAGCAGCGCATACAGGGGATTGCCGCCCTTCCGGGTCGCGCGGGAGAGGTGATGTGCTTCGTCGACCACCAGCATTCCGGTGGTCGGCAAGCGGCGTTCGATCGTCGCCAGGTCTTCGGACGAAACGACGAACACGAAGTCGTCGAGCCAATCCGCCAAGCCAAAGCGCTGCGTCAGTTCCTGGCGCCACTGGCCGACAAGCGGCGCCGGCACAACAAGCAGCACGCGGGCGTCATGCGAGTCGAGCACATACTGGCGCACCAGTAGCCCCGCTTCTACGGTCTTTCCCAAGCCGACTTCGTCGGCCAGCAGATAGCGCTGCACCGGATCCTGCAGCACTCGCTGCACAACGTTGAACTGGTAGTCCGCCAGTTGAACGGATGACGACAGCAGTGCGCTCATGCCGCGGCAGGCTGCACGTTGCGCAGTGACTGCTCGCATGAATCGCGAACGCGCCTCGGCGAAGCGCGGTGTCTCCGTCACATGGCGAGCAAGGAATTCCGTGGGATGGGAAATGGGCTTGCGCCAGCGCACCTGCAATTCGGTACGCGGAACATTGCCAGCTTGCTGGTTCGGGAACGCGACCAGGCAGATCGAACCCTCGCCGTCGACGACACGCCCGACCTGCCAGCGTCCGGTCGCTTCGTCCTGTCGGAAGACGCGGGTCTGCTCGGGTAAAGCGACCGGGCGCAGCGCCGAGACCTGTGTTTCGATGCGAAAAGGCGTGATCTCCCCGGGCACGTCGAAGTAGGTGACCGTGGCACGGTTGCCCCCGAGTTCCGTCACCTTTCCGATCCCGAGGACGCCGCCCAACTCGGACGCCACCTTGACAAAAGAACCAATCGCGATCTGCTCACCGCGTGTCGTTGTCAACCCCTCCCTCCCCGTTGCTCTTTGGCCCCCCTAAATGTAGCTGAGCGTAACCCGGCAAAGAGGCACCCAACCAGGGTGCGGAGACCCTAGGAGAGCAAAACCTGCCGAAGTGCGCCGCCGAGAGTGGGCTGAGCCCCGAGCGACGCTTGTGTGGACCGATCCCCCGCGTGGCGGAAGCTCCGCGCCCACGGCAGGCAGCACGCGTTTGGATCGCGGCCTGGAGCCAGCGAAGTTTTCACGAGGGGCTGGAAGTGCACGTCGGACTGGGCCGCGCCGATCCGTGCCGGGCGCGCCTGGGGTGCTCGATCCGCGGCAGTTGCCGTACCGCCATGACTGCAGCCAGGTAGCAGTGTCTGCCGACTACGAAGGATAAGAAGTCATCGATGAAGTGGGCTCTGGGCTGTCGAGCCAGCGCCTATTCGTCGGTGACCGCTTCAGCACCGGGTTTCGCAACCAGAGCGATGCGGCGCTCATGGAACTCCGCGCCCGCGCCGTCCGGGGCTTCAAGTCAAAGACGTTGTGCGCAAATTCACATCGGTAAGCCTGCGATGGCGCGGCGGTCAGCACCGAGCCGGCCGGCGACGCCTCGATCCCCGTCAAGCAAGCACGCAATGCAAATTGCCCGATGAGATCAGCTGATGACATCCGCTGCGGTTTGCTCGAGCGTCGCCTGCCCTTGCCTAGATGGTTCAAGGTCGATCAGCGGAATTGATGCCCGAGATCCCTCGACCTGCGTGTCGTCTTCGGCAGTTTCAGGCCTTGCAGTACCAGTCTTGGCCCTCTTGGCATCCGCCTCGTCCTTCTTGCTATCTGCCTCATTCATGCGCCTGCGACAACCCATCGCGAAGTTTCGCATCATCGAGGACAGCGCGAGGACGATCCGCTTGAACCTCGAGCGCTGCTGCTCGACCTGCTTCTCGGTGATCACCTCCTCGATCTCGAGGGTCTGCAGCAGCGGCATCGGGCCGACGTGATGCCCACCTCGACTTCCAGCGGCACCGTGTCGTAGGTCGCCACCGTCTCGATGCTGTGGTTCTTGAAGAGCAATTCGGCGCCATCGATGGCTTGGTTGAGTTCCTTGGTGCCCTCGTCCATCTTGTTGCGGACGGCCTGCTCGATCTGCTCGACGTACTCGTGCGGCACCTTGGTGCGGCCGAGCGCTGACACGAAGTACAGGCTCGCCTGGAAGCTGTAGAAGCAGCGGGCGAAGATGCGCTTGCCCTCGGCACTGGCGAGCCGCGTCTTGCGCTTCAGCGACGCTGCCTCGACACGCCTGAAGTCCGCCCGGTACTCGTCCTTGTTCAGGATGCGGCGGTTCGCCTCACCTGTGTCCATCACCGCGAGTTGGATCTTGCTCATGCCGGGTCTCCCTGCGCGTGTGGGTGGTGACATGGTTTCGATCTTCCACACCAGCACCAACCCGCGCCAGCAGAAATCCCGTCGTTTCAGGACCGGAAACCGGGGGACAGC
>LNFM01003747.1_pt1 | contig 29301 bp, 28 predicted proteins | sample 596031 | NCBI WGS metagenome assembly LNFM01 (sample SAMN04254537, study PRJNA301005) | activated carbon metagenome | isolation source: dual media filters at the Ann Arbor, Michigan drinking water treatment plant | place: USA: Ann Arbor
CGTCCTTGACCAGGTAGGAGGGGATGTTCACGCGCTTGCCGTTCACGGTGACATGGCCGTGGTTGACGAACTGGCGCGCGGCGAAGGGGGTGACCGCCAGCTTCATGCGGTAGATCACCGCATCCAGGCGGCGCTCCAGCAGCTCGATCAGGTTCTCCGAGGTGTCGCCCTTCCGGCGCACCGCTTCCTCGTAGTACTTGCGGAACTGCTTCTCGCCGATGTTGCCGTAGTAGCCCTTGAGCTTCTGCTTCGCCATCAGCTGGATGCCGAAATCGGTCGGCTTGTTCTTGCGGCGCTGGCCGTGCTGGCCGGGGCCGTATTCGCGCTTGGCGAGTGGCGACTTGGCGCGACCCCAGAGGTTCACGCCCAGGCGGCGATTGATCTTGTACTTGGATTCGGCGCGCTTGGTCATGCGCTGCTTCCCGCCGCGTTGCGCGGTCGGGCCTTCTTGCTGTGCCCGATATGGGCTGTTGTCCCGGTAGTCCTTCGCCCGGTCAGGGGTGAAAGCGGGCGCGGACCACAGGGGCCCGTCCACATTCCCGGAAGGAGGCGGGGTGATAGGGGCAGCCGGCCGGGCTTGTCAAACCGCGGGCCGAACCCCTACTGCGGCGCCATGGTGACGCGCGCAGAGATTCTGGTGCTCGGGCTGACCGCCGGCGTGGTCGGCTCGCTGGTGGGCGGGCTGATGCTGGGCATCGGGCTGGGGCTGGTGGTGAACAACGTCCATGCCGGCTGGCTGCTGGTGCTGCCCGCGGCGCCGGCGGCCGGCGGGCTGGGGCTGCTGCTGGCGCGGAAACTGGCGCGCCAGCTTTAGCCGCGCCAGGGCGGGGTCGCGTCGTCCCTTTCCGGCCGGCCGCGGCGCATCCGGCCGCGCGAGAGCTCCGTCACCACGCCATGCAGGGTTCGCAGTTCCTGCTCGGTGACCTCGCCGCGCTGGAACCAGTGGCGCAGGTTGCGGACCATGCCGGGGCGCTTCTCAATGTTGTCGAGGAAGCCTGTCGCGTCGAGTTCGGCGACCAGGCGGCCGAGGAAGGTTTCCAGCTCGCCCTTGGTGGCGATGTGCGTCTCGTTGGTCATCAGCACGCGCGGCGGCGTGGTCTCGGCCGCGGTCCACCATTCATAGGCCAGGATCATCACGGCCTGGGCCAGGTTCAGCGACATGTGCTCGGGGTTGAGCGGGTAGCGCACGAGGGTGTCGGCGCAGGCCATGTCCTCGTTCTCGAGGCCGGCACGTTCGGGGCCGAACAGGATCGCGGAGCGCAGGCCACGGGCGGTGATGTCGCGCAGATCCTCGGCCGCGGCGCGGGCGGTGCGGACCGGCACGACGATGTGCCGCGGGCGCGGGCAGGTGGCCAGCACGCGGTGGCAGTCGGCCACGGCGGCGGGGACGCTGTCGAACACCGTCGCGGCGTCGAGGATGGCATCGGCGCCTGACGCCGACGGGTAGGCATCGGGCTGCGGCCAGCCATCGCGCGGGGCGACGATGCGCAGGTGGAAAAGCCCGCCATTGGCCATGGCGCGCGCGGTGCTGCCGATGTTGCGCGCCATCTGCGGGCGCACCAGCACGATGATCGGCGTCTCGCCCGCGGGCGGCGTGAGTGCCGCCCGGCCATCCTTGCGCCCGCCGGTCATCGCGGCGGGGTGCGTGCGAGGAAGCCGCGCAGCGTTGCGATCTCGGCTTCCTGCGAACGAATGATGGCCTGCGCGAGGGCGCGCATCTCGGGATCGGAGCCATGGCGCAGCACGACATTCGCCATGTCGATCGCGCCCTGGTGGTGCGGGATCATGCCGGCGGCGAAGTCGCGATCGGCATTGCCGGTGTAGCGGATGGCCATGTCGCGATGCATGCGGTCGTTGGCGGCGCGGAATTCGCGGGTAGACGCGGCTTCCTGCGCGCCGCGCGGGGCGGGCGCGCCGTGATGCTGGTGGCCCTGCTGCGCGGCGGCGGGCAGCGCGAACAGGACGGTGGCGAGGGCGATGGCGATGCGGTTCATGGGTGTGTCTCCCGGCGGGTTGTGACCGCCGGGGAGGCTGGGGTTTCCCATCGTCGGAAGGTCAAGCGCGGCGCCAGGTGGTGCCCCCGGCGCCGTCCTCCAGGATGATGCCGCGCGCCTTGAGGTCGTCGCGGATGCGGTCGGCGGCGGCGAAGTCGCGCGCCTTGCGGGCGGCGAGGCGCGCGGCGATGGCGGCTTCGACCTCCGCGCCGTCGTCGCCGCCCTGCAGCCAGGCGGCGGGATCGCCGGTGGCGACGCCGAGGATGCCGGCGGCCTCGCGGAAGGCCGCGGCGGCCACGCCCGGCGCGGGCGGGGTGGTGAGACCGGCGCGTTCCATCGCGACGGCGGGCGAACCGCCGACGGTGACCGCGTTCTCCAGCGTGCGAAGGTCGCGCAGGCGCATCAGCGCGAGCGGGGTATTGAGGTCGTCCGTCAGCGGCGCGATGGCCCATTCGGCCAGGGCCGCCGCCGCATTGCCGGCCGGCGCGGCCGGCGCGCGCGACAGCATGGCGTAGTGGTCGTCCAGCTCCGCCTTCGCCTCGCGCAGCCCCTCCAGCGTGAAGTCGAGCGACTGGCGATAGTGCGTGCGAAGCAGCAGCAGGCGGAAGGCCTCGCCGGCCCAGGGGCCCTCGGCCAGGATGTCGCGCAGCGTGCGGAAATTGCCGAGCGACTTCGACATCTTCTCGCCATCTACCAGCAGCATGCCGTTGTGCAGCCAGTAGTTCGCGAAGCCATGGCCGGGGAAGGCGCAGACGGATTGCGCGACCTCGTTTTCGTGGTGCGGGAAGATCAGGTCGTGGCCGCCGCCATGGATGTCGAAATGCTCGCCCAGGTGCTTCCAGGCCATGGCGGAGCATTCGATGTGCCAGCCAGGCCGCCCGCGGCCCCAGGGGCTGTCCCATCCGGGAGTGTCGGCGTCCGAAGGCTTCCACAGCACGAAGTCGCCGGCATCGCGCTTGTAGGTCGCGACATCGACGCGCGCGCCGGCGAGCAGTTCATCCGGGCTCCGGCCGGACAGCTTGCCGTAGTCGGGGAAGGAGGCGACGGAAAACAGCACATGGCCGTCCGCCGCATAGGCGTGGCCATTGGCGATCAGGCGTTCGATCAGCGCGATCATCTCGCCGATATGGCCGGTGGCGCGGGGTTCGACGTCCGGCGGCAGGGCGCCGATGGCGGCCATGTCGGCGTGGAAATCGGCGGTGGTGCGGGCGGTGATGGCGGCGATCGGTTCGCCCGATTCGCGGGCGCGCGCGTTGATCTTGTCGTCCACGTCGGTGATGTTGCGGACGTAGCTGACGCGCGGAAAGAGGCGCCGCAGCAGCCGCGCCAGCACGTCGAAGACCACGACCGGGCGCGCATTGCCCAGATGGGCCAAGTCATAGACCGTCGGGCCGCAGACATACATCCGCACATGGGTCGGGTCGATCGGCACGAAGCGGCGCTTCTCGCGCGCGGCGCTGTCGTGGAAGAAGATGTCTGTCATGGCGGTCCGTCAGCGGCGGTAGGTCGGGGGCGTGGCGCAGGCGCGCGGGGAAGGACCTTCCCCGCAGGGGCGGTTCAGCGACAGAGCGCGGACGCGCAGGGCCTGGACGCGGACATGGGATGCTTTGTGCGCCGAACGCGCGCGCGGTTCAAGCGCCGGATGACAGGCGCAGGCGGAGCGCCGCGCGGTCGCACCCGATCAGCGGCAGCAGGGTGGCCAGGTCCGGGCCGTGTTCCTCGCCGGTCAGGGCCAAGCGCAGCGGCAGGAACAGCGGCTTGCCCTTGCGGCCGGTGCTGGCCTTGAGCGCGCCGGTCCAGGCGCCCCAGGTCGTGGCATCCCAGGGTTCGGGCGGCAGCGCGGCGAGCGCGGCGGCGAGGAAATCCCCCTCCCCCTCCTGCACCGGCGGCACGATGGTGCCGCGCACGATGTCGAACCAGGGCCGCGCCTCGCGCAGCAGATCGAGATTGCCGCGGATGGCGAGCCACCAGGCCTCGTCCGAGCCCTCGGGCAGGCGGTCGCGCATGGCGGCGAAGGGGGCTTCGTGCAGCACGCGGCGGTTCAGCGCCAGCATCTGGCGCGTGTCGAAGCGCGCGGTGGCGTGCGAGACGCGGGTGATGTCCCACTGCGGCGCGAGCGCCACCGGCAGCCCCGGCACCGGGTCGGCCGAAGTGCCGAGCGCGGCGAGATACCCCGCCAGCGCGGCGGGCTCGATCCCGTCCTTGCGGAGATGCCGCAGCGAGATCGACCCCAGGCGCTTGGACAGCGCGCCGCCATCCTGGTCGGTCAGCAGCGGCAGATGCGCGAAGTTCAGGTGCATCACGTTGCCGCCGAGGGCGGCGTAGAGGTCGAGCTGGATGCCGGTATTGGTGACGTGGTCCTCGCCACGGATCACATGCGTGATGGCAATGTCGAGGTCATCGACCACGCTGGTGAAGGTGTAGAGCGGCGAACCATCCGCGCGCACTAGCACGGGATCGGAGATGCTGGTCAGCTTCACGTTGCGTTCGCCCAGCACCAGATCGTGCCAGGTGACCGTGCGCGGCGCGAGCTTGAAGCGCCAATAGGGCTGCTTGCCGTTGGCGATGGCGCGCTCGATCTGCTCGGGCGTCATGCGCAGCGCCTCGCGGTCGTAGAGCGGCGGCCTGCCCTCGCGCCGGCGGCGTTCGCGCTTGTAGGCGAGCTCCTCCTCGGTCTCGAAGCAGGGGTAGAGGCGACCGGCGGCCTTCAACGCCTCGGCCGCGGCGGCGTAGCGGTCGAGCCGGTCCGACTGCGCGACCCGCTCATCCCAGTCGAGGCCGAGCCAGCGCAGATCCTCCTCGATCGCCGCGGCGAATTCCGGCTTCGAGCGTTCAAGGTCGGTGTCGTCCAGGCGCAGGATGAAGGCACCGCCGTGCCGGCGCGCATGCAGCCAATTGGCGAGGGCCACGCGGGCATTGCCGACATGCAGCAGCCCGGTGGGAGACGGCGCGAAGCGGAGTTTCATCGGTTGGGATCGATCGCCTGGTAGTCGGTGTCGGCACGCTTCGTGGCCGGGTTCGCGATGCAATGCGCCAGCCAGGCCTGCAGGTCGAATCCCGGCGCGATGGCGTATTCGCCGAAGGACAGAAAGGCGTCGCGCAGGGCGTCAGGGGTGGCGTATTCGGCGCGCAGCGCCTCGACCTGGTCGCGCACGAAGCGGCGGGCGTATTCGGCGGCTTCTTCCGCGCTGCGGAAGCCGTCCACCGACCATTCTTCATCCGGGTCCTGGTAGTGGGCGAAGTCGCCGCAGAGGACGGCGTGGCTCACGCCTCGTCCTCCTCCGCGTCGTCGTCCTCGTCGCGGCGGGGGTCGAGGGCGCGCCAGTTGCGGTCCTCGGCATCGCGCACGGGTTGATCGGCGAAGTCCTTCAGTTCGGACCGGCTGACCCAGCCGTCGTCGCCGGCGCCGAGCACCTCGGCGTCCTCGCCAAAGGCGAACCAGGCGTCGAGCACGGCCTTGGCGTCCATGCCGGGGGCGCGGCAGCGCTCTACGGAATCGCGCACGTAGCGGCGGGCGAAGGCGTTGGCGTGCTCGATGTCCTCGAAGCCGGTGACGGTCTCGACCGGGTCGGAGCCGTTGGCACCGGACATGTCCATGATCTGCACGGCGAGGTCGCCCTCGCCGGCCGGCGCATCGCCGCTCACGACACCAGCGCCGTGAAGCCGTTGGTGATCGGGTAGCGACGGTCACGGCCAAACGCGCGCGCGGTGATCTTCACCCCCGGCGGCGCCTGGCGGCGCTTGTATTCGGCGCGGTCCAGCAGCTTCCACACGCGCAGCACCAGCGCGCGGTCATGGCCTTCGGCGACCAGCGCATCGACGGATTTCTCGCCCTCGATCAGCCCTTCGAGGATGGCGTCCAGCACCTCGTAGGGCGGCAGGCTGTCCTGGTCCTTCTGGTCGGGGCGCAGTTCGGCGCTGGGCGGCTTGGTGATCACACGCTCGGGCATCACCAGCCCGGCCGGCCCCAGCCCGCCGGCCGGGACATGCGCGTTGCGCCAGCGGCACAGCGCGAAGACCATGGTCTTGTAGACATCCTTCAGCACGGAATAGCCGCCGGCCATGTCGCCATAGATGGTCGCGTAGCCGGTGGACATCTCGGACTTGTTGCCGGTGGTCAGCAGCATCGATCCGAACTTGTTCGACAGCGCCATCAGCGTGACGCCGCGGATGCGCGACTGGATGTTCTCCTCGGTGATGTCGGGCGGGCGATTGCCGAAGGTGGGTGCGAGCATGGCCCCGAAGGCCTCCATCGCCGGGCCGATGCCGATGGTGTCGTAGCGGATGCCGAGCAGGCGGGCGCATGCCGCCGCATCCTCCAGGCTGTCGGCGCTGGTGTAGGGCGAAGGCATCATCACTGCATGCACGCGGTCGGCGCCCAGCGCATCCACGGCAACCGCGGCCGAGATGGCGGAATCGATCCCGCCCGACAGGCCAAGCACCACGCCTGGGAAGCCGTTCTTCTCGACATAGTCGCGCAGGCCGAGCGTCATCGCACCGTAGACCTGCCCGAGCCGGTCGGGCGTTCGCGCAATCTCGCCGTGGGTGCAGACTAGGCGCTCGCCCTCGCGCCGCCATTCGGTCAGCACGACGCGTTCTTCGAACATCGGCAGCAGCTGGACCAGCGACCGGTCGGGGTTCAGCACGAAGGAGGCGCCGTCGAAGACAATCTCGTCCTGCCCGCCCACCTGGCCGAGGAAGACGAAGGGCAGCCCGGTTTCCACCACGCGGGAAACCGCCAGCGGCAGGCGCTGCCTGTCGTGCTTGTCGGCCTCGAAGGGCGATCCATTGATCGACAGCAGCATTTCGGCGCCGGTCTCGCACAGCGTCTCGGCGACCGTCGGCAGCCACCAATCCTCGCAGACCATCAGGCCGATGCGGAAGCCGCGGAAGGCGATGGGGCCGGGCACCGGGCCGGCGTCGAACACGCGCTTCTCGTCGAAGACGCCGTAATTGGGCAGTTCGTGCTTGGCGCGGCGGGCGGCGATGCGGCCGCCCTCCAGCAGGAAGGCCGCGTTGAACAGCTTCTCGCCATCCTGCCAGGGGCCGCCGACGATCAGCCCCGGCCCGCCATCGGCGGTCTCGGCCGCCAGTTCCGCGATGACATCGGCGCAGGCGGCGACATAGGCGGGCTTGCGGACCAGGTCCTCGGGCAGATACCCGCCGACCGAGAATTCCGGCGTGACCACCAGGTCGGCGCCGAGGCGCGCGCCCTCCGCCCGCGCCGCGCGGATGCGATCCGCATTGGCGCGCAGGGCACCGACATGCGTCGTATTGATCTGGGCAAGCGCGATCTTCAGCGTGTCGGCCATGATGGGCGGAACCTAGGGATGGGGCGGCACAGGGTCAACGCGAAGCCGCGACGCCGAACACCATGCCCGCCGTCACCACCGCCACGCCAGCCAGGCCCGCCACGCCCAGCGGTTCACCCAGCAGCGGCCAGGCGGCCAGGGCCGTCATGCCCGGCACCAGGGAGGTGATGGTGCTGGTCGTCGCCGCGCCCAGCGCGTTCATCGCGCGGGTGAACAGGAAGCCGGCCACCAGCACCGCAAACACACCCTGGTAGACGAGTTGGAAGGCAAAGACCCCGGCCGACACCGTCGCGAAGCCGGCCGGCCCGGAGAAGGCCAGCCACAGCACCAGCGTGAAGGGCGCGGAATACAGCGCGACCGCCAACGTCGCATCCAGCGCCCGCACGCCCCAGCGGCGCACGAAGGCCATGTAGATCGCCCAGGACAGCCCGCCCACCACGAAGATCAGGTCGCCCCGCCAGGCACCGGGATGGTCGCGGAAGGTGTCGAAGGCCAGCAGGCCGACACCGGCCGCCACCAGCGCGAGGGACACGGCGCGGCGCTTCGTCCAGCCCTCCCCGAAGGCGACCCACCAGACGAAGGCGATGTGGAAGGGCAGCAGCCCCGGCAGCATCACCCCGCCATGCGCCGCCGGAGCGAAGGTGAAGGCGAGATACGCCGCATAGGGGAAGCCGAAGCCGGCAAAGAGCGTCAGCACCAGCGCACGCCCGGCCGGCAGGCGGGGCCAGCCACGGATCGCCACCAACACCAGCGCCGCTGCGAAGGCCCCGCCATGGCGCAGCATCAGCGTGTCGATCGGCGCCAGGCCCTGGCTGGGCGACAGCCGCGCGGTCAGCAGGAAGCCGGTCCAGACGAACAGCACGCCAAAGGCGCAGGCATAGCCGATGCGACGTTCGCGGGCGTCGGCCATGGCGCGGTCAGCGCCGGCTCAAGCGTGGCCGCCGTTCTTCTTCCGCGCCTCGCCGTGCCGCAGCAGGAATTCGCGCCCGACCTTCACCCGCGCCGCGCCGTCATAATCGACGATGTCGGCGGTGGCGTAGGTTTCGCTCCAGATGTCGGGGATGAAGCTGCCGGTGCCGACCACGTCGATCGGCGCCTTGGCTTCGTGCATTACGCGGCACTTGACCACGCCGAAGCCGGAGGAGGCGACGATGCGGACCTTGGGGAAACCGGCCTCGTCGAGCGCCTCGCGCATGCGCCAGACGGCGGCGGCGGAGACGCCGGTGCCGACCAGGTGGCGCAGCTCGGTCTCGTTGCGGTAGCGGCGGATCGCGCCGGGCGCGTGGCGTTCCAGCACGGCGTAGGATTCCGCGGGGTCCAGGCCTTCGAGGAACCGCCCGCCATGCGTGTCGAGGCGCATCGCCAGCCGGCCTTCCGCAGCCAGCGCGGGGAAGCGGCGCGCCACCTCCAGCCCATCCGACACTTCGCGCCCGAAGTAATCGACCAGCACGGTCAGCGCCTCGGTCGGGAAGGCCTCGTGGAACATCTCGGCCGCGCGCACGGTGGACCCGGCATAGCCGATCAGCGCATGCGGCATGGTGCCGCGGCCGGCATCCTGGCCGAACCAATGCGCCGTCGCGTCATTGGCGTTGCCGATGAAGCCGCGCGCGCCTTCCTTCTGCGCGGCGCGCGAGCCGACGGCGGCGGCATAGGCCATCATCTCCTGCATCTCGGCGCCGGCGCAGTGCCGCGCCTCCATGGCCAGGAACGCCACGCCCGGCAGTTCCAGGCACATCTGGTAGGCGTTGTGCGCGGCGACGCAGGCGGCACCCAGCTTCTGCAACAGGATGGTCTCGAGGTCCGTCAGCGCGACGAAGGACCCGGTGAGGTACAGCAGCGGATCACCGGCGCCGACCCACTGCCCTTCCTCGTGCATCAGCTCGATGTCGATGGCGACGCCGCGCGCCTTCGCCACGGCGCGCAGCCAGTCCAGCATCAGCCGCGGTGCAGAGACCACCGGCCGGCGCAGGAACACCGCATAGGTGACGCGCGCATCGCCGAAGCGCTGTACGATGGCCTTGGTCCGGTTGAAGTAGGAATCCGTCCGCGCGGCGATGGCCGCGTCGGAGGTATCGGCCGCCGGAGCATCCGGTGCGTCGCGCCGCGGTACCCCGGTCGCCAGCGCGGCGCCGAGGGTGGTGCCGCCCAGCGGAGGCGGCTTGTTCACTGCGCGGCCTGGGCCGGCGCCGCCTGGCCGGCGGATTTGCGCGCCTTCAACTCCTCGGCGATCAGGAAGGCCAATTCCAGCGACTGCTCGGCATTGAGCCGCGGGTCGCAGAAGGTGGCGTAGTTGGCCGACAGGTCGGTCTCGGACAGGCGATGCGCGCCGCCCAGGCATTCCGTGACGTCGGAGCCGGTCATCTCGACATGCACGCCACCGGCGATCGTGCCCTCGGCCTCGTGCGCGTCGAAGAAGCCGCGCACCTCGGCCAGGATGGAGTCGAAGACGCGGGTCTTGTAGCCGGCGACGGTGGTGGTGTTGCCGTGCATCGGGTCGCAGAGCCAGGTCACGTTGCGCCCGGCCTTCTGCACGGCGCGCAGCAGCCCCGGCAGCTTCGCCCCCACCTTGTCGTGGCCCATGCGGGAAATGAGCGTGAGGCGCCCCTTCTCATTCGCCGGGTTCAGGATTTCCGTCAGGCGCACGAGTTCGTCGGCATCCATCGACGGGCCGACCTTCATGCCGATCGGGTTCTTCACGCCGCGCAGGAATTCCACATGCGCGCCGTCGGGCTGGCGCGTACGGTCGCCGATCCACAGGAAGTGGGCCGAGCACGCATAGGCATCGCCCGTGGTGGAATCGACGCGGGTCAGCGCCTGTTCGTAGGGCAGCAGGAGGCTTTCGTGGCTGGTGTAGAAATCCGTCTCGCGCACCTGCGGCAGGTCGGACATGCCGCAGGCCTGCATGAAGTTCAGCGTCTGGTCGATGCGCGTCGCCAGGTCGGCATAGCGGCTGGCGAGCGGGCTGCGCTCGACGAAGCCGAGGTTCCAGCGATGGACGTGATGCAGGTCGGCATAGCCGCCGGTCGCGAAGGCGCGCAGCAGGTTCATCGTGCCGGCCGACTGCATGTAGGCGAATTCCATGCGCGCCGGGTCGGGGATGCGGGCCTCGGAGGTGAAGTCCGGGCCGTTGATGATGTCGCCGCGATAGGATGGCAGGGTCACGCCACTGACCGTCTCGCTGTCCGAGGACCGCGGCTTGGCGAATTGCCCGGCCATGCGGCCCAGCTTCACCACCGGGACCGACCCGCCGAAGGTCAGCACCACGGCCATCTGGAGCAGCACGCGGAAGGTGTCGCGGATCACGTTGGCGGTGAAGTCGCCGAAGCTCTCGGCGCAGTCGCCGCCCTGCAGGACGAAGGCCTGGCCGTCGCCGGCGCGTGCGAGTGCCGACCGGAGGCGCCGGGCCTCGCCTGCAAAAACCAGCGGGGGAAATCGCGCGATCTTCCCTTCCATCGCGGCAAGCGCCGCCTGGTCCGGATAGTCCGGCACCTGCCGGATCGGCATCGCCCGCCATGAATCGGGGCTCCAGCCACGCGCGGTCATTGTCTGGCACTCTCCCTCGGGAAAGCCGGCACCTTAGCCGCGCGGCCGGGGATGGGGGAAGTGCGCCTTCCGTGCGAGGCTTGCGGGGCAGCCGCGCGCCGGACGGAGGGAAAGCCATGGACCACAACGATGCTGTCGCGATCCTGATGCAGGGCGCCGTCCAGGCCGGGGAGGTGCCGGGGCTGGTGGTCGCCGTGGGCGGGCGGGACCAGGCGGGTTTCGTCGCCGGATACGGCGTGCGGCGCCTCGGCACGCCCGAGCCGATGGCGCCTGACACCGTGTTCTGGATCGCCTCCATGACCAAGGCGATCACCGCGACGGCGGCGATGCGCCTGGTCGAGGCCGGGCGGCTGTCGCTGGATGCCCGGGCCGCCGAGGTGCTGCCGGCGCTCGGCGCCGTGCAGGTGCTTGAGGGCTTCGACGCCGCCGGCCAGCCCGTGCTGCGGGCACCCAAGCGCCCGGTGACGCTGCGCCATCTGCTGACCCACACCTCCGGCTTCGCCTACGACATGTGGAGCGAGGAGATCGTGCGCTTCCGCAAGGCCACCGGCACGCCGTCGATGAGCACCTGCCGCAACGCCGCGCTCAACCTGCCCTTGCTGTTCGACCCCGGCGAGGGCTGGCACTACGGCATCGGCCTCGACTGGGCCGGCAAGATGGTCGAGGCGGTGACCGGCCAGCGGTTGGGCACACATATGGCCGAGACGATCTTCGGCCCGCTCGGCATGGTGGATACGGCGTTCAAGCTGCGCCCGGACATGCGCGCGCGCCTGGCGGGGATGCATGTGCGGGGTGCCGATGGCGGCCTCGCGCCCATCCCGTTCGAGACCGAGCAGGACCCCGAATTCGATACCGGCGGCGGCGGGCTGTATTCCACCGCGGCCGACTACATGGCCTTCGCGCGCATGATCCTGAATGGCGGGCGGCATGGCGGGGAACGCCTGATGAAGGCGACCACGGTGGCAGAGATGGCGCGCGACCAGATCGCTCCGCTGTCCGTGCAGCCGATGGTCAGCGCCGTGCCCGCCGCGACCCATGATGCGGATTTCTTCCCCGGCCTGTCCTGCGGCTGGGGCCTGTCCTTCCTGGTGAACCGGACGCAGACGCCGCAGGGACGCGCCGCAGGCGGGCTGGCATGGGCGGGGCTGGGCAATACCTTCTACTGGATCGACCACGGCCGCGGCACGGCCGGGGTGTTCCTCAGCCAGATCCTGCCCTTCTTCGACGCGAAGGCGGTCGGCCTGTTCCGCGGCTTCGAGGCGCGGATGAACGGCGCCGCCTGACGCTACTGGGCCGCCTGCGCCACCCCGGCCTCGCGCGTGCGGGTGCGGAGCGTCACGAACTCCTCGGCCGCGGTCGGGTGGATGCCGATGGTGCGGTCGAAATCCTGCTTGGTGGCGCCCATGGCGATGGCGATGCCGATGCCCTGCATGATCTCGGCGGAATCCTCGCCGAGCATGTGCGCGCCGAGCACCTTCTGCGTGCGCTGGCAGACCACCAGCTTCATCAGGGTCTTGCGGCCCTCGCGCTTGCTGATGGTGTGGCGCATGGGCGTGAAGCGGCTGGCGTAGATGTCCACCGGGCCGATGCGCGCGGCATCGGTCTCCGTCAGGCCCACCGTTGCGATGGGCGGGGACATGAAGACCGCGGTCGGGACGTTCTCGTAGCTGGCGCGGCGCGGGTTCTTGCCGAACAGCGTATCGGCCAGGGCATGGCCGACGGCGGTCGCCATGGGCGTCAGGTTCACCCGGTCGATCACGTCGCCGATGGCGTAGATATGCGGCACCGAGGTGCGGTGTTCGTCATCGACCGTGACCGCGCCGGCCGCGTTCATGGCCACGCCGGCGGCTTCGAGCCCGAGCCCCGCCGTATTCGGCGCGCGGCCGGTGCAGAAGAACACCGCATCGGCCTCGCGCACGCCGCTGTTGGACAGCGTGACCATCAGGTGGCCGTCCACCTGCCCGATCCGCACCGGGCTGGCATCGGGGTTCAGGCGCATGCCCTGGGCGGCCAATGCCTCGGCGGCGGCGGCGCGGACATCTTCGTCGAAGCCGCGCAGCGGCAGGGCGGCGCGGTACATCAGGTCCACCTCGGAGCCCAGCCCCTGGAGGATGGTGGCGAATTCCACGGCGATGTAGCCGGCGCCGATGACGATGGCGCGCCTGGGCATCTCCTTCAGCGTGAACAGGTCGTCGGAGACCAGGCCCAGCTCCGCGCCCGGGATGTCGAGGCGCAGAGGCGTGCCGCCGACCGCGATGACGATGCGCTCGGCCGTCACGCGCTGGCCGCCGACATCGAGCGTATGCGCGTCGATGAAGGTCGCGCGCGCATCGAAGGAGGTGACGCCCGCCCCCGCCAGCAGCTTGCCGTAGATGCCCGACAGGCGCGCGACCTCGGCATCGCGCGCGGCGGCCAGCTTGCCCCAGTCATGGCCGGCGACGGAGATGTCCCAGCCGAAGGCCGCGGCATCGGCCGCCCAGGCGCCGTATTCGGCGGCGTTCACCATGATCTTCTTCGGCACGCAGCCGACGTTCACGCAGGTGCCGCCCCAGAAGCGTTCCTCGGCGACCGCCACGCGCGCGCCATGCCCGGCGGCGATGCGCCCGCAACGCACGCCCGCGGAACCACCGCCGATGACGAACAGGTCGAAGTCGTAGGCAGCCATGATGCGCTCCGTGTCTTGCGGGGCAGGATATCGGCAGAATGGGGCGGAAGGCCAATGGGGCACCGGGCATGCCTGCCGCGCCAGGCGTGCGGGCCGACACAGTCTCGCCACGCCCCTTGGGTCAGACTGGCCCGACGATCGACCGGAGACCCACGATGCGCCTGCCTGCCCTTGCTGCCCTGATGGCTTTTGGCGCCGGTCCGGCGATCGCCTGCGCGGTGCCTACCAGCATCGAGATCCGCAACGAGACGCGCCAGGCGGTGCAGCGCCTTTGGATCAGTGACGATTCGCTGACCGCCTGGACCGAACCCCGCGGGAACCGCCTGCCCCCGGCCGGGCTGGCGCCGGGGGCCTCGGTGACACTGACCATGCCGTCCTGCATGGGGCTCTATGTGCTGACCGCCACATTCGCCGACGGCACGGAGCAACGCCATCCCGGCCTGGATGCGCGGCGCGTCCGCGCGCTGGCGCTGCGCTGAACGGTCAGCCCGCCGCGGGCCGGCGCGGCGCCTCGATCCGCGCGGTAAGGACCTGAACCTCCTCGCCATGCTGGTTCAGCGTACGGTTGAGCGGGCCGGCGGTGAGGCGCCGGCCCACGGTGAAGTCCTCGAGGTAGAGCGCCTCGTTCACGTCCCGATGCCACCCAGCGCCAGGTACTTCACCTCGAGGTATTCCTCGATCCCCATGTGGCTGCCCTCGCGCCCCAGGCCGGACTGCTTGAAGCCGCCGAAGGGCACCTCGGCGGTCGAGATGATGCCCTCGTTGATGCCGATGATGCCGTATTCCAGTGCTTCGGCGACGCGGAAGATGCGGCCGACATCGCGGGCGTAGAAATACGAGGCCAGGCCGAATTCCGTGTCGTTCGCGAGCGCGATCGCCTCCTCCTCCGTCTTGAACCGGAACAGGGGGGCGACGGGGCCAAAAGTTTCTTCCCCGAAAATCTTCGCCCCGCGCGGCACGTTCGCCAGCACGGTCGGTTCGAAGAAATTGCCGCCGCGCGCGTGGCGATGACCGCCGGTGACAATGGTGGCACCGAGTGCGACAGCATCGGCGATGTGTTCCTCGACCTTCGCCACCGCATCGGCGTTGATCAGCGGACCCTGCGTGACGCCGGGCTCCATCCCCGGGCCGACCTTCAGCTGCTCGACCGCCGTCTTCAGCTTGGCGGCGAAGGCGTCATAGACGCCGTCCTGCACCAGGATGCGGTTGGCGCACACGCAGGTCTGCCCGGTGTTGCGGTACTTCGACGCCATCGCGCCCTGCACGGCCTGGTCCAGGTCGGCATCGTCGAACACGATGAACGGCGCATTGCCTCCGAGTTCCATCGAGGTCTTCTTGATCGTCTCGGCGCATTGCGCGAGCAGCACGCGGCCGACCTCGGTCGACCCCGTGAAGGACAGTTTGCGGATGATCGGGTTGGCGGTGAGCTCCTTGCCGGTCTCGCCCGACGGCCCGGTGATGACGTTGCACACGCCCTTCGGCATGCCCGCGCGTTCGGCCAGCACGGCGATGGCGAGCGCGGAGAACGGCGTCTGGCTGGCCGGGCGGATCACGCCCGTGCAGCCCGCGGCCCAGCCCGGGCCGGCCTTGCGGGTGATCATCGCGGCGGGGAAGTTCCACGGCGTGATCGCGGCGAAGACGCCGATGGGTTCCTTCATCACCAGGATGCGGCGGCCCTTGGCGTTCTGCGGGATGGTCTCGCCATAGACGCGACGGCCTTCGTCGGCGAACCACTCGATGAAGGAGGCGGCATAGACGACCTCGCCCTTCGCCTCGGCGAGCGGCTTGCCCTGTTCGGCTGTCATGATCGCCGCGAGGTCGTCGGCATTGGCATGCATCAGCGCGGCGAGCTTGTGCAGGACGACCGCGCGGTCCTTCGCCAGCATGGCACGCCATGCGGGGTATGCAGCGTTGGCGGCTTCAATGGCGCGGCGGGTTTCGGCGCGGCCGAGGGCGGGGACCGAACCGATCACCTCGCCGCTGGCGGGGTTGCGCACGGCGATGGTCTTGCCGCTGTCGGCCTGCACCCAGGCGCCGTCGATGTAGTTGGCCTGGCGGAAAAGGTCGGGGTCCTTCAGCGGGACCTTGGCGATGGCGTCGAGCATGGCGGCGTGTCCTCCGGGTATCGCCGGAAGATAGGCCCGCGCGAGGGCGATGTCAGGATGGCGGCGCTTCGCCCAGCATATCCAGCACCCGCTTGGCGGTGCTGCCGATATGGTCGTGCAGCGCCTGCTGCGCCGCGGCATCGCGCGCCAGCACCAGGTCGGCCAGCCGCCGGTGCGCCGCCACCATGCGCGGCCAGTCATGCGCCGCCGCCTTCATCAGGCGGCGATAGCGCGTGGTCTGCATGTAGAGTTCGTCGCAGAAGCCGCGCAGCGAGACCAGCGGGCAGGCGGCGACCAACGCACGGTGGAAGCGGTGGTGCTTGGCCTCGTAGGTGTCGAGCCAGGCGGGGTCGGTGGTGCGGCGCTCGACCTCGCGCCCGAGCAGCGAGAGGCTGGCGACGATCTCGTCCTCCCAGGCGGCGTCGCCGGACTGCATGGCCTGGCGCAGCGCCTCGGGCTCCACGAACTGCCGCGATGCCGTGATGTCGAGCAGGTGCGCGCGCGTCACCGGCGGGACGGAGAAGCCTTTCTGGCCCTCGAAGACCACGAAGCCCTCGGCGGCCAGGCGCGACAGCGCCTCGCGCAGCGGGGTCGCGCCATAGCCGGTGCGGGCCGCCAGGTCGCGCAGGCGCAGGCGCGTCTCGGCTGGCAGGGCGCCGGCGACGATCTCCTCCCGCAGGCGGAGCGTCGCGGCCTCGACAGCGGTCGCAGGGGCGATATCCATGGACTGGAAATATATTTCATCTTGCCTTGTCGATCAACGACGGCATGATCGACGGCATTACGGGAGAAAACGGAGCATCCATGGCCCAGCGCGATGCCACACACGACCCTGCGCGCCGCAGCTGGGTCGCCTCGGAGCAAGCGCCGGGCACGGATTTCCCGGTGCAGAACCTGCCGCTGGGCGTGTTCAGCACCGCAGGGGGCGGGCCGCGCTGCGGGGTCGCGATCGGCGATGCCGTGCTGGACCTGCGCGCGGCGCATGCGGCCGGGCTGGTGGACAACCCGGCCGTGGCCGCGGAGTCGCTGGCGCCGCTGATGGCGGAAGGCCGCGGCGCCTCGGCGGCGCTGCGGGCCGAGGTCTCGGCGCTGCTGAGCGATGGCGCGCCTCCGCGGCCCGAATTGCTGGTGCCGATGGCCTCCGCACGCATGCACTTGCCCTGTGCGGTGCGGAACTTCTCCGACTTCATGGCGTCCTACGACCATTGCGCGCGCCTGGGCGTGCGGCGCGATCCGAAGAACCCGCTGCCGCCGGCGTTCCGGCAATTGCCCGTGGCGTATCATTCGCGCGCGTCGTCCGTGCGCGTGTCCGGCGAGGACGTCGTCCGCCCACACGGCCAGTGGCAGCGCCAGGACGGGTCGATGCATTTCGGCCCGACCGAGGCGATGGACTACGAGCTGGAAATGGCCGTCTGGATCGGCGGCGACAATGCGCTGGGCGAACCCGTCACCATGGCCGCCGCGCCTGATCGCATCTTCGGCTACGGGCTGCTCAACGACTGGTCGGTGCGCGACGTGCAACGCTGGGAGATGCCGCCGCTCGGCCCGTTCCTCGGCAAGTCGGTGTCCACGTCGGTGTCGCCCTGGATCGTGACGGCGGAGGCGCTGGCACCCTTCGAGACTGCCGCGCCGGTGCAGGACCCGCCCGCCCTGCCCTATCTCGACAGCGCATGGAACCGGTCGAACGGCGGGCTGTCCGTGCGGATGACGGCGGCGATCGTGACTCCGCGCATGCGTGCGGAAGGTGCGACGCCCTTCGTCCTGACCGACACGCAATTCGCCGCCATGTACTGGACCGCGGCCACCATGGTCGCGCATCACGCGACGAACGGCTGCAACCTGCTGGCGGGCGATCTGCTCGGCAGCGGCACCGTATCCGGCCCCGACGAGACGGCGCGCGCCTGCCTGGCCGAGATCGGCCTGACCGGCCCCGTCACGCTGCCGAATGGCGAAATTCGCAAATGGATCCAGGACGGCGACGAGATCATTTTCCGCGCCCGCGCCGAAGCCCCCGGCGCGGTGCCCATCGGCTTCGGCGAATGCCGCGGGATGCTGCGGCCCGCCATCGCCTGGCCCGCATAACCAACACAAGGGAACGTCACCCATGGCCCGTCGCATCGTCGACATTTCCGTCGCTCTGAAATCCGGCATCGCATCGGACCCGCCGCGCTCGTTGCCGGAGATCGAATACCTCGACCACAAGATGACCGCGCCGATGATGGCGCAGGAATTCGGCATCCGCGAGGACGAGCTGCCCGAAGGCAACTACGCCGCGGTCGAGAAGGTGAAGCTCAGCACGCACAACGGCACGCATCTGGACGCGCCCTATCACTTCTTCCCGCGCATGAACGAACGCACGGTGCCCGGCGGCGAGCCATCGTGGCGGATCGACGAGGTACCGCTCGACTGGTGCTTCCAGCCCGCGGTGAAGCTCGACTTCCGGCATTTCGAGCATGGCTATGTCGCGACACTCGGCGACGTGCAGGCGGAATTGAAGCGCATCGGGCACACGCTGAAGCCGCTGGAGATCGTGGTGGTCAACACCGCCGCCGGCGCGCGGTATGGGGAGGATGACTACATCCACTCCGGCTGCGGCATGGGCAAGGCGGCGACGCTGTGGCTGCTGGAACAGGGCGTGCGCGTGACCGGCACGGATGGCTGGTCCTGGGACGCGCCCTTCTCGCTGACGAAGAAGAAGGTGGCCGAGACGGGCGATGCCGGGCTGATCTGGGAAGGCCACCGCGCCGGGCGCGAGATCGGCTACTGCCACATCGAGAAGCTGTCGAAGCTGGAGACGCTGCCGGCGGATGGCTTCATGGTCGCCTGCTTCCCCGTGAAGATCCATCGCGCCTCGGCGGGCTGGACCCGCGCCGTCGCGATCATCGAGGAGTGAGAGACATGCGCCGCAGCCTTCTTGCCCTCGCTTTGCTCGCGCCCTTTGCCGCGCAGGCGCAGACCTTCCCCGACCGGCCGATCACCATCATCCTGCCCTATGCGCCGGGCAGCGCATCCGACGCCTATGGGCGTGCGCTCGGCGAGCATTTCACGCGGCTGATGGGCCAGCCGGTGGTGCTGACCAACCGCGACGGCGGCTCTGGCGTGGTGGGGATGCGCTTCGTCGCGCAGGCCGCGCCGGATGGGCATACGCTGGGGCTGACGCCAGTCACGCCGGTGGTGGTGCAGCCGCATATGGTGCGCAACCTCGGCATCGGGCCGGACAGCTTCGCGCCGGTCTGCGGTACGAACGAGAATGTGCTTGGTGTGCTGGTGCGTGCCGACAGCCCGATCCGCGATCTGCCGGGGCTGGTGGCGGAAGGGCGGCGGCGTTCGCTGACCTTCGGCAGTCCTGGGCCGAATTCGCTGCCGCAGCTGGGTGTCTTCCGCATCCAGCGCGCGACGGGCGTGGAGTTCAGCCATATCCCGTTCCGTGGCGACCCGCCGCATCTGAATGAATTGCTGGCGGGGCGGCTGGATTTCTCGGCGGCGGTGGTGGCGTCGGCCAGCGGGTTGATCGATGGCGACCGGCTGCGGCTGATTGCGGTGTTCTCGGCGCGGCGGCACCCGGACTACCCCAATGTGCCGACGGCGCGCGAACAGGGCATTGACGCGCAGCAGCTCAGCCAGGTCGGCATCTATGCGCCGCGCGGCACGCCGGAGCCGGTGATGGCCCGCCTGGAGGAAGCCTGCCGCACCGGCACGCAGGACGAGGCGTTCCGCCGCGTTGCCGCGACCCGCCGTGTCCCGGTGAACTTCATGTCTCGCGCCGACTTCACCGCGATGGTGCACTCGGAATACGAAGCCTATGGCCGCATCCTGCGCGACCTAGGCGTCCAGCCTGAATAACGGCGAAAAATAGAAGGGGGTCCGGGGGAATTCACCTTCCCCCGGCCTTTCTTTTTTCTATTCGACGGTGACGCTCTTCGCGAGGTTCCGTGGCTGATCCACGTCGGTGCCTTTCAGCACCGCGACGTGATAGGCAAGCAGTTGCACGGGAATGGTGTACAGGATGGGTGCGGCGAAATCGCCTGCATGGGGCAGGGTCACCACCCGCTCGGCAAAGCGTGACAGTGGCCCGGCGCCGGCCTCGTCGGTGAAGACCATGACGCGGCCGCCGCGGGCTGCCGCTTCCTGAAGGTTGGATGCGGTCTTCTCGAACAGCGGACCGGAGGGGCACAGCGCGATGACCGGCACGTCCTTGTCGATCAGTGCGATGGGGCCGTGCTTCATCTCGCCTGCCGCGTATCCCTCGGCGTGGATGTAGCTGATCTCCTTGAGCTTCAGCGCGCCTTCCATGGCGATCGGGAACAGCGCGCCGCGGCCGAGGAACAGCACGTCGCGCGCCATCGCCACCTGTTCGGCCATGGCGCGGATTTCGGCGTCGCGTTCGAGTACCGCGGCGGCCTTGGCGGGCACTTCCAGGAGTTCGGCGGTAAGGTCGGTTTCCGCTGCAACGGACAGCGTGCCGCGCGCGCGGCCCAGGCCGATGGCCAGGCAGGCCAGCACCGCGAGCTGCGCGGTGATCGCCTTGGTGGAGGCGACCGAGATCTCCGGCCCCGCCACGGTCAGTACAGTGGTGTCGCTTTCGCGCGCCATGCTGCTTTCGGGGACGTTCACGATCGACAGGATCTTCTGGCCGCGCTCGCGCAGCATCTTCATCGCGGCCAGGTTATCGGCGGTCTCGCCGCTCTGGCTGATCATGATGGCCGCCCCGCCTTCGGGCAGCGGCGGGTCGCGGTAGCGCAGTTCGCTCGCGACGTCGGCGTCGACCGGGATGCGCGCAACCTTCTCGATCCAGTAGCGACCGACCATGCCGGCCAGGAAGGCGCTGCCGCAGGCGCTGATGGTCAGGCGCGGCACGCGCGCTGCGTCGAAGGGCAGAGCGGGCAGCGTGACGGATCGCGTCGAGGGTTCGAGATACTGCTGGAGCGTGTCGCCGAGCACGACGGGGTGCTCGTGCAGTTCCTTCTCCATGAAGTGGCGGTAGTTGCCCTTGCCGACGGCGGCACCCGACACGGCGGTCAGCTTCACCGCGCGTTCGACCACGGCGCCACCGGCTTCGTGGAACACCGCGCCGGTGTCGCTCACGACGGCCCAGTCGCCTTCTTCCAGATAGGCGATGCGGCGTGTCAGCGGGGCGAGTGCGAGCGCGTCGGAGCCCACGAACATCTCGCCCTCGCCGAAGCCGACCGCGAGCGGCGCGCCCTGGCGGGCGCAGATCAGCTTGCGCGGGTGGCCGGCGAAGATCATGGCCAGCGCGAAGGCGCCATGCACGCGCGACAGCGCGGCGGCGGCGGCGGCCTCGGGATCGGCGCCCTGTTGCAGGTGCCAGTCCACCAGGCGGGCGAAGGTCTCGGTGTCGGTCTCGGTCTCGAAGACCTGGCCCTTGGCTTCGAGTTCGTCGCGCAGTTCGGCGTGGTTCTCGATGATGCCGTTGTGCACCACCGACACGCGCGCGGTGCCGTGTGGGTGCGCGTTGCGCTCGACCGGCGCGCCATGCGTCGCCCAGCGGGTATGGCCGATGCCGGTGGTGCCGGTCAGCGGGCTGGCGTCCAGAACGGCGGCGAGGTTGGTCAGCTTGCCCTCGGCGCGGCGACGGTCGATGTGGCCGTTCACCAGGGTGGCGATGCCGGCGCTGTCATAGCCGCGGTATTCCAGGCGGCGCAGCGCCTCCAGGATGCGCGGTGCTGCTGCCTCGCGCCCGACGGCGCCGACAATGCCACACATGGCTACTTCCCCTTGCCCTTGAATCCCCGCCCTGCGAACACCGTCTGGCGCCCGCGCGCGATGGCCAGCGCGTCATCCGGCACATTCGCGGTGATGACGCTGCCCGCGCCGACCAGCGCGCGCGCGCCCACCTTCACGGGGGCGACCAGCGCGGTGTCGGAGCCGATGAAGGCATCCTCGCCGATCTCGGTGCGGTGCTTGTTCACGCCGTCGTAGTTGCAGGTGATGGTGCCGGCGCCGATGTTCGCACCCGCGCCGATCGTCGCATCGCCGAGATAGGCCAGGTGGTTGGCCTTGGCCCCCTCGCCCAGCGTGGTCGCCTTCAGCTCCACGAAATTGCCGACATGGGCGCGTGCTTCGACCACCGTGCCGGGGCGCAGGCGGGCGTAGGGGCCGACGATCGCCTCGCGCTTCACCACACAGCCCTCCAGGTGGCTGAAGGCGCGGATGATCGCGCCTTCCTCGACGCTCACGCCGGGGCCGCAGACGATGTGCGGCTCCAGCGTCACGTCCGGGCCGAAGCTTGTGTCGTGGGACAGGAACACCGTCTCGGGCGCCAGCATGGTCACGCCCGCATCCAGCGTGGCGGCGCGCAGGCGGGCCTGCAAGGTGGCCTCGGCGGCGGCGAGTTCGGCGCGGCTGTTGATGCCGCGCAACTCGGCTTCCGGCGCTTCGACCGCCTGCACGCGCTTTCCCTCGGCGCGCGCCAGCGCGACCAGGTCGGTCAGGTAGTATTCGCCCTTGGCGTTGTCGTTGCCGACCGCCGCCAACCAGCGCGCCATGTCGCCCGATGCCGCGCAGACCACGCCGGCATTGCACAAGCCGATGGCACGCTCGGCCTCGGTCGCGTCCGCCCATTCGACGATGCAGTCCACATTGCCGTCCGCCGCCGTGACCACGCGGCCATAGCGGCCCGGATCAGCCGGTCGCATCGCCAGCAGCACCAGGTCGGCCTCCGCGCGCGCCGCCAGCAGGCGGCCGAGCGTCGCCTCGGTCACCAGCGGATTGTCGCCATAGAGCACCGCCACGTCGCCATCATGCCCGCCCAATTGCGGCATGGCCTGCAACGCGGCATGCGCGGTGCCCAGGCGTTCACGCTGCACCGCCACGCGATGCGGCGCGACCGCGGCCTCCAGCTCGGGCATGTCGGGGCCGACCACCACCACGACGCGGCCGAAGCGCGCCTCCACGGCACCCAGCAGGTGGCGGATCATCGGTCTGCCGCCCAACGGGTGCATGACCTTGGGGCGGCTGGAACGCATCCGCGTGCCCAGGCCGGCGGCGAGAATGATGGCGGCTGCGGTCATGGCCCCCGGCGTAACGCGCCGGCCCGCGCCGCGTCCAGCGCGGCGGCGGTCAACATGCTTTGCGGCATGTGTCCGGGGCAGTTCCCGCAGGCCCGAATCGGCGCTACGCCCCCGCCATGACGAAAATCGCCGTGTTCGACCTCGATGGCACGCTGGTGGACAGCGCCGCCGATATCCATGCCGCGCTGGACCGCCTGATGGCCGCGCGCAGCCTGCCCGGATTCGCGCGGCCCGAGGTGATCGGCATGATCGGCGACGGCGTGCGGACGCTGGTCACCCGCGCCCTGGCAGCACGCGGCCTGCCCTTCGAGGACGCCGCCCTGGCCGACTTCATGACCGACTACGAGGCCGAGGCCGCCGTGCTGACCCGCCCCTTCGAGGGCATTCCCGCGGTGCTCGACAGCCTGGCCGCCGAAGGCTGGCGCATGGCGGTCTGCACCAACAAGCCCGAGGCGGCGGCACGCAAGCTGCTGGATGCGCTGGAGCTCTCGGGGCGCTTCGCCGCGCTGGGCGGGGGCGATTCCTTCCCGGTTCGCAAGCCCGACCCCGGCCACCTGCTGGCCACGCTGGCCGCGGCCGGCGGTGCGCCGGACCGCGCGGTGATGATCGGCGACCACCACAACGACGTGCGCGCCGCCGCAGGCTGCGGCGTGCCCTGTATCTTCGCCGGCTGGGGCTATGGCCCGGCGCACATGGCGCAGGGCGCGCCGGTGGCCGCCTCGCCCGCCGACCTGCCCGCCCTGATCGCCGCTATGGCGCGCTGACAGGGCCGGGGCGCGGCGGCGCCACCACGGCGCCGGTCCGCACCAGGTCCAGCCGCAGCGCGCCCAGGAAGGTCGAGGGAAATTCGACCCGCACCGGCAGCGGCGGTTGGCCGGCGCCAAACACCGCGAGCCACGCCTCGGCCTGGCGCGGCCGGCCTGCCTCGGCGGGGTCGTCGCCGCGGCGGAAGCCCGCCACCAGGCGGCTTTCCAGGGCGCAGCGCAGCGCCTGGCCGGGCACGCCCGGCACCGGTGCCGGGCCGACGCCCAGCGTGCGCGAGGTCCATTCCAGGCGACGGCGGCCGTCGAAGATGGCGCCCGTGAGGTCGCAACGCCCGGTCGCCGCAACATCGCGCGACAGGCGCAGCAGCGCCGAGAGACCATCGATGGTGCCGGCCGCCTGGTCCGGCGTGACCGGGATGCGGTCAGGCCCCTCGGGCGGTTCCAGCACCGCGAGGCGCGGCGTCCCGGCCAGGTATTCCATGACGGTGCGCCGCGGCGTGCCGCGCCAGGCGCCCTCGGTGCGATACAGGGCGGGCAGCACGTTGCGGCCGCGCAGCCCGCCTTCGACCTCGGCCACCTGTTCGCGCGGCAGGAACAGCCGCCCCAAGCCGCGCGAGCGCGAGACAGTGGACAGGCGGTAGCGGTCGCCCGCCTGGTCGATGGTGATGCGGATATCCATCACCGCCACGCCCATCTGGCTGACGGTGTAGTCGGCCTCGACCGGGTTGGCGCGCGCCGGCAGCGAGGCGACCAGCATGACAGCGAGAGGGAGCATCGCGCGGAACATCAACCGCAGATGGCGCGCGCCGCGCCCGGGGCAAGGGCATGCGCTTGACACCCGACCCCGAGCGACCGTATTCCGCGCTCCCCGACGGCGGGCGCGTAGCTCAGCGGTAGAGCATTCGCTTCACACGCGAAGGGTCACAGGTTCAATCCCTGTCGCGCCCACCATTTTTTCGTGATCCCTCAGACGCCGGGCGGGCCGCATGTGCGGCCCTTGGTTTCGCGCCGTGCACTGGTGCGTTGGCGGCGAGTGGCAGGATGGGCGCGGTCGCGCTTTGCGCTCCCGGCCCAAGGCGGGGCCTCGGGCCGCAAGACCGCACCAGGATTTCCGATACATATGGCAGTGGTCGTCCGGCGACGCGCGCGCCCTGTTCGCCGTCGCGTCACGCGCACACGGCCCGAGGCAGAGCCTCGGGCCGTGGTCGGTCTGCGCGGCGGCGCGCGGTGCGGCGTCAGCGCGCCGGCTGGGCAGGCGCACCGGGCTGGCCGGGCGTGCCCGGCATCGTCCGGTCGCCGCGGCGTTCCGGGCCGCCACGACGCAGCTCGTCGCGCGCCAGGGCGCCATCGGCATTGCGGTCGGCGGCGCGGAAGGCGGCTTCGGCCATCGGGCGCAGTTCCTCGAAGGTGACGCGGCTGTCGCCGTTCACGTCGATGAAGCGGAACATCGCGGCACCGCGCTGCTCCATGCGCTCGCGCATCCGCTCCGGCGGGCCACGCCGGCCGGCGGGGCGCTGCGCTTCGTAGTATGCGCGCACCTCCTCGATGGTGACACCGCCGTCGCGGTTGGCGTCCATCTCGGTGAAGCGGGCCTGCAGCCAGATGACGCCTTCCTCGCGCGTCACGCGGCCATCGGCGTTGGTGTCGGCGCGGGCGAAGGCCTCGCCGGCGGCGAAGCCGGCGCCGCCGCGCGGGCCGCGGTGGTGGTGGCCGGGGCCGCCGTCACGGCCCATGCTCGGGCCACCCGGGGGCGGGCCACCCGGCGCGGGCTGCGCCATCGCGACGCCCGCGGTGCCGGCGGCCAGCGCCGCGGCCAGGGCCATCATCGTCGTCGTCTTGCGCGTCATGTGCGTTCCTCGTGTTCGTCGCGGCCATTTGCCGCTGAGGGGAACATGCGCCGTTACTGTAACAGCGGCGTTGCCCCTCCGCCCGCAAGGGGTGAGGAAGAGTAACGCCGCCGTACCGTCAGGGCGTGCCTGCCTCCCCCAAATCCCACCACATGCCGGCGAAGGCCAGGATGCCCTCGCGTGCCGGGGCGATCAGCAGGTGTTCGTCCGGCCCGTGCTGCTTGCAGCCATTGTAGGAATGCGGAACCCAGACCAGCGGCACGCCGAGGTGATCCACGAACACATCCCCCGGCAGCCCGCCCGAGGCATTCGGGATGATCTGCACGGGCTTGCCGAGCGTCTTCGCCATCGACGCCTGCGCCCAGCGAACCCAGGGATGGTCGGGATCGGTGCGCGAGGCCGACATGCGGGTGAAGCTGGTCTCGACCGCGACATCCTGGAAGCCATGGGCGTCGAGGTGGTCGCGCACCGCCTTGGTGAAGGTGTGCGGATCGCTGTCGACCGTGTAGCGGATCTGGCAATGCGCGCGCGCATCGGGGGCCACGGCATTCACCGGGTTCTCCGGCCGGCCGGAGATCATGGACAGCACGATCAGGCTGTTCCAGCCGTAGATCTTCTCCGCGCTGGTCAGGCCGGGTTCGCCCCAGCCCTCGTCGATGGTCGCGGCATCGCCGCCGCCACCGACCGGGCAGCCGGCCAGCACGGCGCGCACGGAATTGGGCATGGTCGGCGGCAGGATGCCGCGCACCAGCACGCGCCCGTTGCGGTCCATCATGGAGGTCAGCGCATGCGCCAGGATGATCGCCGGGTCGCGCGTCAGCCCGCCCCAATGGCCCGAATGCACGCCGCCGGGGCGCAGCTTGATGACCAGGTCGAAGTGGAAGGTGCCGCGCGTGCCGGTGGCGATGGTCGGCACGCCGGGTTCCACGCGCGGGCCGTCGGAGGCGATCAGGACGTCGGCCTTCAGTTCGTCGGCATGGGCGGCGACGAAGTCGCGCAGGCCCTTCGAGCCGCGTTCCTCCGCCATCTCCAGCACGATCTTGACGTTGAAGCCAAGCTTGCCGCCGCGTTCGTTGAGCACCGCTTCCAGCGCGGCGATGTTCAGCGCGTGCTGGCCCTTGTTGTCGGCGGTGCCGCGGCCGTACCACAGGCCGTCCTCCTCGGTCAGCACCCAGGGCGTGAGGCCGGCGCGCCACTGGTCCTCCAGCCCGCGCACCGTGTCGCCGTGGCCGTACAGCAGCACGGTCGGGCGCGCGGCGTCCTCGACACGCGTCGCGGTCAGGATCGGGCCGAAGCCTTCCAGCGGGTTGGGCCGCACATGAACATCGAAGCCGAGGCGTTCCAGCCACGGCCGGATGGCGCCGTTCAAGTAGCGGTCGAGATCGGCCTCGCGTCCTTCCTCCTGCGCGGTGGAGGGGATGGCGACCAGGTCGGTCAGCAGGGCCTTGAAGCCGCCATTGTCGAAGAAGGTCGCGGCGCGGGTCAGCGCGCCCTCGCGGGTGGTCATGGTGTGGTCCTGCTCAGACGATCTGGTTGACCAGCGCGGTCTCGTTGCGCTGCAGGCGGGCGATGTTCTCCATCATGAAGTCCAGCACGTTGTCCTCGTACTGGTGCGTCTCGCCGCCGGTATGCGGCGTGATGAGCACGTTCGGCATCGCCCAGAGCGGGCTGTCCTGCGGCAGGGGTTCGTCCGCGGTTACGTCCAGCGCGGCGCCGGCGATCGCGCCGGCCTGGAGGGTGGCGACCAGCGCGGCCTCATCCACCACGCGCCCGCGCGCGACATTCACAAGCTGCGCGGTCGGCTTCATCGCCGCCAGCGCGGCCGCGCCCATCAGCCCGCGCGTGTCGTCGGTCAGCGGGCAGGCCAGGATCACGAAATCCGCGCGCGGCACCAGGGAGACGAAGTCGCGGAAGGAATGCACTTCGTCCGCACCCTCGGCACCACCCGCCACGTTCTGCCGCACGCCGATGACATTCATCCCCAGCGCCTTGCACAGCCGTGCGATGCGCCCGCCGATGCGCCCCAGCCCGACCAGCAGCACGGTCTTGCCGCCGGCCTCGTCCTCGCGCTTGGCGAAGTCGCCCTGCATGCCGCGCCAGATGCGCTTGGCCTGGTTGTCGCGCGCCTCCGGGATGCGCCGCAGGATCGACAGCATCAGCGCGATGGCGTGTTCGGACACCGCATTGGCGTTGATGCCCTGCCCGCTGGCGAGCCGGATGCCGGCCGCGCGCAGCACGTCGCGGTCATACTGGTCGGTACCGGCCGACGCCGACTGCACGAAGCGCAGCTTCTTCGCGATGGCCGGCAGGTCGTTGCGCCACATGCCCGAGCAAACCAGCACATCGGCTTCGCCAACCTTTGCGTCCAGCTCCTCGCGGCTTCGCACCTCGATGGCGCGGATACCGGTGTTTCGCAGCGCGAAGCGGTCGCCGAAACGATAGGCGACATGGGCGAAGCAGATGGTGAGTTGGTCGCGCGGCGGCAGCATGGTGGGCAGTCTCCCGGAGGTCGTGGTCGCGCGCGACCGTGACCCCGGGCGGGCACAGGTGCAAGAGGGTCGGGCTTCGCCCGAACGGTGCAAGGGTTGCGCCGGGTGCCTTCAGCGCGTGCGGCTCGGCGCCGCGGTCGTCGAACCGCCGCCGCTGCTGCCGCCCGACCCGCCGCCCAGGATGACCGCGAGCGCCGCCGCGCCCGCCAGCCCGATGGCCGCCGCGGCGGAAGGCCCGGTCAGCGTGTCGCCGGTCTGCGGCGCGGTGACCACGAAGCGCTGCTGCGGGCGAGAGGGCGGGGCGAGGGTGGATCGTGGCATCGCCTGGCTGCGCGGGCCGATCACCACGGTCGAGCCGCCGGGCACCACGACCGGTTGTGTCTGCGCCAGGGTCTCGCCCGTCAGCAGCACCGCGAACAAGGCGAAGATCAAGCCGATTGTTCTACCCATGATGGAATGACCTTAAGGGATCATTTACCTTTTCCACAAGGCGCGCGATGCGCCCGGCAGGCCTGCCATGCCGCGAAATCCCCCCCGGCCGCCTTGTCAGGCGCCCGGCCCCGCCCTAATCCGGCCCGGACGGGAGACGATCCATGGACATGCAGACCTCCACCGACGCCCATGCCGAGATCCGCGAGGAAGTGCGAAAGCTCTGCACGCGCTTTCCCGGCGAATACTGGCGCGAACTGGATGCCCGGCGCGGCTACCCGACGGAATTCGTGACCGCGCTGACCGAGGCCGGCTGGCTCTCGGCGCTGATCCCGGAGGAATTCGGCGGGTCGGGCCTGCCGCTCTCGGCGGCCGCGGCGATCCTCGAGGAAATCCACGCGACCGGCTGCAACGCCGCCGCCTGCCACGCCCAGATGTACATCATGGGCACGATCCTGAAGCACGGCAGCCCGGAGCAGAAGGCGAAGTACCTGCCCAAGATCGCGACCGGCGAACTGCGCCTGCAGGCCTTCGGCGTGACGGAGCCGACGTCGGGGACCGACACCACCAGCCTGCGGACCTTCGCGAAGAAGGAAGGCGACAAGTACATCGTCAACGGCCAGAAGATCTGGACCTCGCGCGCCGAGCATTCCGACCTGATGCTGCTGCTGGCCCGCACCACGCCCAAGGACCAGGTGGCCAAGCGCACCGAGGGGCTGTCGACCTTCATCGTCGACATGAAGGCGGCGCTGGGCAACGGCCTGACCATCCGCCCAATCCGCACGATGATGAACCACAACTCCTGCGAGGTCTTCTTCGACAACATGGAAGTGCCGGCGGAGAACCTGGTCGGCGTCGAGGGCAAGGGCTTCCGCTACATTCTCGATGGCATGAACGCCGAACGCCTGCTGATCGCGTCGGAATCCATCGGCGACGCCAAGTGGTTCATCAACAAGTCGGTGGAATACTCCAAGCAGCGCGTGCTGTTCGGCCGCCCGATCGGCCAGAACCAGGGCGTGCAGTTCCCCATCGCCAAGGCCTATGCCCAGATGCGCGCCGCCGAGGCGCTGATCCAGAAGGGCCTGCAGAAGTTCGAAGCCCACCTGCCCTGCGGCGAGGAAG
>LNFM01015283.1_pt1 | contig 29293 bp, 25 predicted proteins | sample 596031 | NCBI WGS metagenome assembly LNFM01 (sample SAMN04254537, study PRJNA301005) | activated carbon metagenome | isolation source: dual media filters at the Ann Arbor, Michigan drinking water treatment plant | place: USA: Ann Arbor
AAATTTTCTTTACCAGCGGCGGTACGGAAAGCAACAACACAGCTATTCTTTCTGCCATCAGGGATTTAGGTTGTAAGCATATCATTACTTCGCCCATCGAACATCATGCAGTTTTGCATACCGTAGAACATTACGATTGTGGCGATGAAGTAACAAGTAGTCATGTAAAATTATTTCCAACAGGGCATGTAGATTTAGAAGACTTGGAAGAACAATTAGCAGCGAAAGGAGAAACCCGTTGCCTTGTAACATTAATGCATGCTAATAATGAGATCGGTAATATACTTGATATAGATGCAGTTGGAAATCTTTGCAAAAAGTACAATGCTATTTTTCATTCGGATTGTGTGCAAACTGTTGGTCACTATCATTTGGATCTCAGAAAAACACCAGTTCATTTTATTTCTGGTGCCGGTCATAAATTTCATGGCCCTAAAGGCATTGGTATTTTATATATCAATGATAATATCAAAATAAAACCTTTTATCTACGGCGGCGGACAAGAAAGAAATATGCGGGCCGGTACAGAAAATCTCTATGGTATTGTTGGTTTTGCAAAAGCGTTGGAATTAGCGATGGCTAATCATGATGCAGATAGTCAATATATTCAGTCACTGAAAACATATATGAAGGAGCAGTTGACCAAACATATCAAAGGGGTTCATTTCAATGGCGACCAGGATGGAAAATGCTTATACACGGTATTAAGTGCGGCATTTCCAAAAACAGAAAAATCAGAGATGATCCTTTTCAATTTGGATATGAGTGGGATTTGTGTCTCCGGCGGAAGTGCATGCAGTAGTGGTGCAGATGTTGGCTCACATGTTATCCGTGCCATCAACAACAATCCCAATTTAGTGACGGTTCGTTTTTCTTTCAGCAAATACAATACAAAGGAAGAAGTAGATGTGGTAGTAGCGAAGTTGAAGGAGTTGGTGTGAGTGAAGTTGGGAATGTCGGGAAGTCCGAATGACATTTCATGGTTCTGTCCGCTTTCCTTCATTCTATGGGGATTTTTTCTCCATTACCAGAAAAGGCAATGAAATCTCAAACCTCATTGGTTGTTTCCTTTAGTCTTCCGGTCTTCCCTTGATTTTACCTTTTAACAAAATAAAATTTGCCTAATTACGAAAAATTCGTAGATTTACGAAAATTTCGTAGAAATGGAAAAGTTAACCCATGTAGAAGAAGAAACCATGCAAGCTGTATGGCGCACCGGCGAAGGCAATGTAAAAGCCTTTATGGAACAACTCGATGAAGAAATTCCTTACACCACGGTGGCGAGTATCATAAAAAATTTAGAGAAGAAAGGGTACCTCAGCAGTCGCCTGGTTGGTAATGCGTATTTATATAAACCGGCAGTTAGTGAAGATGAATACAAGAAAAAATTCATGAACGGAGTGGTGAAAGAATATTTCGATAACTCATATAAGGAACTGGTTAATTTTTTTGTAGAGCAGAAAAAATTAACAGCTAAAGAGTTAAAAGAAATCATTACCCTGATAGAGAAAGGAAACAATAAATAGTTTTTGTTTTAATCAATTAAATAATTTGTATGCCAGCAGCATTGATTTATTTACTCAAACTTTCTGTAAGCCTCGGCGTTGTGTTTTTGTTTTATCAATTGGTATTGCGTCGCCTTACATTTTACAACTGGAACCGCTGTTACCTGCTGGCTTATACACTGCTTTCTTTCATTATTCCATTTATAGACATAACACCTGCTTTGCAGGAGAATGAATTAAGCAATACCACCATGATACAATGGGTGCCTGTTTTGTATAAGCAATCAACCGGTAGCAACCTGCTTAGTTTCTGGAATATAGTATCACTGGTTGTAATTGCTGGTATGCTGGTAATGCTGGCAAGATTGGTGATACAATTATTTTCATTCCGCCGGATGAAGAAGAAAGCTAAATTAATTTCGGGAGATGACGTTAGCCTGTACCAGGTGGATGAATCCATCATTCCATTTTCTTTTGGTAATGCTGTATTCTTCAATGTTAACCTGCATACTACTGAAGAACTTGAAAAAATAATCCGTCATGAATTTGTGCATGTAAAACAACGACACAGTATTGACATTCTTTTCAGCGAAATACTTTGCCTGCTCAACTGGTATAATCCTTTTGCGTGGATGATAAGAGCAGCAATCCGTCAAAACCTTGAGTTTGTTGCGGATAACCAGGTACTGGAAAACGGCATCAACAAAAAACAATATCAATACCTGTTGCTGAAAGTAATCGGCAACGATCAATTTAGTATAGCCCAGAAGTTCAATTTTTCGTCACTCAAAAAAAGAATAGCCATGATGAACAAAAACAAATCAGCCAAACTGCACCTGCTCAGGTTCCTGTTCCTGTTGCCGGTGCTTGCTGTTATCCTTGTGTCTTTTAGAAAAGAGATAAGTGATACGCTGACAGGAAAACAAAAACAGTTGCCGCCAATCCCTGTTGCAGTTACTGATACTGTTCCGGCAGTAACCAAGCCAAACAGCAAAGGCTACATCATTAATGTAAAAGACCAGAAAGGGGAATGCCTGCTGGTAATTAAAGACAAAGCCGGTAAAGAAGTAAAACGGTTATTATTATCTGAGTGGAATGCCAATGCAGAAAAGTTTGAGGCCAATTATGGTGAAATTCCACCGCCACCACCGCCTGCTCCTGCCAAAGCCTTTCCCAAATTTTCCAGGACTATAGATAATAATGTTGATTGGATAGAAGTGTGGGTTGAAAATGGTGAAAAAGAAACCTACGATTTTAAAATTCCTGCACAGAAAGCGGCCTTCGAAAAAAAATATGGAAATATTGCTATTGCGCCCCCACCACCTGCACCTGTATCTTTATTTGAAGCACCCCTGGCACCCGACAATTCTTATTATCCGACACCATCGCCGCCACCTGCACCGGTATCTTCAATTGAAGCACCTCTGGCACCCGACAATTCCTATTATCCGGCACCACCGCAACCACCTGCAGCACCTGCACCTGTAAAGTTGCCGGCAAGTGTTGAGAAAATAAATATCAGTAATAAGAAAGCAACTGTTACATTGAAGAACGGACGTAAAGAAAATTATGATCTAAACAATGCGGAACAAAAAGAAAAATTTGAAATAAAATATGGTGAATTTGTTTCGCCACCACCACCGCCCGCCAAAGTGGAGCTTAGAGAAGTACCTGTAGCTGTTTCAGTAATAGAGAAGATAAAAATTCAAGCTTCAGTAGAGAGAGCTAATATTATTGAAGTACCTGTCAAAGTTTCTTTGCCTGCCATTCAGGGTAATCCATTAATTATAGTGGATGGTCTTATAATAAAGAACATGGAATTAGACGAGATTAATCCTAATTCAATTGAATCCATTAATGTACTGAAAGGAAATTCTGCTGTCGCTTTATATGGTGAAAAAGGTAGCAACGGTGTTATCATTATTAAAACAAAAAAGGTAGAAAAAGTAAAACCTATAACATAAACGCCATTCCTGTTTTCAGTTGTTAAAAATGACGGGTGTTAGGAGATAATTGTAATTTAAAAAGCCGGCTCGTTTTAAATGAGCCGGCTTTTTTATACTAAACATCAATAGAGTAACAATTCACTATTGACGATTCACTACAGGTAATACCATGGATTCCGCTTGGCAGCTGTTACATATCTCCGCATGTTGCGCCAAAAAGCAAGTACCATGTAAATAATAATGGGAGAGCCGAGGGTAAGCAACGAAGTGTACATAAAGTACTGCCGGATGCGGCTGGTTGCAATTCCCATACGGTTGCCGATGGCTGAACAAACGCCAAAGGCATTCCATTCCAAAAAGCTTTTGAATTTGTTCATATTGCTAATTTATAAAATTTGCCTCAACAATACAATATTGAGTTATCCAGACAGCTGTTTTTTCGTACTTTCGTAGCACATTTCAATGTGCTAATCAGGCAATTCGCCAATTTGCCAATGAATATTTCTGAGGCATCCAACGGGAACGAATGTAATTGCGCCAGGTAACACATTGTCACATTATAAAATCGCCAAATCTTCAAATCGTATGGTATTCGACCTCGACCTCATCAAGAAATTGTACAGTGAAATGCCCGCCAAAGTAGATGCTGCCCGCAAAGTATTGGGCCGTCCGTTAACATTGGCGGAAAAGATTTTGTATTCCCATCTCTGGAAAGGAGTGGAGATTAAAGATTTTCCCCGTGGTAAATCCTATGTGGATTTTGCGCCGGACAGAGTTGCAATGCAGGATGCTACTGCACAGATGGCTTTATTGCAGTTTGATACAACAGGTCGTAAAAAAGTAGCTGTACCAAGTACAGTGCATTGCGATCACCTGATCGTTGCTAAAGTAGAAGGCAAAGCCGACTTAGCAAAAGCAAAAACGGATAATGAGGAAGTATTCAATTTCTTATCTACGATCTCCAATAAATATGGTATTGGTTTCTGGAAACCCGGTGCAGGTATCATCCACCAGGTGGTGTTGGAAAATTATGCATTCCCCGGAGGTATGATGATTGGAACAGATAGTCATACCGTGAATGCAGGTGGTCTTGGAATGGTAGCCATCGGAGTAGGAGGTGCCGATGCTTGTGATGTGATGGCTGGATTGAGTTGGGAGTTGTTGATGCCAAAATTAATCGGTGTAAAGCTGACTGGTAAATTGAGCGGATGGACTGCACCAAAAGATGTTATTTTAAAAGTTGCGGGCATTTTAACTGTAAAGGGTGGAACAAATGCCATAGTTGAATATTTTGGTGAAGGTGCGGTAGCAATGAGTTGCACAGGTAAAGGAACGATCTGTAACATGGGTGCAGAGATAGGTGCAACCACATCAACATTTGGTTATGATGAAAGCATGAGCCGTTATCTTACTGCAACAGGCCGTGCAGAAGTAGCTGCTGAAGCAGATAAAATAAAAGAATACTTAACAGGTGATGCTGAAGCATATGCAAATCCGGAGAAATATTTTGACGAAGTAATTGAAATTAACCTGAGTGAATTGGAGCCGCATTTGAATGGACCTTTTACTCCAGACCTTGCTACACCCATTTCGCAAATGAAAGCCGCAGCAGCGGCTAACAACTGGCCTACCAAAATAGAATTTGGTTTAATAGGAAGCTGTACCAACTCTTCTTATGAAGATATTAGCCGTGCAGTTAGTTTAGCAAAACAGGTTTCTGAAAAAGGATTGAAATTGAAATCAGAATTCACTATCACACCAGGTAGTGAGTTAGTAAGGTATACAATTGATAGAGATGGTTTCTTAGGGGTGTTTGAAAAAATTGGTGCTACTGTATTCGCCAATGCTTGTGGCCCTTGTATCGGCATGTGGGATAGAGTAGGTGCAGAAAAAGCAGAACGCAATACCATCGTTCACTCTTTCAACAGAAACTTTGCAAAAAGAGCTGATGGTAATCCTAACACAATGGCCTTTGTTGCATCGCCAGAATTAGTAACCGCATTGGCCATTGCAGGTGATCTGAATTTTAATCCATTAACGGATACATTAACCAATGATAAAGGTGAACAAGTAATGTTGGATGCACCTACAGGTGATGAATTGCCAACAAGAGGTTTTGCTGTGGAGGATGCAGGCTACCAGGCTCCGGCAGAAGATGGAAGCAAAGTGCAGGTGGATGTAAAAGAAGATAGTAAACGTTTACAATTACTAGCACCTTTCCCTGCATGGGAAGGAACTGACTTGAAAGGATTGAAATTATTGATCAAAGCAAAAGGAAAATGTACTACTGATCATATCAGTATGGCAGGTCCATGGTTAAAATTCCGTGGTCATTTAGATAATATTAGTAATAACATGCTGATAGGTGCATTGAATTTTTTCAATGAGAAAACTGATAGTGTAAAAAATCAGTTAACGAATGAATACGGAACAGTTCCAAATACGCAAAGAGCTTATAAAGCTGCCGGCGTTGGAACAATTGTAGTAGGGGATGAGAACTATGGTGAAGGTTCATCAAGAGAACATGCGGCAATGGAACCTCGTCATTTGGGTGTAAGAGTTGTTTTGGTAAAATCATTTGCCCGTATCCACGAAACCAATTTGAAGAAACAAGGAATGCTTGGTCTTACTTTCGCTGATAAAGAAGATTATAACAAGATTTTGGAAGACGATACAATTGATGTGATTGGATTAACCAATTTCACTCCTGGTACTCCATTGCAATTAGTATTGAACCATGCTGATGGAAGTAGTGAAACAATTATCGTTAATCATAGTTACAATGCGCAGCAAATAGAATGGTTTAAAGCTGGAGGAGCATTGAATGTGATCAGAAGAGAGTTTGCAAAATAGGTTTCCATATTTATAAATTTCATTCAAGGGTTTGCTTAAGCAGACCCTTTTTTATTTGGGGTAATTTGGGGTAATTTCTTTTCGTCGTAACCAATTGCAATCAAGCTCATATTGCTTGGTATAGTAGTTGCCTCTATCACTTAAACACACCAAAAATATATTTTAAAATGAAAGTTTTATTTTCTGCAGTAGCCATATTGCTGCTAAGCAATCTTGCCATTTCGCAAGTTCAATCCAAAGGAACCGTTACCATCAATGTAGCTGGTAATCGCAATAAGCAAATAAGAGTAGATAACCAGACTTATACAATTAATAACACTTTGCTAAATCAAAAGCAGCAAGTTGTTATCACTACCCTTGAAAATGCGCAACATCCGTTGGAAATTGTACGATTAAATAATAATAACAGAACGGCTACTACTAAAACTAGTTTTACTTTACGGGAAGGTTATGATCTTACTATAGCGATCAACCAAAATGGAAGTGTGAGCTCAACAGAAAAGCGGATTGTTAAGAATGGTACCGCAACTAAAAAACCTGTTACTACAGCTGTTTATAATAAAGTATATGCTGCAACGAAGGCGAAAACAACATCTGCTTCCAGAACCAGTTATCTGGAAACTGAATTCGCTACAAATAAAATGTATACATCAAGCCAGGCCAGTAAATTGATTCAATTGGTGAACACAGAGAGTTTGCGTTTAAGACTTGCAAAGCAAGTGTATACGCATATTACGGACAAGCAGAATTTTTCAGTAGTGGTATCTCTTTTAAACAGCACCTCACACAGAACCGAATTAAATAATTATACTGCATTATTAGATGATGAAAGTGAAGATGGAGATGATGATGAAGTTGTAGGGATTGTTCCTATTACCAATGAAAGATTTAAAACCATCTATAATGAAGTGGGAGCAGAAAACATAATCAACGATAGAAATTACTACCTCATTAATTTTTTCGGCAAGGATTATAATTATTATACTTCTGCACAGGTTAGTCAGCTTATTCAGCTTACTACTTTAGAAACGGAACGTTTTAATCTTGCAAAGAGTGCTTACAGAGGTGTAATTGACCATGAAAACTATAGCCAGGTATACCAGCTCTTACGTAATTCTTCTAACCGGGCAGATTTACTTGCTTATATACATTCCTATAACAATACGAATGTAAGAACAGCGATGACAGCTGCGGAATTTAATAAAATATACCAGGCGGCATCTTACCAGAATAGCACTAACGGCAGGTATAATTCAGTTAATACGGCTTTAACAACTGCAGGTAATTATTTTACTGCACTACAGGCAAAGCAATTGATACAATTGGTAAGTAGCGAAAGCTACCGGTTAACCCTTTCAAAAGCTGCATACAGGGTATTGGTGGATCGGGCAAACTATACATTGCTGAACGATCTGCTGAACTCAACTGCCAGCAAAAATGATTTTAATAATTATGTTTCTACATTCGATAATATTTATGATACGGGTGCTGGTATCGTAATGAGTGATGTGGAGTATAATAAGTTACTCAAAAGTGTTAGTGATTCATGGAGCCCAACTACCCGATTTAGAATAGTTAGTGAAGCATTTCAATCGGGTACTAATTTTTTCACGGTTTACCAGGTACGTCAGTTACTTTTATTAGTTAATGGAGAGAATGACAAGTTCAACATGGCGAAAAGTTCGTATGATAATATTGTGGATAGAAATAATTTTAGCCAGCTGTATGATTTATTCCCAACAGCCGCTAACCGGAATGCTCTGGCGAAGTTTGCAGAAGATATGGATAATGGAGGAGCAGTGGTTGTTAGAACCCCCATGTCTGAGAATGACTATAATTCTCTTGTAAGAAATTTGCAATTTACTTTTGGTATTGGAGCTAAAATGAGTGCTCTAACAAAAATATTTAATGAAGAAGCTAATTATTTTACGGTAGAGCAGGCCAAGCGATTAATAGAAATGGTAAGTGCAGAATCCAACAGGTTGGAGTTGGCGAAATTGTCTTATAATAACATTACTGACCCGCTAAATTTTACACAGGTCTATGAAGTATTAGATAGCCAGTCCAGTAAAGATGAATTGGCCGATTATATAAGTAAGAATTCCTATACAACTAATTAATTTTTTATCTCTATCTCTGTATTAAATGTCCCGGCTTTAGTCGGGATATTTTTTTGGGAACAGTTAAGGTTATATTTTTAAGTTTGTAATTAAATTTAAAAGCTGCACATGAGACTCGCAATTATTTTTTTGCAGCCTGTTTTTTCTTTTTCGTATAGCCAGGCCGTAAAGCCAAAGGGCAAACTATTTATAGTTGGAGGAGGATCCGTTAGTGATTCATTACGAATGGAATTGCTAAGGGCCGCTAATTGGAAAAAGGGAGATATAATTGTAGCTGTTACGCTAGCCACAGCCTATAGCGAAGAAGGTTTTGCAAATGCTAATAAAGCATTTGGTAGATTGACCGGCGAAACATGTATAAAGTTTGATTCTGCTGCCGTACATGATCCAAAAAAACTCGACACATTAAGTAAAGCAAAGATCATTTATTTCGGTGGTGGAAGCCAGAGTCGCTTTATGGAATTGATTGAAGGAACAAATGTGCAGCAAATCCTAAGGCAAGCACATTATAATGGAGCAGTTATTGGAGGTTCGAGTGCAGGTGCTGCTGTAATGAGCAATAAGATGGTAACAGGGCATGGTTTACGGGATACAGCTTATGCATCTACATTCAGAGTTTTGCAGAAAGGAAATATTGAAATAGTAAAAGGCCTGGGATTACTTGATTCAGTTATTATTGACCAGCATTTTGTCATTCGCAGCCGGTACAGCAGAATGTTATCCGCTATAATGGAGTTCCCTGATTATCAATGTTTCGGTATTGATGAATCAACTGCTGTAATTGTTCATAATGGAAAAGCCAAAGTAGTTGGAGAGAGCCAGGTAATTGTTTTTTCAAAGCCAACAAATATTCACATAGGAAATGATAATGCTTTTGCAGCTTCGTCTGTTGTGTTATCCATCTATGTGGCAGGAGAAAGTTTTGATATTAAGCAATAGTCATTTTCTTTTCTTTGAAAAGAGAAAAAGTAATAAGGCTATTAGCACAAAGCCAAGCGAACCATATACCATGTAGCTTAAGGGCATAAATCATTTTTAAGACAGTCATTCTTGGCTGTCTTTTTATTGAAAAAATTATTGAAGCATTTTTTTTACTTCAGCTTTTATATAACCATTCTCTAAGTATTTGTATAAATTTTTTCCGGGGCAGTTTGTTTGTTTAGAATAGTCTTTATGCGAAGCAAGAGTTTCATACGACAGGTTGTACTTTTTACTGCAATAAGCAATCAATTTTATTAGTGACGCTAGCTGCTGCTCTGGCACTTCCTGTTCTTCCAAATTGCCAAGACAGGTAATTAATAAATGTCCGCTTGGATCGTATTCTGTTGCAGTTTCTCCGGCAGTGGAAACAGCCCTTCCTTCATAGATTGTTCCGTTGGGTGCAATCAAAAAATGGTAAGGGATATCAGCCCATTTGCGATCGGGTCCCATTCCCCATGTCTGTATATTTTTTATCTTCCTGGCAGCATCTGCCGTCACTTCCAATTTGGTTCCTTCGTGGTGAATAGTGATTTGAACAGGTGTATGTGTTTTATAGGGTTTTGGTTCAGCCGCATTCCAGCCAGACCGGGGTGTAATTGCCACATCTGGTATTTTGTTTGCCTTTTTTGAGGGGGAGCAATTTAATGAAGCAAGCAGCAATAAAATGTAAAGAAGTGATTGGTAAGTCTTCATCTCACTAAATTAATTGATTTGATGCTAACTATTTTTACGAATTATTTTCCTATATTTTTGCAATATGAGGCTGATAATTTCATTTGTAACAATTTTATTTCTTTTCAATTCGGTATTGATGGGCCAGCAAAATAATAAAACTGACAGCAGTTTTATTATTCAATTAAACCAGGAAATTGATAATTATGTATTGAAACGAGATACAGCTTCTCTTGCGAAATTATATGCGGAGGGTTTTGTACTAAAACATGGTGATAGTCGAACCGATAGAAAATCTGCCTGGTTAACAGCCGTTGCAAAATCGAACTATAGTGTTCGGCAGCATGATTCAGTTAAAGTAGAGTTTCATACTAATGTAGCTATAGCGAAAGGGAAAATGTTGGTACAAAAATCAGGGGGAGAAACTACGGCGGTGCCTTATCGGAGTTACATCCGTTTATTTATATTCAGAAATAATAGATGGCAATTGTTGTCTCATCATACTATATATCATCAATAACCTCCGAAAGTCAATTATCCGGAGGTTATTAATATTTTCATTAAGGAGCAGTTGTTACACTGCGATTAACGTCAATCAAAGCCAGCAATCGTCCATTAGGTAGTTCGCTGGAAGAGTAATAGAGTTTTAAGGGCCCACCAGTTTGTTTTTTCAAGGCTGTGATATCTTTTACGTTACAATTCATAGAAGCGTAAGCATCTTTTACGTCTGTAAATTTCCATTCTTTCAATACTTTATTCTGACTGTCTTTAACAGTTACCATTCTGTTTTTTCCGGCACGGCCACAGTGATGGTATTTAATGGATAACTGGTCATTAGCAGAGCTTCCATTCACTCTCAAGCTTTTGATATCATCCATATTGGTTCCAAACTGTTGCAACACCACTTTGTTGTTCAGGTAAATTTCAAAACCTTCACCACCAGGGCTGCTGGTAAAAGAAAAAAAGGCGATGCTTGTAATTGCAAGCACCAGGCTTTTGCTGATAATTGATTTCATAACAAATACTTTTTTGTGTTTACAAGTAGAGAAGTTGTTTAAACTTCATTGTCAACACAAAAGAAAGTAATTTAAAAATCCGGTAGGGGCTTTCTTTGACGAAAGGTAGCTCAGGCTTGATGTATAGCGGGAATAGTTGTCAATATTTTACCTGACGTTAGAAATGCTGTTTTTTACCGTGTCATGTTTTGTCTTCATAATATTACTGATAGCTGTATAGCTCCGGTTTTCATGTTGCATCTGGCTTTGTAATTGTAAGTATTGAAGATTAAAAGACATTTGTGTTTCCTGCATTTGCTTGGTAGCATTGAGTAGCTGATTTTGGGAATTGCCATTTGCGGCAGCCTGTTTATTATTAATGTTGTCATAACTTGTTTCCAGCTTTTCTACCCGTACGATTAGCTTTTTCTGTTTCTCATCATATGCTGCCATCATAGCAAGTAATTGTTTTTTCTGCAGTTCCAGTTGTTGCAGTTCCTTTTGCACCTGCTGGTATTCGGTTTCTGCTTTGGAAAATACTTGCGCATCGGCCTTTGTAAGAGGTTTGTTTTGTAAGTTTACCTGCCCTGTTACGAGGCTGGTAATAGTCAGGAACATTAATGTTACCAGGTATTTACTTTTCATGATGGTTGGTTTTACTAAAATTACCTATTATTTTTCTCAAACAACACAGGTGTTTAATTTAAAAAGAGCTTGAACAGATGCAACGAAAAAAACCAGATGTAGATATTATCAGCGATATATTGAAGCTATCAATGGAAGCATATCCGGATTCAACGTTTGTACATAGTCTCAACCACCAGTATATTGAACGGGGGGGACTTAGTAAAAAGCAACTGGAAGGTCTGTACAACAAAGCCCTGAAAGTAAAAACAATTCCGCCGGGTAAAATGGCTACGCTGGAAGCCATCATATTAAAAAAGCATAGTAAGCATAGATCCGACCTGCCTCCCAATAAGTCACTTTATGAGAAAGATGAAAAGTATGAAAGTATGATAAAAGCGATACTTACCAAATACCCTGAACATAAAGGAGTTCTATTTCTAAAAGCAAAATATGATGGTAATGAATTATTCTCAGCGACTGAAACAGGAGAGTTAGAGCGGTTCTATAAACTTCTCAAATAGTAGAATTTTTCTTTGACAGGGTTTCTTTTTGCAGGCAACCATTTTAATATTGAAGCCGATTACTTTGTGATTCATTGATTAAAATTATTTAGTATGAAGAAAGAAAAAGGAGGGTTTCTGTTTATTTTAATTCTTATATATCTATCTGGTACGGCTCAATCAGAAGAAAAAAAACAAAAGAAACCGGTACAGATTTTTAGTTCTGAAAGAACCATAAATGCAAATACGCCGGAAACGGTGGGCATGGGGAAAATGTCATTTAAGGTCTCGCATAACTTTGGTGACATAGCTGGAAGTGCCGGTGGTATTAAGAATTTCTTCGGGCTTGATAATTCGACCGACGTTAGAATAGGATTCCAAATTGGTTTAGATGAAAATGTTGATGTGATAATTGCCCGGGCAAAAGGTGCAGGACCGCAACAACGTTCAGTTGAACTGGGTGTGAAATTCAGGGTTTTGGACCAAATAGAAGGTGATGCATCGCACCCTTTAGCTATTGCTTTTTTTGCCAATTCATCAATAGCTACCAATGACGCAAGTCCTGTTCCAAATCAGGACAATAGTTACGATGGATTTTCAGATCGGATTACAAGTTTGCTGCAACTTATACTTGCAAAGAAAATCGGGAAAGTAAGTATACAATTAAACCCTACATTTCTTACTCGTCAGTATTCCATTTCCTATGATCAGAAGAATATATTTGCTCTTGGGGGTGCAATAAGGTTGCCAGTAATTGCAAATAAGCTAAACTTAATGGTAGATTATTTTCATCCCTTCAGGAATCAAGCCAGTAAGGACTCTTTTTTTGTAAATAATAGTATTAAATTTTACGACCCATTAGGCATTGGTTTTGAATTTCTTACATCAGGGCATTCATTTAGACTAAATTTTACTAATGCAACAGAAATTCTGGAAAATAGATTTATACCCAGAACAATTTCAAGTTGGGGTAAAGGCCAGTTCAGATGGGGATTCACAATTTCTAGACAGTTTACATTGTGGAGAAGATAATTTAAAATAGAATACTATTAAAAATACTGAAAGGCAACTTTAAAGAGAGTTTATACGATATAATGAATCTTAGCAGGACCTTTTGCTGACACCAGATGAACTAACATACCATTTAAACGGCTGCGAGGCCAATAAGAGAGAGAGCCAAAAAATTATTTATAGCTCTTTCTACGGGTATGCTATGGCTATTTGCGATCGCTATACCAATAAGCAGGAAAATGCTGTCGAAATTTTAAACGATGGATTTTTAAAGGTGTTCAAAGAAATACATAATTACAAACCAGTTTACGCCGATGTTGTCAGTTCTTTTAAAGGATGGCTGCGAAAGATCATGATGTACACAGCTATTGACCATTTCAGAAAAAATCATAAACACCACCTGGTTACTTCAATCGAAACGGTTGTATACGAAGTAGCGGGAGTAACTGACAACGCACTGGAGAAAATTTCTTACGATGAAATTATTCGTTCTGTACAGCAACTATCACCCGGATACAGAGCAGTGTTTAATCTTTTTGTAATAGAAGGATTTAGTCACGAAGAAATTGCAACACATCTTGGAATTTCAACAGGCACTTCAAAATCAAATCTTTCAAAAGCAAGAAGACAGTTACAAAAAGTATTATTCAAACATCATCAAATACAAGTTGCCAGAAATGTCGTATGAAGATTTTGATAAAAAAGTAAGGGATGCAGCAGGCCAGCACCACCCCACCTACGATGAGAAAGCTTGGGGAAAAATGGAATGTCTGTTGGAGAAGCATATGCCAGCGGAAAAAGAAGATAGAAGAAGATTCATTTTCTTTTTACTATTCTTCTTGTTGCTGGGTGGGGCTGTGCTTCTTATTGTAAAACCATGGAGCAATCTTTCTTCAATAGCTGCAAAGGAAAAAACTGCTAGTAAAAATACAACTGCTGAGCAGGATAAAACTAGCGATGAAATACAGACAGGTCAAGTTCTATCACCCGATGTAACTACATTTCCCAATAATAGCCCATCTTCAGATGACAGCTCATCGCATAATAGCAAAATACTAATGGAAAATGAAAACTCTCCGCAGAGTGCATTATCTCAACCTGTCGTTGCATCTAAAAAAATCAGGAATACTCAAACCATTACTCAAAAGAAAAACGATAAACCAAATGCAATAACTAGTTCTGAATACATCACTTCATCCCCTGCACTAAAAAGAAAAGACAATCAAAAGAATAAAACAGATGTTGTTGATAATCCTGCAAGATTTCCTGAAAATAATAATCAACAAACCTCAATCGTAGAAGCTAAGAAGGATGATGTTGCTATCAGTCCAAATAACACGGTTGCTAAAAAAGATAATATAGTTAAGACTCCTGTGCCAGTAGTTGAGAATAAAACTACTTCGCCATTAATTGACCCTGTTGCGAAAGAAGCCACAATTCTTCAACAAAATGAAACTAAAAAGGCAAAATCGAAGTCTGATAAATCAAACTCATTCTTTTTCTCATTATCAGCCGGACCAGATGTAAGTGCAGCAGGAGGGGAAAAGTTGGGCAAAACGAAATTATTGACAGGCTTTGTACTTGGTTATACTTTTAATAACAAATTGACAATACGGACAGGTTTTTATAGCGGAAGAAAAGTATATGCTGCTTCACCTGATGAATATAATCCACCAGCTGATTTCTGGATTTATTATCCTTACTTAGAAAAAGTAGAAGCTGATTGTAAAGTGTATGAAATACCAGTATCGTTAAGCTACAATTTTGGTAAATCAACCAGGCATAATTGGTTTGCTTCTGCTGGTCTTTCTTCTTATTTAATGAAGAAAGAAGTTTATAACTATTACTATAAGTATGCACCTAATACTCCTACATTAAATGCAAAATGGACTGTACTTGATGAGAATAAACATCTTTTCTCTGTAATTACTTTGTCAGGCGGGTATCAAAGAAAATTAAGCAACTCTGTTTCGTTGATGCTTGAGCCATACATTAAACTTCCGTTATCCGGAGTTGGCTATGGTAAAGTAAAATTGAATAGCGGAGGTGTGCTAATGACGTTGTCTATTAAACCATTTAAAAAGACTACTAAAGAAAAATAGTAATCAAGTTATCAGCAGAGGCAACCCATAAAAGATTTTCAGCGATTGAAAAGAAAAACTGTTTATGAAAATTTTTGCGGTAGTTGCACAAATTGTTGCAATCTTCTTTTCATTTATTTTAATAAGCGGCTCCTGTGGTAAAGGAGGTGGTGACACTCCTCCTCCGCCGCCAAATCCTTGTAGCGGTGCTACAGTTGCTGTAACTGCAACCACCACTAGCCCAACAACCGTTGGCGGAACAAACGGAGCTATTACAGCTTCTGCAACAGGTGGCTCAGGGTTTACTTATACTATTAATGGTGGCGCATTTCAGGCATCAGGTTCATTTACAGGATTAGCAGCAGGAACTTATACTGTGATTGCAAAGAATAGCAATGGCTGTACCGGAAGTGGAAGCTTCACAGTAACTGCAGCCCCCGATCCATGTGCAGGGGTAACAATAAATGTAACGGCAATATCTACTAATCCCACAACAGTTGGTGGCACCAATGGAAATATCATAGCATCGGCAACGGGAAGCACAGGGTTTACTTTTAATATTAATGGCGGCTCATTCCAGGCATCAGGCACATTTAATAATCTTGCTGCGGGAGCATACACTGTTATTGCAAAAGATGCTAACGGATGCATTGGTACAGCAACTTTTACGTTAGTAAATCCAAATCCATGTGCAGGCATTACAATAAATGTAACCGGCACAACAACCAATCCTTCAACTGTAGGCGGTGCTAATGGTAGTATTGTAGCATCAGCAACAGGAAGTACGGGTTTTACTTTTAATATAAATGGAGGGGCATTCCAAGCATCAGGCACATTTAATAATCTTGCTGCGGGAGTATATACTGTTATTGCAAAAGATGCTAATGGATGTACTGGTACAAATGCTTTTACATTAGTAAACCCCAATCCATGTGCGGGGGTAACAATAACTATTAACAATACTGCTACTGGCAATATTCCCTGTGAAGCTAGCAATGGTTCTATCACAGCATCTGCAACGGGCGGTGTTGCCAGTTATACTTTCAGTTTAAATGGCGGTGCATTTCAATCATCAAATATTTTTGGAAGCCTTGGTCCGGGCAATTACACGATAACTGCAAAGGATGCAAATGGTTGTACTGGCGCAAGTGGTAGCACAACTATTAGTAATTTACCAGCAGGACCATTATTTTCTTCAGTAAGAATAGTGCTCCAAAATAATTGTGTGGGCTGTCATAACAATTCTCAGGCAGAAGGTGGAATGAATTGGACTGTCGATTGCAATATTGTAACGTTTAAAGATCGAATACAAGCAAGAGCAGTTAATTCAAATCCATCTGTTATGCCGCCTACCGGAGCGTTGACGGCATCAGACAAACAGAAAATCACTGATTGGATAAATGCAGGTGGTAAATTCTCCAATTAGTGGTGTAAGTGTGTCTTTTCGGGGCTGCTATATCTTAGCAGCCTCCTTTTTATTTTTAACAGAAGAACATAGAATTGAAATAACACTGGGAAAACCTGTATTGACAGTTATTTACCCCATCGAAAAGTTGAGATATCAATACCAGCCAGGTCAAGCACTCTGTCAACAACTGTTGCAGCAACTTCTTCAATACTTGCCGGGCGGCTATAGAAGGATGGAGTAGCAGGACAAATAATTCCTCCGGCCAATGTTACGGCTTCCATATTGCGGATATGTATTAAACTATAAGGCGTTTCCCGAACAACGCAGATCAATTTTCTTCTTTCTTTCAATATAACATCCGCAGCTCTTGTAATAAGGTCGTTTGAAACACCAGTAGCAATGCGGCCTAAAGTTCCCATGGAGCAGGGGATAATGATCATGGTATCATATTGCCCGGAGCCAGAAGCAAAGGGAGCCATAAAATCAGTAGTGCTATAGAATTTCACCGGAAGTGTAGCGTAGGATTTATCTGCCAATTCTGTTTCCCAAACTTGTTTAGCATTTTCCGTCATTACAACAGAAAGGTCAGACAATTGGTCCTTTGCGGCCAGCAGTTTTTCCAATAAATTTTTTGCATAGATCGAACCACTGGCACCGGAAATTGCTACTACTATCTTTTTCATGTGTATATAAACCGATAAAGTTGGGTAAAGGTTGTGGAAGATAAATTAATTTACGCAAACGGTTGTTTATAGAAAACTTGTAGATGTAATACTACAAGATCGTTGTTGTCACATTGAGTGCAATCAACAATTTGTGTTTTGTGTACATATTTTGAAGAATGGCTTAAAAAATGATTACCAAATGTTTTGTGTTATGGTATTATTAACGATATTAGCTTTGAATTTTCATAGGATAAGGTTTAATGGTTAATGGTTTTTGATTAGGGCCCCCGACTCTCGAGTCGGAAATAAAGTCGATATAAAAAATCCCCATCTCATTCAAAAGAGACGGGGATTTTTATTTTGTGTTTTATAATATGTTAGAAACCTTTTGGCTGTTTAGCTGGTTCAGCAGGTTTCTGTGTATTCTCATTACCCATGTTCTCCATGATCCAATTGGTCATTTTACTCCAGAGATGAAAACTGGTATTATCCAGTCCGCCGGAGATACCATGGTTCTTATTTGGATAATATGCACTCTCAAAATCAATATTGCTTTTTACTAATGCACTTATCATTTGGGTGGCATTTTGAAAATGCACATTATCATCAGCTGTGCCATGTACAATTAAGTACTTGCCTTTTATTTTATCAGTATGATTAATTGGAGAATTGTCATCGTATCCTTTAGGATTCTCCTGTGGTGTACGCATATATCTTTCCGTGTAAATGTTATCATAGAATCTCCAGGATGTAACCGGGGCAACTGCAATAGCTGCGCTAAATACATCACTGCCTTTGGTGATAGCAAGAGAACTCATAAAGCCGCCATAGCTCCAGCCCCAATGGCCGATATTGTTTTTATCAACAAAAGACATATTGCCAATATACTTAGCCGCATCGATCTGGTCTTCTATTTCAAATTTGCCTAATTGCAAATACGTTTTCTTTTTAAACTCTTCTCCACGGTAACCGGTGCCGGTATTATCAACACTCACCACTATAAATCCTTTTTGTGCCAGCATTTGGTGCCATGAACTAACTGCGCCAAAGCGGTTTCCTACTTGTTGTGAGCCGGGTCCTCCATAGTTGCAAAATAGTACCGGGTATTTTTTTGAGGCATCAAAATTTGCCGGCTTCAGCATCCAGCCATTTAAAGTATCGCCTTTGCTATTCGGCACTTTAATGAATTCTGCTTTACCATAGCCATATTCTTCGGTCTTTGCTTTCAGTTTACTATTCTCATTGATCGTTTTTACAAGAGCAGTGCTTATGTTTTTCTTTTTATCAATAACGATATTATTCAGTGTTACAGATTGTGGTGTATTGAGGTCTGACTTATAATCCATGAATTGTGTAAAGTCATTTTTCATTTCTGCACGGTGCCATCCTTCGCCTTGTGTTAGCTGGTAAGTTTTCTTAGCATCGAAATCTGTTACAAATAAATTCCGGTCCATCGGTCGGGGGAAAGCCATGGTATAAAAAATACGACGGTTCTTTTCGTCTACTCCATTGATTCCGGTTACTTCAAAATTACCTTTACTGATCTGTGTTTTTGTTTTACCATCAAGACTGTATAGATAAATATGATTAAAGCCGTTCATTTCACTGGTCAGCAAATAATTTTTACCATCTTTCAAAAACTGCCAGTCGTCGTTAATATCAATGTAGTATTTGTTTTTTTCCTGGTACAACGGCGTGGCAAATCGTTCTGGTGACGATTCATCCAGAATACAACCAGCGAATTATCATCCTGTGTCCATTTGATGCGGGGAATATAAATATCACCCTGCTCATATTGTGCTTTTGCTTTGGTGCCTGCTGCTACATTGTAAATAAAAATATCAACGGTAGAATTACCATCGCCGGCTTTTGGATATTTATATACATATTGTTTGTTATGCTCATTATCATATTGCGTAAAGTGGAACTCTTTTACGTTGCTTTCATCAAAGCGGTAGTAAGCAATATAATTTCCTTTAGGGCTCCATTGAAATGCTTTAGTAAAACTGAACTCTTCTTCGTATACCCAATCACAATTACCATTGATAATGTGGTTCCATTTGCCGTCGGTTGTGATAGCTTTTGCATTGGCTGATGCCACATCATACACATACAGGTTGTTGTCTTTTACATAAGCAATCTTACTGCCATCCGGAGAAAAGCTTGCATGCATTACTTTGCCGGTATCTAATTTTAATAATTTGCTGCTGGCAAAATCATATACGTAGCTGTATGCTTTGGATGAATGACGATAAATGCTTTCACGGTTGGTGAAGATCAACACTCGTTTTTTATCATCGCTGGGCTGATAATCTGATAGCGACAGTTTTTTATCTTGATCTTTAATGTTAGCCGCAATTAAAAGGCTGTCCATCGTTTCGCCGGCAAAACCGGGTACAAACTCACCCCGAAAAGTTCCTTTCTTGTAAATGTCTTCAAGAGTAATTTGTTTTTGCTGGGCCATTGCCATCAGCGGTAGCAAGAATACAAAGAGAAAAATCTTACGCATAACTGAATTAATTTTTAGTGGTAAATGTACTGGAAACAGGGCAAAATTTGATGCCGTATATGTAATAGTCGGGTATGGGGAGGGAATGGTTGTGAGTCAGGAGTGGGAAGTCATTAGTCAGGAGTTAAAAGGTCATCTTATGGAAATTCCTTTTAAAGTGACTCTTAGAATAAATTCTTCTTGAAAAAACTATTATTTAAAATATTTGCTTTGGCATTTTTTCTGAGCTGTACTAATAATGAATATAAGCAACCGGAAGCTATGGAGTTAGAAGAGATTGCAAAATTCGCTTTAAGTAAGCAGGTTAAGCTTGTTGTAGATTCTTTACACCTAGATTCTGATAAACTAATATTTATAGATGAACCTCCTAGAATACTACGAAGCGTTAGGATCGACTATGCAAATAAAGGTACTATTGAATTTTTTTTCGGAAGGACTTCAATAATTTCAGACATCATAACTACAAAGGAGCAATATTTAAGCAAGGTTGGTAAAAAGGTCATTGACGTAGTTGAATGGAGAAGTTATGATGGCAAGAAGGGTTCAATTAGGAACATAAAGGTCTACTGAACAATATTCAGGATATTCGAAAATGCTGAGTAGAATTCATACAGGACAAGTGTGATTATTGTTCCCTTTACCCAAAAGGAAACAATAACAGAACAAGTTCGCAAGGAACGATGATAGTAGTACTGAAGTTAGGGTCATAAAAAAAGCTCCCGCTAAAAAGGGGAGCTTTGCTATAGTTTCAGTATCTATTTATGCTTTTACTTCTGCCATATCAGGTATCTTTTCTGATTTATATTCACCTGCATCCAATTTCTTTTTGGTAGCAGAAAATGCTTCCAATGTTTTTTGAATGTCTTCATCCGTATGCACCGCCGTTGGAATAAGACGATAAATGATATGTCCTTTTGGAATAACCGGATACACTACGATGGAACAGAAGATGTGATAATTCTCCCGGATGTCCATTACCATAGCTGTTGCTTCTGGCACATCACCTTTCATATAGATTGGTGTTACCACAGAATCTGTTTTACCAATATCAAATCCTCTTTCTTTTAAGCCGGCTTGTAATTTTCTGGCATTTTCCCACAACTTATCTTTCAATTGCGGCTGTGTTTTTAAAAGCTCCAATCTTTTTAAGTTACCTACTACCAATGGCATCGGTAAACTCTTTGCAAATATCTGGCTGCGGATATTGTAGCGGATATAATCAATGATCGTTTTATCACCAGCTACAAATGCGCCGATAGATGCCATTGATTTTGCAAACGTAGAGAAGTAAAGATCAATTTTGTCTTGTACGCCTTGTTCCTCACCGGCACCAGCACCTGTTTTTCCTAATGTACCAAAGCCATGTGCATCATCTACCAATAAACGGAATTGATATTTTCCTTTTAAGTCAGCAATATCTTTCAGGTTGCCCTGGTCGCCGGCCATTCCAAACACACCTTCGGTGATAACTAATATACCACCGGCTTTTTGTTTTTCTATTAAAGCAGTTGCTCTTTGTAATTGTTTTTCAAAATCTTCCGTATCGTTGTGCTTGTACACATAGCGATGGCCGGGGTGTAAACGTAAGCCATCAATAATGCAGGCATGGCTTTCTGAATCATATACGATCACATCATGACGGCTACATAGAACGTCGATGATACTTACCATACCCTGGTAACCAAAGTTGAGCAGGGCGGCATCTTCTTTTCCTTCAAATGCGGCTAACTCAGCCTCAAGTTGCTCATGCAGGTTGCTGTTTCCACTCATCATTCTTGCTCCCATTGGTAAAGCAAGGCCGTATTGTGCAGCGCCATCAGCATCTGCTTTACGTACTTCTGGATGATTGGCGAGGCCGAGGTAGTTATTAAGACTCCATACTATCATTTCCTGGCCACGGAATTTCATGCGACTACCTATTTCACCTTCTAATTTTGGAAAAGCGAAATAACCATGAGCCCTTTCACGGTGCTGACCAAGTGGCCCTGCATTCTTTAATAAACGATCAAAAATATCTGCCATATCAAGTAATTATTACCTTTTAAGAATGGCGCAAAGGTAAGGGTTTAAGCCCTTTTAGCAAAGAGGGTTATGGAAGAGGTAAGGCTTTCTTAATCAATTGATAAGATTCCAAAATAAAACATCGGCCGCTACTCAGATCAGCAATTATTAATACCTGAATTACCACCTGAATTTGATAATTTCATTTCATAATCAGTCAGCATGAAGTATATACTTTTCTTCTTCTTTTTTATGGCAAGTACCAGCTCCAACTCTCAATCTGTAAAAAGATTACACCGCAAAGCCACGTTGGTAGATACGCATAATGATGTACTCTCTTCCGGTGTTTTGGATGGGATAGATATATCTAACAGAACTACCGAAGGCCATAGTGATTTGGTTCGGTGGAAAGAAGGCGGACTGGACGTTCAATTTTTCTCTGTCTTTACAGGAGTAAAGGCAAGAAATAAAGAAGGATTTTTTCAGGATGCGGTAGCGGAAATTGATTCATTGCAAAGATTAGTAAACCGCAATCCCAATTCAATGATACTGGCTACTGATTATAGCGAAGTAAAAAAAGGAATACGGCAAGGGAAATTGGTTTCGCTGATTGGTGTAGAGGGCGGCCACATGATAGAAGATGATATGGGTAAGCTGGTACAACTTCGCAAAATGGGAATGCGATACATGACTCTCACCTGGAACAACAGTACCAGCTGGGCCAGCAGTGCAAAAGACGAAACAGAAAATCCGGCAAGCTTAAAACAGAAAGGGCTGAATGATTTTGGTAAAGACGTAGTAAGAAAAATGAATGAGCTGGGAGTGATCGTCGATCTTTCTCATACCGGCGAACAAACTTTTTATGATGCTATTGCTACAACTACAAAGCCAGTGATACTTTCCCATAGTTCTGTTTGGAATATTTGCCCTGTGTTTAGAAATGTAAAAGATGAGCAGATAAAAGCAGTAGCAAAGAATGGAGGAGTTATTTGTATAAATTTTTATTCCGGTTTTATCAGTAAAAAATGGGATGAGACACAAAAGTTTTTGATAGGACAGAATAAAAAAATTTTGATGGGCAGTAACTGGAATTCCGATTTAGATTCAATAAAACGAGAGGAGAAGTGGAAAGAATTTTATAGTGAGCAAATGAATTTGGTAAGACCGAGTATTTCTGATTTAGTTGACCACATTGATTACATCGTAAAATTGGTGGGTGATGATTATGTTGGCATTGGCTCCGATTATGATGGTGTTGGATCTCTCCCTATCGGACTTGAAGATGTAACAACTTACCCAAAAATTACAAAAGAATTGGTAAGAAGAGGTTACTCCAAAAAATCAATTAGAAAAATTCTTGGTGATAATGTGTTGAGGGTGATGAAAGCAAATTTTTAAGGATGTTAGTGTGGTATAAAAAACTTTGTTGTGGAATATTTTATTTGCTAAAAGAAAAAGCTAAATCAGATGTGCCGTTTTATGCTACTTTTATGCTGACTCTATTTCTATTTGTATTAATAATATTTGGCGTTGATAGTTTAATTTACCTTTTGTTTAATACTAAGCATCAACTTAGTAGGTATTTAGTATATGGATGTGTATTCATTTTTGCAATCCCTAATCATTTACTTGTTTTTAAGGGAAAGAGATTTTTGGAATTTTATGATAATAAATTACCACATTTAAGAGTAGTAGTGATTTTATTATTAATTTTTCTTTCTAGTTTAATTTTAATTTTGATGGGAGGTGTGAGGAATGGTAATGGATAATAGTCTTGATCTCTGTGACGTTCGGCATCAGTAGTGAAAACAAAAAAGCCCTTGAAGGGCTTTTGTATTGAAAATATCATTTCGAAATATCCACTTGCTTCACTTCACTTTCATTACCTGTTCTGTCAACAGCCGATACAGCTACTTTACTGATAACGATTTGTATATTTTGTCCTGTTGGTTTTTTAATAGTGAATGATTTTTCCTTTCCACTCACAATAGTGTAACTCCAGGTATTTCCATAAGTATAATACACTACATAATGAAAAACATCATTTTCATCAGGGTGTGACCAGTTGGTCTTTACATCACCGCTATCATGTTTAGCTGTTACAGCAGGCGCAACAGGAGCTTTATTATCCAACCACGGACTTGCTGGCACCAATGCCTGTGTTCTGTAAGGCCCATCTTTTATTCCTTTAGTCATGTTTGGATTTTTTGTTAATGATGAAATGCTCCAATGCACCACCCCTTTGCTTTCCGGTAGCATACCACGACTAATCATGATCTGACTGGTAATTTCATTTACATTTTTTGCACTGGTATCACCACCCACACTTATACCTGGCCATAGGTGACGCTTCATAGTGTTTTCTCCACTCCACCAACCGAGTAAAACAGGAAAACTTTGTCCCATTCTATTAATAGGCCAATATAATTGCGGCGTAAAATAATCGATCCAACCTTTATTCAACCACAATTTTGCATCCGCATATAACTGGTCGTATTGATCAAAACCAGTTACCGATTCAGGATAACCCGGTCGCCAGATACCAAATGGACTTAATCCAAATTTTACATGTGGCTTTGCTGCTTTTATATTTTTATACAAACGTTCTATAAAAACATTTACGGCATTTCGTCTCCAATCTCCTCTTGATAATTTGCCACCATTTTGCTGGTATACTTTCCAACTGGCAGTATCCGGAAAATCTGCATTACCATTGTAAGAAGGGTAGGGATAAAAATAATCGTCGAAGTGAACACCATCAATATCGTATCTGTTTACTAAATCCATCACAACAGCATTGGAATGATCTTGTGTGCCTTGCTGTGCCGGATCCAGCCACCAATAACCTTCTTTAAGAAATAAAGCCAGCTCTGGTCTTTTTTCCATCTTTATGATGTGCTCTATAAGGATTCAACCATACATGCAATTCAATTCCTCTTTCATGTGCTGCATTAATCCAATATTCTAATGGATCATAATAAGGATCAGGAGCTTTTCCTTGCTGACCACTTAAGTAATAAGACCAGGGCTCCAAATCACTTTTATACAATGCATCTGCTTGTGGTCTTACTTGTAATATCACTGCATTGAAGTTGTTGGTAGCTAAAAAGTCAAGCAACTTGATAGCTTCTTTCTTTTGTTCTTCCACTGGTAAGCCCGGTTTGCTTGGCCAGTTAATATTTGCAACAGTTGCTACCCACGCAGCTCTAAATTCTCTCATGGCTCTTGGTGTACCAGCATCTGTTGCTGTAACAGTAGTTACAGGTTTTATGGAAGTACATGCATATAATAGAATACAAGATGCAATTAGCGGAGCAACTATTTTTTTAATCATATCATTTTACTTTATAAACTTTTTAAAAGTAGTATAAAATGAAATTATTTACTGCTGGTTTATGCGGGTGGAATGTTGGGAGATTTTTCTAGAAAATAAAAAACCGCTTCTTCAAAGAAGCGGTTTAAGAAAAAAGCAGTAACAACTTATCTTAAAAAAAGCATTTCTCTGTACTTTGGTAAATACCATTCACGGTCGTCAACTAATAATTCAAGCTTATCAACATTGTAACGGATGTCATCAAAGAACGCATCTTTTACCTGGCTTTGGTAGGCAATAGCTTTTGTTCTTGTATTATCCATGTTATTACAAACTTTTCTGGCTTCGATCATTTTTTCAACCAGGTCGCTTGTTTTATTAATGTGCAATGATATTTTTTCTAATATCTGTTTTTGATTGGCGAATGTTGCTTCTGGTAATCCAGCTTCTTTCAATCCACGAATATTATTGGCTAATAAATTCTGATAGCGAATGGCCGGAGGTAAAATATGGCTGGTTGCCAGCTCACCCATGATGCGGCTTTCAATTTGTACTTTCTTAATATATTTTTCCAGTTCAATCTCATGTCTTGCTTCTAATTCACTATGAGAGTAGATATTATTGCTCTCAAATAAATGCTTGGCTTTTTCAGTAACCATTGCATCCAAAGCAAGTGGTGTGGTTTTTACATTTTCCAAACCTCTTTTTTCTGCTTCTTTAGCCCATGCTTCACTGTAACCATCACCTTCAAATAAAACTTTTTCGCTATCAACAATATACTGACGGATAACATGCATGATGGCGATTTCTTTTTTCTCGCCTTTGCTTATTAATTCGTCAACTTCTTTTTTAAATTTCTTCAACGTATCAGCCATGATAGTGTTCAACACCGTCATCGGGTTAGCACAGTTTGCTGAAGAACCAACTGCTCTGAATTCAAACTTATTCCCGGTAAATGCAAATGGAGACGTACGATTACGATCGGTATTATCCATTAGCAATTCAGGAATACTTTTATGAATATCGATCTTCAACATGCTCTCATCGGTCTCATCCATTTTTTCTGAAACTCTTTCTTTCACATCATTCAATACTTTACTCAGGTATTGGCCAATGAAAACAGAGATGATTGCAGGAGGTGCTTCATTAGCTCCAAGACGATGATCGTTTGGTGCAGAAGCAATTGATGCTCTCAGTATATCGGCATAATCATGTACGGCCTTAATTGTATTTACAAAAAAGGTAAGGAACATCAAATTGGTTTTTGGCGTTTTACCAGGCGCTAATAAATTAACACCGGTATCTGTAGCCATACTCCAGTTATTGTGCTTGCCACTTCCGTTGATGCCGGCAAATGGTTTTTCATGTAATAAAACTCTAAGGCCGTGGCGGCGAGCTACTCTTTCCATCACATCCATCAATAAGGAGTTGTGATCCACCGCTACACTTACTTCTTCAAATATTGGTGCACACTCATATTGGCCGGGTGCTACTTCATTATGTCTTGTACGGAGAGGAATGCCGAGTTTGTAAGATTCTGTTTCAAAATCTCTCAAACCGAAGTATTGGTCTTCCAATTGTTGATTCTTTGCAGATGAATGACCATAAACCGTTCTGCCAGTCATAACCAGGTCAGGCCTTGCATTGAAAAGGGCTTCGTCTACTACAAAATATTCTTGTTCCCAACCAAGAGTAGGAGTTACTCTTGTAATATTCTTATCAAAATAATTACAAACTTCAACAGCTGCTTTATTTAATGTATCCAATGCTTTTAATAAAGGAGCTTTATAATCTAATGACTCACCAGTGTAAGAAACAAAGATGGTAGGGATGCACAATGTTTTTCCCTGGCCGATCTCCATAATGAAAGGGGGAGAAGAGGGATCCCATGCTGTATAACCTCTTGCTTCAAAAGTTGCTCTCAATCCACCGCTTGGAAAAGAAGAAGCATCAGGTTCTTGTTGCACCAATGCATCGCCTTCAAATTGTTCGATTGGAGTTCCATCGCCTTTTAATGTAAAAAACGAATCATGTTTTTCGGCAGTAGTGCCGGTTAATGGTTGAAACCAGTGTGTAAAATGGGTAACACCTTTTAACTCTGCCCATGCCCGCATGCCGGTAGCAATCTGGTTAGCGACAGCTCTGTCAATTTTTTGACCGGCTTTGATTGAGGATTGAAGACTTTTATAAGCTTCATCGCTCAAAAATTCACGGGCAGTTTTTAAACTAAATACATTGCTTCCGAAAAGGGCAGTAATTTTTGGGGAAGCATCCACCTTGGTATCAGTACTGGTGGAGAGATTGTTGATAGCGTTAAAACGAAGTGACATTTGGTTATAATTTTGGGCAAAAAACGGCTATTGCTTCAATTATTCCAATTATTTTTTGGAATAAAATGACTAAAAAATTAATTAAAGACGCAGAAAATAGTATTATTCAACAGAATTAATAACATTATTTTTATTTTTAATATTATTTGAAAACATCTTGCCTAATCGTAGCCAATCAATCCTTGCAGCCATGGGAATAACCAAAAGCGGCATTATTACACTTCTGTATCGCACAATTGCTCCCAAATTGTTTACACTAAATCCGATGGTAAGTAAAAGCGAAGCGGAAAAGAAAATGCAGAAATAAACAAGGTTTTTTGACCTGATGCCGTTGGTTCTGCAAAAAAGGAAAAGAAGAAACATCAATAAAATCAAATTGATTTCAATTGCGGCTGCTAAAGAAAGTATGTGTCGTACATCACTTGGATAAGGTCTTATTGTAGAAAGATTAATTGCCTGGGGAGTATTCTTTAAAAAACTTATAGCCGTCGGTTCCAGTTCTTTTATTGGTATACTTGAGTTACCGCCTTTTAATTGCATAAACTCCTGCTGTTTGGTAACTACTGCCTGCGGAAAATCGAGCTGCGGATTTATGTAACGGGCATTAAAAAAAAGCAGACCAAAAAACATATATACTCCAGCAAAAATGGCAATGCCAAATTGGGGTCGTCTATTCGCTATTAACCAGGCTACAATAGCCGGGGCAATGATGATGATGATAAAATTTCTTAGCGTCAATAACAAAAGGAGGCCGGCCAATAAATAAAAAAATCTTTTAAATCCTAGTCTTTTGTCTTTATGGCTGAAATAGATAACGTAGATAATAAGCGAAATACTGGTAAAAATTAGTCCCTCTTTATGTAGTCCACTGGTCCAATATAAAAAAGAAGGAACAAGAAATGTGGCTAACAAAACAGGAATTTTTTTACCCGGAAAAACATCTGTCATTACTCTGTAAATGGCAATTGCGCCAAAAAGAGTAATAAAAGAATAGAAAATAACATTTACATAATAATATCCAAAACTAAATACATTGAAAACGGAAAGAATTTTAATAAAAGTATTTCCCTTCAGGTCATTCCAGTAAGAGTCATTGGAGCTGAAAAATTTGTTCACTCCACCATCGTAAGGGTCACGAAAAAGATTAGTGAAATATTCACCGGGGTTATTATATAATAAATGATATTCTTGTATGCCGCTGGCATGATAACCCCATGTATCCTGCATTTGTGCCAGCCCGCCATAATAAAGACCAATCCAGCCGTAAAAGATCCCGGCCATAATCTTCAATAAAAAAATTATGATCAGTTGTGCTTTACTCAGCCCGGTTTGAGTAAAGAATTTTACTTTGGTAGTTAACCAGGCAAAAAATATTAAATAAGCAACAAAAATCAGGTACTCCAACGTAAAGGTTTGTGGCACAAAATAAGAGATAAATACTGCGCAGGGGAAGTATAACACAACTATTTTTAAACTTATGCTATGTGTCAGCATAAAGTTGACAAGTTCTGTTTTATACCATGACGCACAAGCCTTAAATTTGCAACTCGTCAGCCAAAGCTTTAGTGAAGGCTTGGCACTATCCCATTTCTAAATTATTATAGCCTCCATGGAAGTAACAGTAAAAACAGCACAACAGCTTCGCTTAACAGAGCAGGAATTTGAATTGATCAAAGAAAAATTAGGCCGTACACCCAACTTCAATGAACTCTGTGCTTTTTCCGGAATGTGGAGTGAGCATTGCAGCTATAAAAACTCTATTAAGTGGTTAAAGAC
>LNFM01005289.1_pt1 | contig 29291 bp, 23 predicted proteins | sample 596031 | NCBI WGS metagenome assembly LNFM01 (sample SAMN04254537, study PRJNA301005) | activated carbon metagenome | isolation source: dual media filters at the Ann Arbor, Michigan drinking water treatment plant | place: USA: Ann Arbor
TCGCGCGCATGGCGCGGCGCGCGCCGTCGAGCAGGGCGCCGTTGTCGGTGATGCGGCGCTCGCGCAGCTTCTGGTATTCGCGCATGCCGCTGGCAAAAATGCGTTCCATCGGACCGCCGTGCTTGGCGCTCTGCGCGGCGGCGGCGTACAGATCGTTGAGATTGGTGCCCGACCAGAATTCCCGCTCGAAGTCGTCGTTGTGGGCGCGCACGCGCTTGAGCGAAAACACCTTGCGGAAGATGGCGGCCCAGCTCATGACGGAGACGACCATGAGCAGCACCACCACGGCCTGCACCACCCAACTGGCGTTGAGCATCAATTGAACAATGGAGAGATCTTGGTTCATGGGTGTTCAGAGAGGGCGGGTCGAGAAGAAGTTTCAGGGCGTCAGCTGAAGCGCGGCCATCACGGCGGGCGGTATGCGCTGCGGGCGCAATTGGCGGTCATCGACCCAGCCGATGCGGATGGTGCCGCTGCAGAGCAGCTCTGCCTGCGCGTCGGTCTGCTGCGGTTTCAGGAGCGCGGTCTGCTCGATTGTCATGGACGCACGACCCGCTTCCACCACCCGCGCTGTAACCAGAAGCAAATCATCCAGCCGCGCAGGGCGGTGGTACTGCAACTGGGTCTGGGTGACGACGAACATGCCGCCGAGTTGCTCGCGCAGGCGTTGCTGTTCGACGCCCAATGCACGCAGCCACTCGGTGCGGGCGCGCTCGAAAAATTTGAGGTAGTTCGCGTAGAACACGATGCCGCCTGCGTCGGTGTCCTCCCAGTAGACGCGCACTGGCCATGTGAATGGGGCGGATGGCAGCGCGGGCAGACTCACAGCGCTTGTTCCAGACGCGCCACCGCTTCACAAAGCTGCGCCATGGAATTGGCGGTGGAGAAGCGCAGGTAGCGTCCGGGTTCGGCGCTACCGAAATCGCGACCAGGCGTGGTGGCGAGTTGGCAACGTTTCATCAGCTCGAAGGCCAGCGCCCAGCTGCCGCCCTCATCGGGTCGCGCCCCTTGCGGTGCAATGCCCCAGCGCTCGCAGAGCTTGGAAACATCGGCCCATGCGTAGAAGGCGCCGTCGGGCATCACCGGCACGCTCAGTCCCAGCCGGTTGAGTTCGGGAATGAAGAAGTCGCGGCGCGCCTTGAACTCGCTGCGCCGACGCTCGTACTCGGCCAGGCTGTCGGGCTCGAAGCAGGCCAGCGCCGCGTGTTGCGCGATGGTGCTGGCGCAGATGAAGAGGTTTTGCGCCAAGCGCTCCACCGCTGGCACCAGTGCAGGCGGCAGCACCAGCCAGCCCAGGCGCCAGCCGGTCATGTTGAAGTACTTGCTGAAGCTGTTGATGCTGATGATTTCATCACCCAGGCCATCGGGAAGCCCCAGTGCGCTGTGGCCGAACGCATCCTCGTAGCTCAGGCCCAGGTAGATTTCGTCGACCATGGTCACCCCGCCTTTGGATCGCACGAAGCGCGCAATTCGTTCGAGTTCGTCGCGGGCGATGGACGTGCCGGTGGGGTTGGAAGGTGAGGCCAGCAGCACGCCGCGCGTGGCTGAGGTCCAGTGGGCTTCGACCTGATCAGCGCTGAGTTGAAAGCGCTGTTCGGGTCCGCTGGGAATCATCACCGCGCGGCCTTCGGCCGCCTGCACGAACTGCCGGTTGCAAGGGTAGCTCGGGTCGGGCATCAGCACCTCGTCGCCAGCCTCGATGAGCGCGAGGCAGGCCAGCTGCAGGGCCGCAGAGGCGCCTGCAGTGACCACAATGCGGTTCGCATCGATGGACAGACCGAATCGGTTCGCGTACCAGGCACTGATGGCTTCGCGCAGGGCGGGCAGGCCGAGCGCCTGCGTGTACTGGCTGCTCCCGCTGCGGATCGCTCGCTCGGCGGCGGCCATGACCAGAGGAGGGGCAGTGAAGTCCGGTTCGCCGATGTTGAGGTAGATCATCGACCGGTCTCCCGGCTTTGCCTGGGCGGCCATGTTGGAGGCGGCCTTGGCCAGCTCCATCACGTAGAAGGGTTCGACGCGCTGGGCGCGCTGCGAAATCCTCACGGCGCAGCGTTTTTGCGAGAGCCGGGTTTGGAGGGTGCTGCGGCCACTTCGGCCGGGCGCAACTGCGCGGCCAATTGGTGCAGCACGCCGTTGACGTACTTGTGGCCGTCGGTGCCGCCGAACGATTTGGCCAGCTCGATGCATTCGTTGAGCACCACGCGCCAGGGCACGTCCAGGCAGTGCTGGAACTCGTAGGCGCCGATCCACAGCACGCCGCGTTCGATGGGAGAGAGCTCGCTCAGCGGGCGATCCAGCGCGGGCTTGATCAGTGCGTCCAGCGCGTCGGCTTGTTCGATGCAGCCGTGCAGAAGCGCATCGAAGTGCACGCTGTCGCACTTGTGAAAGCCGGCCAGGTCGCGCGTGAACGCGTCGATGTCGGTGGCGGCGTTGCGGCCCACCAGGTGTTGGTAAATCGCCTGCAGGGCGAACTCGCGGGCACGGGTGCGTGCCGACTTGTCGGCGGCCTTGCGACCAATCAGGCCACTCTTGGGCTTGTCACCCTCGGTGATAGGAAGTTCTGTGGACATGTTCAACCGATCTCTTGAAGCAGATGGGCCATTTCCACCGCCACGCGGGCCGCGTCACGGCCCTTGTCGGTCTTGCGGGCGATGGCCTGCTCCAGCGTTTCGGTGGTCAGGATGGCGTTGGCAATGGGGATCTGGTAGTCCAGCGCCAGGCGGGTAACGCCGGCGCCAGACTCGTTGGCCACCAGTTCGAAGTGGTAGGTCTCGCCGCGGATGATGCAGCCCAGCGCGATGAGCGCGTCGAAATCGTCACGCTCGGCCATGGCCTGCAGGGCCACCGGCACTTCGAGCGCGCCGGGCACCTTGACGTGGGCGATGTTTTTCTCCTGCACACCGAGCGCGAGCAGCTCTGCAAGGCATGCGGCATACAGTGCGTCGGTGATGGGTTCGTTGAAGCGGGCCTGAACGATCCCGATGCTGAGCTTCTTGCCGTCGAGCAAGTTGGCTGTGCCTTTGTCTGCGCCGAACATGTGCGGCTCCGTTTCTTCTTGAGGGTGAATGGGATCAGCCGTTGCGGCTGAAGTACCCGGTGATTTCGAGGCCGTAGCCAGTCATGCTGGGCATGCGGCGCGGGTTGCCCATCAGGCGCATTTTCTGCACGCCGCATTCGCGCAGGATCTGCGCGCCCACACCGTAGGTGCGCAGGTCCATGCGGCCGCGCTCGGGCGCCTGTGCCGAGCGTGCCGTGCCCTCAAACTGGGCCAGCAACTGTGCAGCGGATTCGCCGCAGTTGAGCAACACAGCCACGCCGGCGCCTGCATCGCTGATGTGGCGCAGGCTGGCCTCCAGGCTCCAGCTGTGCATGGAACGGCCGACTTCCAGCGCGTCCAGCACCGACAGCGGCTCGTGCACCCGCACGTCCACCGATTGGTCGAAGCTCCATTGGCCCTTGACCAGCGCCAGATGCAGTGCGCCACTGGGTTTGTCGCGGAAGGCGGTTGCTGTGAATTCGCCAAAGGCGGTGTGCAGCGGGCGCGTGCCGAGTTTTTGGACCAGGCTTTCGGTGCGACTGCGGTGTTCAATCAGGTCGGCAATGGTGCCGATCTTCAGCCCGTGCTCGGCGGCAAACACCTGCAGGTCGGGCAGGCGCGCCATGGTACCGTCGTCTTTCATGATCTCGCAGATCACGGCACTCGGGCTGCAGCCGGCCATGGCAGCCAGATCGCAACCCGCTTCGGTGTGACCAGCGCGCATGAGCACGCCGCCTTCGACCGCCTGCAACGGAAAGATGTGTCCAGGCTGCACGAGGTCGGTGGCCACCGCGTCGGGCGCTACCGCCACCTGCACCGTGCGGGCGCGGTCGGCAGCCGAAATGCCCGTGGTCACGCCCTCGGCGGCTTCAATGGAGATGGTGAACGCCGTCCCCATCTTGGTGCCGTTGCGAGGCACCATGGGGGGCAGTTGCAGGCGTTCGCAGCGCTCTTTGGTGAGCGTGAGGCAGATCAGTCCACGGCCAAAGCGGGCCATGAAATTGATGGTTTCGGGCGTCACGTGGTCCGCTGCAAGCACCAGATCGCCTTCATTTTCGCGGTCTTCCTCGTCAACCAGGATCACCATGCGCCCTGCGCGCATGTCGGCCACGATGTCGGCCACTGGAGAAATGGCCACCGGGGCCAGGGTTTCAGGCGCGTTCATGCGGATTCCTTGAGAGTGATGTGACCGGCGCTGAGCATGCGCTCCACGTAGCGGGCAACGGTGTCGATTTCCAGATTGACCGCACTGCCGTCGATCAACTGGCCCAGCGAGGTGTTCTCTACCGTGTGGGGAATCAGGTTGATGCTGAATTCACAGCCCTCGGCCAGGTCTTCGATCGAATTGACGGTCAGGCTGACGCCGTTGACGGTGATGGAGCCCTTGTAAGCCAGGTACTTGCCCAGCATGGGCGGCGCAAGCACGCGCAGCTCCCAGCTCTCACCCACCTGGACAAACCGGGTCACACGCCCGACACCATCCACATGTCCGGAGACGATGTGTCCGCCCAGCCGGTCGTGTGCCCGCAAGGCTTTTTCCAGGTTGATCCGATAGCCCGCTTGCGCCAAACCCGTGGTACGGGCGAGCGACTCGGCGGAAATGTCGATGGTGAAGTGGTGCTGGGGCAGATCCAGCGTGGTCACGGTCATGCAGGCGCCGTTGAGCGCAATGCTGTCGCCCAAGCCGACGTCATCAAGGTACCCGGGGGGTGCCTCGATGGTGAGTCGCTTGCCATGATTCAAAGAGCTGCCCAGGTCGTGGAGGGCGGCGATGCGCCCCACGCCGGTGATGATGCCGGTAAACATCCCAGTATTTTCGCAGGGTTTGCGTCGGCGTCCTGGTATCGGGTTTTGTTGGGAGAACGACCCGGGTTTCTCGCTAACTCAGGAACTCCTGAAACATCCCTGAATGTTCTGACCTTGTTGCGCGTTCAACATATGGCGCTGGCCCGTGTCTGCAACCACGAGGTCGCCACACCGGTCGGCGGCCATCATGCCGGCACGGGTGGCCCGCAGGGTGAAGGTTTGTGCGACGGTGGCATCCGCCCGAAGGACGTTCCCTTCTACAAGGCGGATGGTGTACGCCGCAGCTCCTTGCGCAGGCGATTGCTGCAAGTTCGCTGGCAGAACCGCACCCGCGTAGGTGTCGCGCGAAGCGTGAAAGCGCCGCATGAACTGTTCTGCCTCCACGAGCGTTCGCTGCACGTCTGCACGTTGTGAAGCGCGGATGGATTCCTGGTAAGACGGGTACGCGATGGCTGCCAGGATGGCGACAATGGCGGCGACCACCATGACCTCGATCAGCGTGAATCCCCCCATGCTGTTGGGACGTATGGATGTGTTCACAGCGGTGGACGCATCAGTTGATACTGCTGGCGGCTCCAGGGATTCGGAGTGCCTGGTGAATTGCTGGTGCAACTCGTTTCCCCGATCAGCGCGCCATTCTGCAGACCGGTGATTGCGAAATTGGCAGCCTTGCAACTGCTGTTCGATGCATTGCCTTCGCCATGGGATTCCATGATTCCGCTGTCATCGGCCCAAAAGTTGGTCACGCTGATATTGCGTGAAAGCCCCCCCGCCTTGCGAACCGCCATGGCGACGTTGTCCACGACGCCATCACCATCGATGTCAAAGGCCGGTTTCCCCGCGCCGTCCAGAGCGTTGAGGACATACACCGTATTGGTGGGCAGGTCGGTGGGTGTGCAACTTTCGGCTTCGCTGGAGGCGCTGCTGTCCAGTGTCACGGTGTTGATCTCGATGCTGGAGCCCAGGCCCCGAACTTGGTCGATGGCGCGCTCGCCGGGCGCCACACTCAAGGTCAGAAACCAACCGTTGTGCCTGTTCCAGTCAATGGGGTTTCGGGTGATCGAGTAGCCGTCGGTTCCATCGAACGACTTCTCTATTTTGATCTTGGCCTGCTCCAGAAGCATGTGGCTTTGTACGGTGTCGAATCCGGGCTTCTCCACGCCGGCGCGGCTGGTTGGATCCCAGACGCCGTAGATGCGTTCGCTGACGGCTGTATCCGCCAAGTCGGCATCTTCGAGGACGATGCCTGTGGCGACCACAACGATATTGCCGCCATTCGGGTGTGCTTGCCAGGCAGGTGCCGCGTAAATAGGGCGGTTGTTTGCAGTGGTGAACAAAGGCTTGCCGTAAGCGACCTTCCATGAAGATGGATTGCCTCGAAGGTCGAAACGCCAAAGGTTGCCGTTGGCATCACCTGCATATGCCGCGACGATTCGCCTGCGAGCGTCACGCTCCAGCGTTACGCCGCCCAGTCCGCGACCAGCCGAATAAGTCGCAGGCAAGGGAATGCTGCGTACCAGTGCACCCGTCACGGCATTGAGCACAACCAAGCCTGCCTTTGCACCACCTGCTTGTCCGTTGTAGTGACCACTGTTGACGACCGCGACCCAATGGCCCGAGTCGGTCTGTCCGCTGCGCACTGGGTTGGTCATGTAGCCCGTGACCACTGAGGGGCTGTCGATATTGTCTGGACCCACCTCCCAGAGGTAGTCGTTGACGTCGGGCGTCCTGTCGCCATTGGCTCTCAGTGGGGACCTCAGTCCGTAGATCAGTTTTTCACCTCGTCCGCCAGTTCCAACGATCATCTGATTCCATTGACTTCCAGAAAAGATGTCGTGCCGGCTCATTGGCCCGTCAAGCGTGTAGGAAAAGCCAGCATTGATGTTGGCTTGATCCAGCAATTTGGTCATGCTGCGGCGCGGCATGAAGGCAGCGAGCTCCTTGCCCCTGTCGGCAGAAAACGCGTGAACCACTCCGGCATTGGTCGCTACATAGAGTGATGCTGGTGAGTTTTTGATTTGTTCCCTGTACGCGGCGTAGAGCTCCTTGCCGCCAACATCACCCACGGCGTTGTACTGAAGATGGTCGACATCTCCCACAAGCAAGGGTGCAGCGTTCACGATCGCCCCAATGGGTGACAAGCGCGGACGAAACAGCCGTGATTGCGCATCAGCCACCGGCTCCTTGCCGCGCAAGTAGTCAACGAATCGGCTGTCAGTCGGAATGCGGTCTTTGTCCTTGCCAGTCTTCAGTGCAGCTTGGACGTCGATTGGCAGAGTATTGAAAGCTCCTTTGAATTCGAAAGGTGTGATCCCGTAGCCCATACTGAAGATTCTGCGAGCTGTGTGATCGGGCATCTGTTTGCTGGCGTTCCAATAGCTGGCACTGGCGGGGTTGAGGGTGTTCCCGTTCACATCCTGGGTTCTCGTTACCGCATTTCCGCTGGCATCCTGCAGACTGGCCTTGACATCGCCCGAGTTGTCCACAGTTCGAAACTCGACACCATATTTAAGTGAGCCATCCAGGGTTTTGACGCCAGGTTCAGGACTGGCAAGCTCGACGCCTGCATCCGAACCTGCGGCATTCAAAATGTCGGACAGCACGCTGTCAAAAACACCTTTGATTTCCTCAGCGCTCTGTACGCTGAAGCCACGACCTCCACCTGCGTAGCCGGCTTGAATAAAGTCGTCAATGCGCTTCTCATCTGCGGCGTTTATCAAGTCTCCAGTTGGCCAGTTCGGTTTGGGAGCCGAGCTGTATCCATTGGTCACATAGCCTGTGCGATAAGCCTCGATTTGATCAAAGGTCAGCCCGCCGGATGATCCGGGACGCAGCCCAGTTGGCTTGATGAGATAGCCAACTGTGTAAGTTGTCATGTTCTGCCAGAAGGCGGGTTGGCCCGCCCGTGTTGCAACCTGGTTGTCGAGCAAAGTCCGCAAGTCCCTGTGCCAGAAGTACTGCGCGGTGACATCGGACAACCCTTTGGTCGCAGTGCTCGGATACGGGGTGTAGAGCTTGCGCTCGCTGCTGCCCGTCGGACTGTATCCGAGCGATTCAATGTTTCCGGTAGAGACTTTTCTTTCGAAAGTGGGTCCTGCCTTGTTGTCATATTCAAGCCCGTTGCCCATGTCTCCTGCGACCTTCCATCCACCATCGGAGAACAGCAGGTTGTAAGAGCGTCGGCACGTCATCTCGGGATTTGTGGTGCTGGCCAGCTTGCTTGGGTCGGTTGCCCATGGGTTTTCCTTGGCTGCATTGGGAACTTGCAGATACGCAGCCACTTTCTCCACCGCGTTGTGCAGGGGGGTGGACCCCATCAACAGTTGGCTGTAAAGCCAGTCATAAACCTGCTTGTTGTCGGTGGAGTCCTTGATCCATGTTCTGACACCGCGCAGGACCTCTGGCTGGGCGTTGTTGGTACCTGGCGTGAGTGTGATGGCCTCTTTCAGGTAGTTGATGGGCATGTAGCCCACTCGGATCCGGTTGTTCAGTCGAGGATCGCTCAGAGCCTGGCCTATGGCTGTTGCAGTCGCAGGCATTCGGTAGAGGTAATAGCGGTACCAAGTCAGGATGTTCTGAATTTCTTGTGCAGTGGTGCAGGTCGTTGGTCCGCAATCGATTCGACCATGATCCGTCGGCAGCTTGATCAATGCGCTGGATCCATAGGTGACATTCACAACGCTCCAGGAAAGGCACTTCTGGTCAGTCGAAGATGTGGAAATCGACGTGCACTCGGCGTATGTAAAGGCTGGCGTTGTGGATCGAATGTCACCCGCTGCGTACGCTACGTGAGTCGGAGAGTAAATCCCGGTTTCAGTTTCTTGAGAGACTTGGTACCAACCCGAAGGTCGAGCCTGCCTTATCGCATAGCTGCTGTGGTCGAACAGGTACGTTGAGTTGACTTGAGGGGAGGATGTATTGGCATAGCCGTAGTACTCGAACGAGCTGCTGGCTTGGTTTGAAATGAATACGATGTTGTCGTTCGGTACAAGTGGTTTGCCCTGGGAATCGAGACGCGGCAGATAAGTGATACGCGGGTTGTAGTAGAGGAGATTCACTGCAGCCGAGCGTTGAGCGGCCCAATACCCGTCTCCAGTTCTTTTGTGATTGCCCACGCGGTACTCGTCTGGAAAGGGGAGCACCATCGAAGCCGAGTTGTCCAGCGAAATCATCAGGTTGGGCTTGGCGCCTGCGGTGTTGACCAACAGCGGACGCTGCGTGGGCTGGGCTGCAGCACCCATGCATGTGATCAGGGCCGCTGCCGCGACCACATTCTGTGCTGCTGATCGGTGAATGATGTTTTTTGTTTCACGCATGGCCGCCTCCTGCGGATTGGACTGGTACCTGGGGTGAGAGGATGGATTGCAGCCAGACTTCGGAACCTGTGATCAGGCGACCGTTGGCGTCAAAGGTCGCATCGGCCGAATGGCCTCGTGCCGTGATGAGGTATCGGTTGTTGGTCATGGGTTCGGCAATGCATTGAGGAGGAGGAGCGCCTTGGGACTCGGCGCGCACGTTGGCGCTGTACACCGGAGGTGCCTGGATCAGGTGGGCGCTCGCGGCGGCCCAATTGGCAGGTTGCTGCCACAGCGCCATGGCGGATTCCGGAGCGTCGATTTCAACTGCTCCAATTCGCACCACGTCAGTCGGGAAGTTCGCGCCTGCGTTGTCCACTTGGTCGATGATCACCGCTTCGCAGTGTCGCAGCGCCGCTTCGGCGCTTTGCTGGGCAACTTCACTGACGCGCAGGTTTTGAGCGATCACGTCATGCGTGGTGGCTCGCTTGGCCGACGACAACCCAGCGAACGTCAACACGATGAGGAGGATGAGTGCCACAGGCAAAACCGCCCCCGACTGGGTGTCTATGGAAGCGTGGCACTTGCAGAATTTGGGTGTCAGGTTGGTCATGTGAAGATCAGTTCGCGCTGCCCAGATGTCTGTATGGGTTCAGCACAACGGCGCCGTTTAGCTGAAAGGCGCCGGGCACCGCCGGGCGCGTATTTCGCAGATAGACCGTGGTTCGATAGGACCTGCGCAGAAACCGATCCACAGGGTTTTGCACCACATCGTTGCAATCGACGAACCGTCCCACGTCCACAGCTTGGTTGTCGCCAAGTGGCACAGGCTGCGCAGAACGGGCCACGAGACAGATGTGCACCGCTGCCACGCGAGACCAGTTGAGAGGGATATCCCCCAATGCGGGGTCGGAAGCGCCAACGTGAGCGGTAACTTGCTGAGGCATGACCTGACCTGTCACGGGAGGACGCGTGACGGCATAACGCAGCTGCAGGTCTTCGATGTTCGGTATCAGCGCGGAGCGCGGATTGAAGCCGCCCGCACCGTTGCTGCCCCGGCAATACAGCGTGGGAGTGTTTGCGTTGCCAGCATCGTTCGCGATGAAGAAGCGGTTGTCGGCGATCGAGATGTTGGCGCCGTTTCCCTGTATCGCATTGGCAATGCCGGCCGACGTGCAATCGGCTGGGAGGCCGTCGTCGTTGACACCGCTGTTGAGGCCCGTGGCTTCGTAGCGCAGCGACAGCGCATCGGGCCCGTTGCCGCCGTTGCACATCAGCAGGTTGAATGGGCCGGTGTCACTGGCTGCGGTGAATCCACCCTCACAGCCGCGCAGAGGAACTCCATTGAAGTTGCGTGTGCCGGCGTGCTGGCCGGAATACCCGCTCAAGCGGATCTGTTCCTGCAACAGCTCGATGGCCAGCGCCGCATCCTCGTTCAGCTGGGCCGTGAGAACGCTGACGCGGCTGCTGGCGGTGGTGGTGACAAAGACAGACACCACCGTGATGATGAGAAACAGGCCGATGATCATGGCCACGAGCAGCTCAACAAGCGTCATGCCACGCGATGAGTAAGCAGTCAGGCTCTTCATGCGGTTCACAGGCGCACCTTGAAGTAGAGGCAACTGTTGCCGTTCACGCCCACCGGGCATTGCGATTCGCCCGCCGCTGACAAGGCGCCAGACGGTTCGCTGTTCACGTCTTGCCACAAGATCCAGACATCCAGGTCGCGTGTACCCGGTGCCCGTGTGGAATTAACCACCGCGAGTCCCTGAGGCAAATGATTGGCCACCCGCCGCATGAACTCGAGCTTGTCGCCTTGGGCGACATTGGTTGCCGCCGTGACATCGTTGGCGTTGACGTCGACTGCTGGTGCATTGGGCACGGCTTCGTTCAGAGCGATGTCGTAGCCTCCGAGGTCGAAGCCATACACGTTCAGTCTCGCGCGCTCGGCGTACTCGGTCGCCAATGACAGCGCAACCAGCCGCACCTGCGTCCCTTTGTTGAACCCGATCGTGGTGGCGCTCAGCCGCGCCATGCTCATCAAGCCGAGGGAAATGATCAACAACGCCACCAGTACTTCAATGAGGCCGGCGCCGTGCTCGCGATTGGCTGAAGGCCAAGGGGCTGTCTTCATGATTCGAGGCGCACCTGGCTACAGGAGGAATGCACGGCCAGTGGCGTTGATCCGGATGCTTATCGTGCGCTGCACATCTGTCCCTCTGGGGAGAACGGTCACAGTGGCGTTGCCCCGGCGAAGCAAACCGTTGGACCTGAACTCAATCTGACCCGCAGCGATGTTTGACTGCATTTGCTGCAGGCCGGTGAGGGCGCCGCGCAGGACGACCACTGGTTCAGTGTTTCCAAGCGCGCCGTCACCATTGAGATCGGAAAAAACGATCCAACCCTGGCGCCAGTCGCTGCTGTTGGCAGCATTTGCACAGGAAACTCCATCCGTCGATGCGCACATGACGACGGTTCTTGAGGTTCGCAAGGCCGTGGAGCGTGCCAGCTGCAGGTCGCCCATGAAGTCACGGATGGCGCTGTCGCGACGCCAGTCAGACAGCAGATTGGAAAACGAGGGGACGGCCAACCCTGTCAAGACGGCAAGCATGCTGATGCACACGATCAGTTCGACCAGCGTGACGCCCTTGCTGCCACGCCGGTGCTTTTTTCGGCGAGCCGCTTTTTCGAAAGTCAGCGATATCCAATAAGTACTCATCTCTCCAGTTTAGAAGGAGAAAGGAGTACTAAAAAGTTATTTCAGACAAAGAATGTCAATGATTGGATAAGCGGTTGTGCTTATAAATGCAGTAGACATCGGCTCGATTCAGCGCTGCTGGTGACTCCTCACGCTGTCGGAAGTGCCTTCGCGGCATCTGTCGATCGATTTCGACCAACTGGGAAGCCCACTGGCAGCGCCTTCGGTCTGGGATTGGCCCAAGGCCTCGCCTGCGGGTGCGATCCAGCTGGTGAAGTCCCGAAGGCCTACGCGGTATGCGCCAGGTGTGTTGCAACCGAAACAGGCAAGCGTGGACGTTCAATAGGTTTTCGCCTGGAACCGCTGCTCGGAGTCCGAATGCAAAAACAGATCCTGACCCTGCACACGGGCAACGATGCGCAGGTCGTCACCTACTCGGTCGACCGAGGCAAAACTCAGAGCCAGTCCTTCCTGCAACTGCCGCAGTGGTCCAAAGCTGGACATGCCAGCGCCCTGGCCCAGCAGCGTGGGCGCGAGGTAAACGAGTAACTCGTCCACCAGTCCTGCTCTCAGCAAAGAGCCGTTGAGTTTGTGGCCCGCCTCCACATGCAGCTCGTTCACTTCCCTCTGCGCAAGATCTCGCAGCATGCCTGCCAGATCCACCTTGTTGCCAGCGCCAGGCATGTGGATGAGGATCGCCCCGCGTTCGGCCAGCGCCTTTTGTCTGCCGGCGTCAAGTTCCGCGTGATAGACCCAAACATGGCGGGGAAGTCCGCTGGCCAAGGGTTCGAACAGTCGGGCCGACGGCGGTGTGTTGAGTGCACTGTCCACGATCACCAAGTGCGGCTGCCGCGTTGCGTCGGGTAAACGCACGTCGAGTCTGGGGTCGTCTTGGAGCACAGTGCCAATGCCGGTCAGCACAGCGCAGGCGCGCGATCGCCAAGCCTGTCCGTCAGCCCGAGCGGGCTCTCCGGTGATCCACTGGCTTTGTCCATTGTTTAACGCACTCGTGCCGTCCAGTGAAGCCGCCATCTTCATTCGGACCCACGGTATGCCTCTTTTCATTCGGCTGAAGAAACCGATATTGAGCTCGCGCGAGGCCTTCGCCGCTTCGCTGTCGGGCGGTAGCAGTTCCACTTCAATGCCTGCTGCTCTCAATCGCGCCAGGCCACGTCCTGCAACCAGCGGGTTGGGGTCGGTGGTGGCGACGACCACTTTGGCGACCTTGGCCTCGATCAATGCATCACAGCAAGGCGGGGTGCGGCCGTGGTGAGAGCAGGGCTCCAGGGTGACATAGACTGTGGAACCGACGACCGACTGGCCTGTGGAGGCTGCATCATGTAATGCCATGATTTCAGCGTGCGGGCCTCCAGCTTGCTGGGTGTGGCCCCGGCCAATCAGGTCGCCGTGTGAGCCAAACAGCAGGCAACCCACCCTCGGGTTGGGGTTCGACAGGCACAGAGCCTGTCGAGCAGTTTCAACTGCGCTTTGCCATGCGGCTATAGCCGCCATGTTCACTCAGCGCCCCCAGCAATCGCGAGTTATCTGTGCTCGGTTGTCCAACACGCCAACTGCACCGCGCAACCCCTGTTGATTTAAAAGCAATGTTCCACAGGGGTCGTTGATTTGCCCACCGGCCGGGACCGCTTGGATCTGGAATGTTCCGGCGGTCGGGAAGCCGACGGAGAAGCTGATGTTGTAGCGGGCACCGCCTCCCGGCGGAACGACGGCAAAGCCTGCTGCCGCAATGAATGCGTCGTTGACAGCAACGTTTTGTTGAGTCAGGTTGTAGCTGCCAGACAGTGTGTAGTTCTGTTCAAGCCGTTGTGCAACCGCCAGGAGAAAGTTGCGCGCTTCAGCCCGGTGGGCGCGAAGAACGTATTGGTTGTAGCTGGGAAGTGCGATCGCGGCCAGGATACCGATTACTGCCACTGTGATCATCAGTTCAATCAGCGTAAACCCACGCACGTTTGCGGCTTTTTTCATGTCGGTCACTTGCTCAAAAGTTCTCGCCACGTGTACCGACCTCCTGGCGCGCTGCGGTTGCGCAAGACGATCTCACAGGCTGGATTGCCCGCGTTGACCGCGAGTTTGCAGAAGTCCTCCAGCAGGGTGCCGTCAGGCGCCAGAGCACCAGCACCGCCCGGCTTGCAGCCATCTTGATTGCAGACAATCGCCTGATTGTTGCGCGTATTGGTGAAGGTGTTGCTCACTTTCACGACGCCACTCGAACTGATTGATGCACCTCCGACCACAGAGCCCGAAACGATGATGTCGCCGATACTTCCCGAGCTGAGACTCACCGCCATCAAGTAGCCAGAGTTGATGGGGTTGCACACATCGCCAGCGGGCGTGGTTGTTGCGAACAGCACGGTGCCTGTGTCTGGTGGCAGGGTCGAGTTGGACAACACACGTTCCCCACCTGTGAATGCCATCCGCCAACCCTTGCTGCCCGCGAGGTTCGGCGTCGTCCAGTTTCGTACCGGCAGGTTGTTCACACCCACTACAGTTTGTGTATACGGAATATTCACGATGGCACTGCTCGGCACGGTCAGTGTCGACGAGGGGGAGTTGTCGATCACCGAGTAGAAACCGGTGGCTGTGGTGGAAGCATAGTCGGCGACTTCGTTCAGCTTCCCAGTTCCAAACGAAACGGTCCAGCCAGTGGTCGCCACCGATTTGGTGATGGTTGGTGCAGTGGTGATGGGTTGTCCGGTGGCGTACACCACGCCAAGGTATCGCCACTGTGCTGTGGATGTTCCGGAAGATGCCAGAACGAAGTCTGCTCCCTGAGGCTGGCTGAACTGAAACTTGTGCATGTTGCCCAGGAGATCTCCGGCATAGATGGTATCAATCAGGCCGTCCCGGTCGGTGTCCACTGGCGTTGGTGTCGAGAGTCCGTTGCCGGGACCTGCGGAGGCTTGCAGCTTGCCGCTGACCGCACCGTCTACCACGTTGAGCAAGAAGAGAACGGCACGTCCGTTGTCCGAGCCGTAGCCATTGCCCATCAAGACGCGCCACGCACCATTGACATCGCTGCTGTCAGCGAGCTTGGCAATCTGCTTGTATGCGCCTGTGATCGGATCGATTGCAGGTTCGTTGAAGGTGTAACCCAAGTCAGCGTCTTGCGTGCTGGTGAATTCCCACATCGGGAGTGACGTGGCGAGCACTGCCTCGGTTGCCGTTTCAAAAGAGCTTTGCGCAGTGATGTCAAGCGCGTAGATGCCCCGCCCGCCAGCGCCCAGACCGGCAACAAGCGCCGTACCCCAGTCTCCGTTCGTGCGCTGGAAATCTCCCACCATGGGCGTGCTGTCAACAAAGTACCTGTGTTGGAACTGTGGACGGGTCAACGAGGGCAAGTTGGCGAACACACTGCCCGGGATGTAGCCAAACAGTTCGCGTCCTGTTGTCCCTGAAACGGCGCGCAGCATTCCGTCATTGGCGCCCACATACACGACAGGGGGGCGGGTTCGAGTGGTCGCCCGGTAGGCCTGGTGGCCAGGGAACCTGGAGCCTGTGTATGCGGGACCAGAGCCTCCCAGGTAAGTCACACCTGAGTTCACGATGTCGCCGAGCAGGTTAGCTGGTCTCTGGCGGAATAGCCCGTTTTCGTTGGCGCGATCTCCGCGCAGGAAGTTCAGGCGCGATTCTCCGAGCGTGTCTGTGTCGTTCACATTGAGCAAGGATTGCTGTGCCGCGTTAAGGTCACCCCACCGGAAAGGCGTTCTTGTGAAGTTGGTTGTGTCACGCCACGAGGTAACAATCTTGCGGTTCGAAGCGGTGAGCACTTGAGCGGCTGTCACCAGCGTGGGATTGAACCAACGAGAAGCCTCCCACTGGGGAGAATCCCGGCAGTCATCAGCGGTCTGACTCGGTGAGCATGAGCGCAGCGTGCCGCTCCAGTCTTTGGGGTCGTATCCTGCGTAGATCACTTGGCTGGTTGTGGTCTGGCGCGTGGAGGTGACCGCCGCGCTCGAAGCGGAACCCGATGTTGCCTCGGCGTTGATCCTGCTGAACGCAGCGTTCAAAGATGCGCGAAGGAGCGCTGGCGTGCTACCAGCAAACCAGTTGTCGGGAATACCATCGTTGTTGGAGTCCCAGGCCGCGCGGTTGGCCGCTTGGTTCAAGGTGGCCAGCGTTGCTCGTGTGCGATCAAATCCGCCGTATTTCGCGCCCAACCAGTATTGGGAGCGCGTCGGGTTCAACACGGCATCGACGGCACTTTGACCGTTGTTGTTTTCAAGGACGTCGATGAAATAGCTTGATACGTTCTGGCTGCCAGGCATTGCGGCTTCCGGTCGGATGTCCGTCGTGTTGGCCCACGCGGCAAGCGATGCAATGTAGGGGGTACCACCGCCTGCGCCGCCTGTCCAACCGGGGTTGGCCGTGATGCCCTCAGCACCGCGGATGGACTGCCAAAGGTTCTCAACGTTGATGCCAGCCGGATCTGTCGGGATGAAGGTGCCGCAGGTGGCGCTCGTGGTGCGAGTGGAGCCTGGTAAATTGCCATCGCAATGGGTGTAGATGTCGCCGATGGTGAGGATGAAGTTCTTCTGGCAAGTGTTGATGATGGGATCCCGGCTCTGGCCTGCCGTCAGATTGGCTCCGGTCACTGATGGAAATCTGTCAAGGCCAGCGAGGGTGGCTCCGTTCGTGTATTCGGTCGGCAAAGCCACGCCGCGCAGGTACCTCAATGAGGAGTAGTACAGCTCGCTCACAGGGTCGTTGCCTTTGTAGCCAGAGCCGAAGCCAAACTTGTTGAGATAGTTCATCAGTCCAGACTTGATCTGACCAGAGTTGGTGACGTCGCTGGCGCTAGCGTCCAGCGGATCCGGATTGTCGAACATCACGCCCGTGATCTCGTTCCATTCCTTGTTGGTGTTCGGAACTGCTGTTCCAACGGATGTCCGCGTCGTCGGGCCAACGCTCTTCATGGCAGAGCGGATGGGCGCGCCCTGGCGGGTGTTGCCGTCCTCCTTGAGGTAGCCGGCCGCACCAAAGCGCAGCGAAGTGGCGTACTCCTGGACCAGCCCCTCGGGTTTTGGAACACCGGTGTAAGCGGCCTTGCAGTTCGCTTCAAGTCCAACGCCTGGCACTGTGCTGCAAACCTCGACGCGGATGTTGAAACACCAGCTGTTGGCGGGGAGTGTGATGCCAGAACAAGCTGCCAACTGTTGGGCAGCGCTCAGGTTGGGGAGAGACGTCGAGGTGTTGGTGTTCGAGATGATCATCTTCGAACCGTAGCCACCGTTGCGAACAAAGGTCTCCACGCTGCGGTAGGCCGCAGGCACTGGATCCGTTGTGCGCAATCGCTTGAGCACACTCAAGCTGTTGCGGTCACTGAAGGACCGAATGAGCACAGTGCGTGCAGTGGTGTCTCCGGCATGGCTGGCGCTCATGCTTGAAAAATTGTCCCGGGTTCCGCCAGTCATCACTGATCGGAATTGGTCCAGGTTGCTCATCGTTAGCCAATTCAGCAGGTTGCCGTTCCACTCGGTGGTGGTGTTGCCGCAGGCTCCTGCAGCGGTCACCGCGGATGATGCAGCAAAGACTTCATTGGTACCGTTGTAAACATAGCACTTGCGATTGTCGAAGTACCCCTCGTACCTCGTGGCTGCGGTGTAGCGGTCGCCGGTGTACGAAACTTGAACGCCAGTGGGCCACTCCACCGAGAGGGCGAGCATGACATTGCCTGGCACGGCATTGGTTTCCGGTGGCTGCTGAGCAGGCGTGAAGGACTGCGCCGACGTAAGCGCGCTCAGCGCTGACAACACGACGAGAAGAATTTGTTTTTTCATTTGAAGCTCCCAGGTCACTTCAGATTGGCGAGAAGACAGATTGAAGCGTGACAGATGTACGACCAGCAGCACCCTGCGTGCGTCCAAAGCCCACCGCCGTGATTCGGAAAAACATCTTTGCAGACCCATCGACGCCAAGATCACTGGCTCGGAACACCTCGATGAGGTATCTTGGGGCGATCACGCCTTGCACACCCTGAAACACGGCGCCCGTGAAAGTGCCATAGGCAACTGTCGGCACTGCAGCATTGATCGTGCCGGCACAAGCACGAGGCGGCGCGACGTTGTCTTGCCAATCTGCTCCGCTCCAGACCGGCTCTCCGCAGGCCACTGCTGCGGCTGCGTTGTACAAGCCCTGCACATCGGCCCCATCGCCCAGACCACCGTCCTCGGTGCCCACGTCCACCACCACCGGGTTTGTGGCTGACCAGAAATTTCCCGCATCGTCGGCACTGCCCGGGCGCGTGCCCGCTGGTCGAGTCAGAGGACAGTTCACGACTCCAGCGGTGGTTCGGCAATAGACCACCCCATCAAAACGAAGACCCAAGATGTCCCGCTCTGCGTCTCGCAACGCCATCTCGGCATATTCCCGCGCCAGCGCTTGGTCCCGATCATTCGAGGCAATCCTTTCACCGAACAATGAACCACGCATGGCCATGATGGCCAACGACGAAAGCACAAACAGAAAAATTAGGCTCGTGACCAGCACGAAACCCCGAGATTGGCGTGATTTCATGGGTTGTTGAGCAAAGGGGTGACGAAGACAGCGTTACGGACAGAGATGACAGAAGTGAAGCGGCGCCACAGCCTGCTATCGCCGGCAGCTCGGGCAATATCTGCGTCGAAAGCGCCATTTGCGGCGCGCGTGCATGTAGGGCGGGTGGGCTGCAAGGCAGCGGTTCCTTGAGCGGCAGCCCCGCGGGTATTCGGGGTGGCAGATACGATACAGACCTCGACAGCCGTCACTCCTGCCCAACCCACTGCCGAAGCAGTCACATCAGTGGCGCTCACATACTGAGACTGATCGCCACCAGCTGAGCGCCTGTTCGCCAGCGAACCTGGGCCCGAAAGCTGGTAACGCAATACGAATTCCTCAACTCCGGCGGCAATGTCCTGTCCCGCTACTTGGGCCGACCCAGTGCAATTGAACTGGGACACTGCTCCCGCTGGTGGCACAGGCGCTGAGAATCGGTTTATCACCAGCGATCTGCCGGCGGGGGGCGCTTGTTGCAGGCAGTCGAGGCCAACGCCTGTGTTGACATCCGCAGCCCCGAGGCTGTTGGTCGCATTGGCGGGGGTTAAGGCGACTGCTTGATACGCAATCTGCAATGTGTGGCGCGTTGCGCTGGCCAAGCCGCAGGCAGCGACCACTGCGGGAGCGCCTGTCAACACTGCATTGGGTGTGCTGGTCATCGCGCCATCGCAACCGAAAATGGGCTGAATGCCAGGGTAGCTCCGCGTGAACGGTGAAACGATATTGCCCAAAACTGCTACTTCGGTCGAATCGCGCGCATATGAATTAGCAAGGGCTCTGTCTCCTGGTGTGAACAGTTGCACAGCCTGTGTCGCGCCTGGAGCCGTGACATCAAACATGTCTACATATCCGGCTTGGCTCAGGTTCTGACGCAGCATTTGAATGACCATTCGCGCTGGGTCGACAAGCTCAGATTGGTCTTCCTTTTGACGAAGGATATTGTTGGAGCTGACGTAGGCGGTTCCAATGGCAATAAGGATAACAAGCCCTAAAGTGATCGCAATCAACAATTCAATTAATGAATAGCCTAGTTGCGCGGAGACTCGATTCGTATTCATGGGCTCACCCACAGGTTGAGGCAGCGTATGCCTGCGGTTCTGGGTTCTGGACACTCTGGATCCGTGAATTCAACCGCCGCAAGACCGGCAGCGTTGTCAGTTTCAGCTTGCGCCTTTTCTCGCCACATCACCACCAAGCGCCTTGCGTTGGGTTCAGTCTCTGCTCCATTGAGCACCGGGAACAGCGAGCCTCGTCCTCCGGGAAGATCTCGCGCGAGCGATTGTTTCCACTCTCGAAGATCACGCTGAGCCGCGAGTGCAGGTGTACAGACCGGCTGCCCATTCAACCCGCAACCGGGGTCTGCCGGAAGGGCACCCGCTGCGTCGTACTCATTCGGTGCGAGGTAGGCTTGTTCAGGCGCCAGTGCCGCTGCAGGAAGGTTTGCCGCTCGAAACAAGGAGTTGTTCACTCGCATCTTTTCGGTAATGAAATCCGCTTGTATAAGTGCCTGCGAACGAAGCGTTGAGGTTTGTTGAAATTTAACTGATGCCAATTGCAGACCCGCCACACCGAATAACCCCACAGCCACGATAAGCATCGTGACAAGCACTTCAATCAAGGTGGCTCCGCGCTGCAATCGAAGTGTCATGGGCGTCTTCATGGAATCTGGCATGCTCCTGGCTGTGTTAACTGGATTCGTCCAGTTGTTGCCACCGCCACGTTACGTGATTGAGCACCCAAGTCAGCGTCGACAGGACATACCCTCAATTCGTTGGGATTGGCTGCCCGGCGTTGCCCGTTGGGTAAAAAAGTGATTGCGCGTTCAGCCTGCGCGTTATTTGCAAATTGGCTTCGAATTGCAACTTGGGGCAAATTGTCCTGGAGTATCGGTGGGTTGGCTGCATTCGCGGCCCCCACCATCACGATCCAGCCCGTTTCAAGTTGGCTGTCGGTACAATTGGTGCCGTTGTTGCTGGGACAGACGGTCACCTGAGAATTTTGACGCACCGCTTCCGATCGCGCAAAGTAGATTGAGGCCGTGTAGTCGTTGACGAAGTTACGGATTGCATTTCGACTCTGAATGGCACGATAACTTGGAATGGCAATTGACAGGACGATAGCCAAGATGGCAATCGTGACCATGAGCTCCACCAGAGTAAAGCCTCCGTGCTTCATGCGGTCGGAACGGTGGGCGCTGCAAATGGTTTTCACACCCAAATTATCAGACCCGAAAAAGTTTGTAACCAGGTTCGGTGCCGAAGTGCTGGTTCTGCCGGACAGACGGCGAACTGTATTCGAGGGTTATGTATATACGCTATAGGTAGTATTTATTTAGTAATGCGTGATGAGCGGCGCGAAAACGTTGAGTTTTTGAACGCACACCTCATTTGCTTCATTGGATGCTTCAGCGCTGGACTTCGTCCACCAAGGCTCTGAACTCATCAATGTCCTCGAAGCTGCGGTACACGCTGGCAAAGCGGACATAGGCCACCTTGTCCAGCTTCTTGAGCTCTCGCATGACCATCTCGCCAAGACGCGTGGCGGGTACTTCGCGGGCGCCCAGATTGAGCAGTTTTTCCTCAATGCGCTCAATGGCTGCATCGACCTGCTCGGTGCTTACGGGGCGTTTGCGCAGCGCCAAGGCGAAAGAGGCGCGGAGTTTGCCCGGGATGTAGTCCACCCGGCGGCCGTCTTTTTTGACCACCGCCGGAAAGCTCACCTCGGGCCGCTCGTAGGTGGTAAAGCGCTTTTCACAATGCCCGCATTGGCGCCGGCGGCGGATGAAATCCGCGTCTTCAGAGACGCGGGTTTCCACGACCTGGGTTTCAAGATGGCCGCAGAAGGGGCATTTCATCGTGTGATGCCGCCCGTTCGCGTCATTTGTAGACCGGGAAGCGTGCGGTCAACGCATTGACCTTGGCTCGAACCGCTCCGATGTTCGCCGCATCTCGTGGATTGTCGAGCACATCGGCGATCAGGTGGGCCGTGGCACGGGCTTCTTCGTCCTTGAAGCCGCGCGTGGTCATTGCCGGTGTGCCGATGCGCACGCCGCTGGTGACCATGGGCTTTTCCGGGTCGTTCGGAATCGCGTTCTTGTTGATGGTCATGTGTGCGCTGCCCAGCACTGCCTCAGCTTCCTTGCCGGTGATGCCCTTGGCTCGCAGATCAACCAGCATCACGTGGCTTTCGGTCCGGCCGCTGACGATGCGCAGGCCGCGCGAGGTGAGCGTTTCGGCAACGATGCGCGCATTTGTCAGCACTTGCTGCTGATAGATCTTGAATTCGGGAGCAAGCGCTTCCTTGAAAGCCACCGCCTTGGCCGCGATAACGTGCATCAGCGGGCCACCCTGCAAGCCGGGAAAGATGGCGCTGTTGATGGCTTTTTCGTGCTGCGATTTCATGAGAATGATGCCGCCTCGCGGGCCACGCAGGCTCTTGTGTGTGGTGGAGGTGACCACATCGGCATGGGGCACCGGGTTGGGGTAGACGCCGGCTGCGATCAGGCCTGCGTAGTGGGCCATGTCAACCATGAAGATGGCGCCGACATCCTTGGCGACTTTGGCGAAGCGCTCGAAATCGATGCGCAGGCTGTAGGCTGACGCGCCGGCGATGATCAACTTGGGTTTTGTCTCGTGCGCCTTGCGCTCCATGGCGTCGTAGTCGATCTCTTCCTTGTCGTTGAGACCATAGGAGACCACGTTGAACCACTTGCCGCTCATGTTGAGCGCCATGCCGTGGGTGAGGTGGCCGCCTTCGGCCAGGCTCATGCCCATGATGGTGTCAGCGGGCTTGAGAAATGCCAAGAACACGGCTTCGTTGGCAGAGGCGCCGCAATGCGGCTGCACGTTGGCGGCATCGGCACCAAAGATCTGCTTCACGCGGTCAATCGCAAGTTGCTCGGCGATATCGACGAATTCGCAGCCACCGTAGTAGCGCTTGCCGGGGTAGCCCTCGGCGTATTTGTTGGTGAGTTGAGTGCCTTGGGCCGCCATGACGGCGGGCGAGGCGTAGTTCTCGCTGGCGATGAGCTCGATGTGGTGTTCCTGGCGTGTGTTTTCAGCCTGGATGGCTGCAAACAGCTCGGGGTCGGTTTGCTCGATGAGAATGTTGCGGTCGAACATGGCAGTCCTTCTAGAGGTGAATCCTTGCGCATTGACAAGGGCTGAACACCCGTGCTGCATCAGCAGGGGTGGCACGCTTCCCAGTGGTTGTCCCGGCCGCAGATCGATGTTGGAGGTGATCGGACAGGGGGGCCACGTCAGCGGCAATCCTCCGGAACTCAATCCGGGGGTCGCGCGCCTATCGCCAGTTGCGTACCGCGCGAGTTTAGCCGAGGGCAACAGCCCCGGCGGCCCATTCAGGCAAATGCCGACGCACAGGGTAGGGCGGCGTGCAACCGGTCAGGATTGCGCCATGGGCGCGGGCGCCGGGGCAGCCGCCGGCACTGCTGGGCCAGCTTCGATATCGGTGCCGGGCTCAACCACGGGGGCTTTCTCAGCCGGTGCAACCACGTTGACGCTGCGTGCAGGCGGCACGTACCGCTGCAGGGGCTTGCCCAACGCCACGCTCTGAATGCGCATGTGCTCGGACATCACCTTGTCGATGTACCAACCGCCATCGGTGGTGACCGCTCCGACATACAGACGCAACCCTCCTTCAATAGAGCCGGCCCGCTTGATGCATTCCTGAAGCACCCGAACGCCCACGCGCAGGTTGGAGACCGGATCGAACGCGGCCAGTTGGCCACCGAAGTCTTCGTATTTGTCGGTGTGCACGCGTGTCAGCACCTGCATGAGGCCCTGGGCGCCCACCGGGCTCTGGGCAAACGGGTTGAAACGCGACTCGACGGCCATGACGGCCAGGATGAGCGTGGGGTCGAGTTTGGCTTTCTCCCCGATCTCGAACGCCTCGGCCACCAAGGCGCCCAACGGCTCGGGCGCCACGCGGTATTTGCGGCTGAGCCAGAACGTGACGTTCGCTTGTTGTTTGGGCAGGTCGCCCGGATCGGCGGCAGTGACGCGGTCGATGGCGGTGGGCTCCACCGCGATCAGGGGAGCGTCCATGCTGGCCTCCTGGCGTTGCAGCAACCAGCCCAGCAGTTGCTGCTCTGCGCTTTGGCGCAGGTCACCTCTGGCGCTGAGCACGATCAGCCCGACCGCAAACAGAGTGCCCAGAAGGGCCACGCTGTTGCGCGTGATGTCGAGAAATCCACGGTAGGTGTCGGCCAGCGTGGTCTTGATGGATGCCACGACACCTGAGGTGTTCTTGGTGGGCGCTGTGAAGGTGGTCATGTTGTCGCTCCGTTCGTGGGCTTGGCCGAATGGGGGTTCGGTCAGGTCAGTTGGTCGCAATCGAAGGCCTGAGAAATGGGTCTGGCTGTCGACTTGGCCTGGTGGGGCTGCGGTCGGGGTTTACCCTTGAGTGGGCAAAGTTGCCGGATGGTAGGGACTTATAAATGCCCAGTCAATGTTTAGAACATTGTTTAAAGATACTTATTGTTATAAACAACCGGTTTCACCTGACCGTTCAAGCGCATCGCTAGCGCCAGAGCCAGCGCCAGCAAGCCTTGCGGCGGGATGGTCGGTGTTCTGCCGTTTGTCGGCTCGAAGCGACCTTTCATGTCGCAAAACAGGGTTTCGGAACTCTCGAATAGGCCTCCCGAGCGTGATTGAAAAGCTTCATGGGTGAACAGGGCGAGTCACCTTGCTCTTCAAAGATCCCGGGAGTACGCTGGCGATGCCGGTTGTGATGACTGGCATCGGCCGACCCAGCGGAGTTTCTGAATGACGGCCCCCAACGGGAGCAATCTGTTGCTTCCCAGGCTGGAGAGACATCAAACTCCCTCCGCCAAAACAGACGGCATGAGCATCAAGCCCGCCGTCAACCCCGGCAAACCCCGTTTGCCGGGGTTTCTTCTTTTTGGGGCTCTGCGATCCATGCAGTGTCGAGGCGCAGCAGTTCGGAGACACTGGCGTAACGCAGTTTTTTCAGCCCCTGCCCCATGAGCCACAGCAGCCCCATCACACTAAGCAACCCATGGATCAAACGCCTGATCTGGGCTGTGGCCAGCGTGTTGTTGCTCTGGTTGATCACCTGGATTGCGCTCCCGGTGCTCCTGAAATGGCAGCTGCAAAAACAGGCCAGTCAGGCTTTGGGACGCAGCGTGACGGTGCAGGAGGTCGACTTTCGGCCGTGGTCGCTGGCCTTGACCATCGAAGGTCTGCGTGTCGCCGGCGCTCAGGGCGATGTCGAGCAGATGTCGGTGGCGCGGCTGCATGTGAACGCCGAGCTGCAGTCGATTCTGCGGCTGGCGCCGGTGATCGACGCCTTGAAGATCGAACAACCGCGTGTGAGCTTGCGGCACCTGGGTGGCGGTCGTTACGACGTGGACGACATCGTGCAGCGGTTGCGCGTGCCTCCGTCCGATACTGCCAGCGAACCCACGCGGTTTGCACTGTTCAACATTGAGCTGCAAGGCGGCGAGTTCACCCTGGTGGATGACGCCGTGGGCGCCACCCATCGCTTACGCGGCCTCACGGTGACCGTGCCGTTCCTCAGCAACCTGGACTCGCGCCGCGAGGTGGTGACCGAACCGCGACTGGCCTTTGAACTCAATGGAAGCGCCTTCGATTCGCGCGCCGCCACCACCCCATTCGCCGTGGACCGCGAGACCGACGCCAGACTGAGCATTCCCGCCCTCGACCTGGCGCCTTACTTTCCCTACTGGCCTGCCGCTTGGCCCGTCAAACCCGCAGCAGGGGTGCTGCAGCTGGACTTGCAGTTGGACTTTGCACAGCGCGATGTGCCGCAGGTCTGGGTCTCTGGCGATGTGGCACTCTCCGGGCTGAAGCTCGTGGAGGGTGGGGCGGGCGCGTTGTCGTGGGAGCGTCTGGGCGTGAAGCTGAACCGCGTGGAGCCGCTGGCGCGTCGGATCGATCTGGCATCTGTCGAGTGGAAGGGCCCGAACCTGAGCCTGTCGCGCGACGCCCAAGGGCGGCTCAATCTGGCACGCCTGGCCAAGGGCTTCACCCCGGCAGCGCCCGAGAAACCGGCCACCGCTTCGGCGCCTGTTGCAGACGTTGCACCCTGGGACATCCGGTTGGCCCGGTTTGATCTGGACGGTGGCGTCGTGCAATGGCGCGACGACGCGGTCAAGCCCGCCGCCGACATGGCGTTGTCGGCATTGCGCGTGCAGAGCCGTGACTTGAGCTGGCCTGTGAAGGCCCCCATGCCGTTCGAGGTATCTGCCCAACTGGGCCAGACCCCTCTCGGCATCAAAGGAACCGCTACCGATGTGGCTGCGCAGGCCGAGCTGTCTCTGGGAGACATTTCCTTGGGGCGTTTCGCCCCTTATATAAGTAGTGCGCTCAAGCCTGCCTTGGAGGGCATCCTCAACGCAGGTGGTCAGATCGAATGGCAGGCCGCGCAGGGCGACAAGCCCATGGCACTGCAAGTGCTGGCGGCCCGTGTCGACATCAATGAACTCAAGCTTGGGCCACCCCGGCAACCGCTGGCCAGCCTGAAGCGCCTGCTGGTGGAAGACCTGCGTCTCGATCTGGCCCAGCGCAGCGCAGAGGTGGGCAATCTGACGCTCACCCAGCCCCAAGCGCGCGTGCAACGCGAATCCAACGGAGCCTGGATGTTTGAACCCTGGCTGGTCGCTGCGCCAACCCCGCAACCACGCGCAGACCAGAGTCCCTGGCGCGTGGGGCTGGCCGCCGTGCAGCTCACCAACGGGTCGATCGGCTTCGTGGACCGCGTGCCGACCCAGCCCGTCACGCTGGACATCACCCAGCTGCAACTGGACCTCAAGGGACTGCGGCCGCTGGACGCCGAACAGAAAGACATGGCGCTCTCGGTCAAGGCGCGGGTCGGCGCCGGGCCGGCCAGCCAGGTAGCGCCTGGCCAGTTCTCGCTCGTGGGGGCCTTGCGGCTGCCGGCGCCCGGCGCAGCGGGCGGTGCGGGCCTGCGGCTGGACGGCCGGGCCCAGGTCGAGCGCCTGCCCGCGCACGCGCTGGAGCCGTACTTCGCCGATCAGCTCAATCTCGAACTGTTGCGCGCCGACGCGAGCTACCGCGGCCAGGTTCAGTTGGGTTTGCCAGGCGGCGCACTTGCGTTGAACCTGCAGGGAGACGCCGCGCTGGACGACCTGAGCGCCAACACCTTGTCGCCCGCCGAAGACCTGCTGGCCTGGAAGTCGCTGCAGGTGAGCGGCCTGCAGCTCGCCATGAATCCCGGGCGGGCCACGCAGGTGTCGGTGCGCGAGACAGTGCTCAGCGACTATTTCGCCCGGGTGATCATCGACGAGGGCGGCAAGATCAACCTGCAGGGCCTGGTGAGACAGCCCGCTGAGGCGCCAGCTGCCGATCCGGCGCAGCCACCAGCTGCGGTGGCCAGCGGTCCGGCGCCCGACATCCGCCTGGGGCCGATCAGCCTGGTCAATGGTCGCGTGCTGTTCTCCGACCGTTTCATCAAACCCAACTACACCGCCAACCTGAGCGAGCTCACGGGCAGCCTGGGCGCTTTCTCCAATGTCCAACCGGCGGGCGCGGCGCCCGAACTCGCGGCCCTGTCTTTGCGCGGGCGCGCCGAGGGCACCGCCGCGCTCGAGATCGACGGCCAGCTCAACCCGCTGGCGCAACCGCTGGCGCTCGACATCAAAGGTCGTGTGCGCAACCTGGAGTTGCCGCCGCTCTCGCCCTACACGGTGAAATACGCGGGCTACGGTATCGAGCGCGGCAAGCTCAGCGTGGACGTGGCCTACAAGATCGACCCCGACGGCCAGCTCGTGGCCAGCAACCAGATCGTGCTCAACCAGCTCAGCTTTGGCGACCGTGTGGCCGGCAGCGAAGCGCCCAACCTGCCGGTGAAGCTGGCAGTGGCGCTGCTGGCCGACCGCAACGGCGTGATCGACATCAATCTGCCGGTGAGCGGCTCCATCAACGACCCGCAGTTCCGCCTGGCGCCCATCATCTTCAAGCTCATCTTCAACCTCATCGGCAAGGCCATCACCGCTCCGTTCTCGCTGATCGCCAGTGCGTTCGGCGGTGGCGCCGAGTCGCCCAGCCAGGTGGTGTTTGCGCCGGGCAGTGCGGTGCTGGCGCCCGACAACGAGCAGCGGCTGGCGTCGGTGGCCAAGGCGCTGGCCGATCGTCCGGCTCTGCAAATCACGGTGGTGGGCCACAGCGATCTGGAGGCCGAGCGCAGCGGCTACCAGCGCAGCCGGCTTGACGGACGTGTGCTGGCCGAGAAGCGCCGCGTGCTTGCGCGAGACGGCAAGGCAATCCCCGACAAGCTGGCGGTGTCCTCTGAGGAGTACCCCGCGCTGCTCAAAGAGGTGTACCGCCGCGCCGACATTCCCAAGCCGCGCAACCTGATCGGCATCGCCAAGGACATTCCGCAGGCCGAGATGGAGGCCTTGTTGCTGGCCTCGATACCGGTCACGCCCGATGCGCTGCGCGATCTGGCGGTGGCGCGTGGGCAGGCGGTGAAGGACTTTCTGGCCAGCCGGTCGCTGCCCGAAGACCGCATGTTTCTGGGTGCACCGCAACTGAGTCGCCAAGGGGAAGACTGGCGCCCGCAGGCCGAACTGCGGTTGGCGCCGCGCTGATCACGCCCCCGTCCAAGAGCCCATCGGGCACGGGCGGTGCCGCGCGGGCGAACAGCGGCGACAATACGCGTTTGCCGTGCTGCTCTGGCGCGGCCTCTGTCCTGTTTGAACTGACGTCTCCATGTCGCTGTTTTCCCTGCGCAAGTCTTCCTCCCCCCAAGCCTCTTCAACTGCCGTGAACACGCCCACCCCTTCCAAGTCCGCCACTGCGGCCCATCCCCTGGACGCCGTGACCGGTGGCGCGTTTTCTGCGCCCACTTCGGGTGAACGCGCCGCGCGCATCCGAGAGTGGCTGGCCACCGAGCCGGGTCTGGAGCAGATGAACGAGGTCTACAAGGAGCTGTCCAACCGCGACCGCGGCGCGGCCAAACCGCTGAAGGAAAAGCTCGACGAGCAGAAGCGCGCCGTGGAGTGGGCGCAGAAGGCGCAGGCCTTGCTGGACCATTCGCGCTTGAACCTGGCCGATGCCCTGGCCTGGCAGCGCGACGCCGCGCGTGCGGGCGCGCCACTCTCGCGCGAGCCACTGGCCACGCTGCGCCAGTCGCTGTCCGAGCGCGTCAAAGCGATCGAAGACCTGCAACACCGTGTGCAGGTGGAGCGCGAAGCCGCCGTGCTGATCGCCCAGCGCATCGAAGTGCTGTCCACCAAATCCTGGCGCGACGCCCAGCACAGCGCGCAGACCCTGCAGGCCGATGTGGCCCAGTGGCAGGAGCAAGCCAGTGGCTTGGCGCAAGACCCGCAGTGGGCCAGCGTGGACGTGAAGTTCCCGCCCATGCTCGACGCGTCGCGCAAGCAATTGCAGCTGGTATGGGACGCCTTTGAAGCCGCCCTGGGTCAGGCCGTGGCCGCCGATGCCGATGCACAAGCCCCGCTGCCAGCCGTGCCTGTGTGGGCTGATGAATTACGCGTGGCACGCGGTGGCGAAGCCGCCCCCGTGACTGAGAAGCCCGCCGTGGACACGCAAGCGCAACAGGAGCGTCGTGCCCGCGTGACCACCGAACTCGGCAACGCGCTCGACGTGCTGGAACGCGAGCTCGCCGAAGGCCATGGCAAGGCCACGCCCAAGGCCGCGGCCGATGTGCGCGCGATCCTCAAGTCCAACGGACGGTTTGTGAGTGCTGCGCTCGATGCGCGCGCCCACGCTGCCTTGAGCCAGGCGGGTGAGCTCGAAGGCTGGCAGCGCTGGCGCGCCGACCAGCTGCGCGAAGAACTCGTGGCCAAGGCCGAAGCCTTGCTGCAAGCCCCCGAAGGCCAGCGACTGGGTGGCCGCAAGATGCAGGAAACCCTGCGCGG
>LNFM01003749.1_pt1 | contig 29280 bp, 24 predicted proteins | sample 596031 | NCBI WGS metagenome assembly LNFM01 (sample SAMN04254537, study PRJNA301005) | activated carbon metagenome | isolation source: dual media filters at the Ann Arbor, Michigan drinking water treatment plant | place: USA: Ann Arbor
GGGCGAGCCAAGCCGCCGACCGTCAACGGGCTGAGGCTGTAATCGGCTGGTGGCACCGCTGTCCCCCAATTGTGACCAGCAGCCAAGCGTTGCCTAGGGGGCCAGTAAACGGTTTGTTGAGAAGAGCTGGCCTAGGTAGCGTAGCGAACTCTGGCGGAGACTTTGCTTGGATATTGCAGGTTATTTGGTGCACCTGTGGGATCTGCGATCAGCCAAGGTGATCGCCGGCATTGCGGTTGTCACGCTGCTGGTGGTGCTAGTCGGTGGGCATCGCGCCCTGGTGTCGGGCAATGCGCTGGCCAACAGCCGGGTCAGCCTGCTGTTCTGGTTCAGCAACACCCTGGTCACGCCATGGCTGGCGCTGGCCAGCGCCGGCTTTGTCATGGCCTATGGCGCGCTTGGCCTGCCAAGCCTGTCGTCGTCGGCGTGGCAGGCGGTGCCTTTTCCGCTGCTGGTGCTGATCGCTTTCCTCGCCAACGAGTTCTGGATCTATTGGTCGCATCGCTGGCTGCACAGCCGCTGGGGCTGGCCGATCCACGCTATCCACCACAGCGACACCCATGTGAACGGCTTCACCTTGTGGCGCATCCACGTGCTGGAGGCGGTGGTGATGCAGCTGTTTGCGCTGGTGATGATCAGCTGGATGGGGCTGCCGCCGGCCGCCGCCGGGGCTGGTGCGCTGGTGGTGATGCTGCACGCGGTTTACATCCATTCACCGCTGGATTGGGATCATGGACCCTTGCGAATGGTCATCGCCAGCCCGCGCTTCCACCGCTGGCACCATGCCGATGCTGAGGCAGCCTACAATACCAACCTTGCCAATGCCGTGCCGCTGTTCGACTGGCTGTTCGGCACCTATCGCACACCGCACCGGCTCGATGCGCCGATGGGCGCCCGCAGCGCTGGGGTGCCCGACACCGATTTCGTCTCGCTGTGGGTGTGGCCGTTCATGGAGTGGGCGCGGATGATTGGGGAAGCGGTGGGCGTTCGGCCACGGCCGGCAGCGAAGCCGACGGCTCCGTTGGGACTTGAAGCCGAAACCTACCGCTTAAATGGCGGGCGCTCTGACCGATTGAGCTAATGACCCACATACCAGCGTCTCGACGCGACGGGCACCGCGCGCTTTGAGCTCAATCCATGGATTATCAAGGCGGCGCTCGCGCGGCTTGGCAACAGGCGGTTGAGCAACGAGGAGCAGCGCGCGGTGTGGAGTGTCACGCGCACACCGCACAAGGTGAATTAGCCGGAATGGTGGGTGATCAGGGGGTAAGTGTCCGCTTTGCGCCCTCAAGTCAGACGTCCGGGGCCTGCAAACTTCCTTATGCAGGCTGCCGTTGCCATTCGCGTACTTGTCGGTGGTCGCGACGCGTGCAATAGGCGCCGCCCCGCTGATATATGCTCAACTTGAAAGGTCCGGCCCCGTGACTGGTAGTGCGCCTATTGCGCTCGGCCTCGACTTTGGCACGACCAATACCGTTATCGCGCTCAGCGATAGCGCGGACGAGTCGCATTTGATTTCGTTCAAGGGCGAAGATTCGACAGGTGAAATCTTCCGGTCGGCACTGTGCTTTTGGGAAGAACAAAGCGGTTGGAATGGGATTGCGAGCGAGGCTGGCCCTTGGGCAATCGCGGAATTTCTTGGTTCGCCGCTCGATAGCCGCTTTGTGCAGTCGTTTAAGTCGGTAGCCGCAAGTTCAATATTCGAACGTGCACAGATATTCGGGAGGCCCTTCCGGTTCGAGGATATGGGTCGTTTGTTTCTGCATAAGCTAAGGGATCATGCCGGCGGCCAGCTATCCAAGCTACCGTCTCGCATCGTGGTTGGTCGGCCAGTCGAATATGCCGGTCCGCGCCCTGACCCGGCCTTGGCTCGTCAACGCTACGATCTGATGTTTGAGCAATGGGGTTCGGAGATCCACTACGTCTACGAACCGCTGGGTGCAGCATTCAGCTTCGCGTCGCGGCTTGAGCGTCCAACGACCTTGCTCGTTGCTGATTTTGGTGGAGGCACGACCGACTTCTCTGTGGTTCGCGTCGGAGCACCTGGCAGCAGCCAACGCTGTCAGCCTTTGGCTTCATCAGGCGTGGGTATTGCGGGCGACCGCTTCGACAAAAGGATCGTCGACCATCTTGTCTTGCCGCTGCTCGGCAAGGGTGGGACATATCGTTCCTTCGACAAAGTTCTCGAGATTCCCGGCGGGTATTTCCGCGACTTCGCCGATTGGTCCCGGCTCGCGCTAATGCGCAACAAGCGGACGCTGGACGAGCTTCGCAAGCTGCAGCGCAGCGCGGTCGATCCGACACCGATCGGACGCATGATCGCCCTCATCGAACATGAGCAGGGCTTTCCGCTCTACGAAGCTGTCGGCCGAGCAAAGCGAGCACTGACGGCAAGTGACGAAGCGGAGTTCTCATTTTCTGGCGGCGGGGTCGAGATCAACACGGTCGTCAGTCGGCGAGATTTCGAGCGATGGATCGCAGAAGACTTGCGGCGGATCGAAGCGGCGATGGACGCCGCGCTGGTGAAGGCCAAATTGGAACCTGTCGATATCGATCGGGTGTTTCTGACCGGCGGTTCGTCACTGATCCCCGCCATCCGTGCGCTTTTCGAACGTCGGTTCAGTGTCGACCAGATCGCGACCGGCGGGGAGCTGACGTCCATTGCTCATGGTCTTGCGCTGATCGGCAGCGATGCCAATCCCGCCGAATGGAGCGTTTGATGATTTGTCGCGCCTTCGATCTGACCTAGCCCGCCCGAAGGTCCGCTCTCTAGCCTACGCACCACAAGTGGACAGTCTGCTTACGGCGCCTTTGACGAAGGTCTGCAACTGGTGAAGCCGCCGGTCGGCTTTGCGCCTTAGTGTTGCTAATAGCGGATTGCCTGACGATCGCCTGAAAGCGTAAATGCCTGCCAATAGGTCTCAAAGGCTGGATCTGGGACTTAGCTGCCGTTCCCGAACGATGGGTCAAACGGCAGGCTTTTCCAAGTAACCGACAGTCACTGTCCATATGAATGGTCATACACACTACAGCAACTGCATCGGTTGCTGACCGGCAGATTTTCGAGAGGCTGGAAGCAATTGCTAACAATTACAGTTTGGCTGAAGCCACCGACAATCCGATCGTTTCCGTAGTCGCCAGCGCCACTTCGGAGCAGACGTTCATTCATTGGGCGCATATACCACGTTCCTCTTTTTCGAAGCAGTTGAGAAAGCGGCCCTTGTGCGGTGATGTTCAATGATCGGCAGTGGCTAAATGAATTGCGCCAAGAAGCGGTGCATCCGCTCTGTAACCTCTCTATCATGGCCCAGCCAGACATGCCCGCCGTCGGGCAGGATGGTCAGTTCGGCCTGAGGGAGAACTGCTGCAATCTTGCGCGCCGTGGCGGCGGTGCCGAAGCGGTCGTCCTCCGCCGAGATCAGCAGCACCGGCATGCGCAGTTGCGAAAAATCCATCGCCGCCGGATGCCCGGCCTGCTGCGCATCGTTCAGCATGCCTTCTGCCCGCGCGCCGATAGGCATGATGTCGGCCAATATGGCAAAGGCCCGAGCCCGTTCGGCTCGGCTGACCGTGGTCAACAGCGCCGGGTCGGTCGCAAGCAGTGTACCGATCAGCGTTTCGGGCGCCGTATTCAACGCTGACCAATAGGCGAAGTCGGATGTCAGCAGCGTGTGCACCGCCGTTTCCTGCAACGTACTCATTGCGACAGGATCGCTGCCATCAACATTGGCCGCAGGCACGAGCAGCACCAGCGCCGAACAGCGGTCGGGGTGCCGCAACGCAAACGCTGTTGCAGACAGCGCCCCTGCCGAACCTCCAGCGACTGCCAGGCGATCAATGGCAAGATGATCGAGAAGCGCGGCCAAGGCATCAGCCTGATTGGCGGGCGACGGATCTGCCGGAAAGTCACTGCGCAAATAGCCGAAGCGTGAAGGCGCAATGATTTGGTGACCAAGCCGCTTCAGCGCCTCGGCGAAGCGCAAGCCCTGGTCGAAGCCGCCGCCGGTGCCATGGATCATCAGCAGCGGCGGGCCTGAGCCGGCGATGGCATATTCGAGCGTACCGAAGGGTGTGGTCATGGTTGAACTGCGCCCTGCAACACGACGATCAGCGGCGCTAACCGCCCGGCGAAAGCGCGACCAGACATAGCCGCCACCGATAAGCACACTCGCGCCAAAACCGAGCAGCAACTGCCGTCGGGTCGGGCGCATCATCGCTGCTTGCTCCTACCGATGACTAGCGGCAACAGCGCGCCGATGACCTGCGCCGTCAGGCCGATCAGCCCGGCAAAGGTGGCCAACCCCGACCATGTTTCGGCCAGCGTCCGCCCGAAAAGCGCAACGCCGACCAGCGTCTCGAACAGTGCCAGCAGACTAAGAAACAACAGCGCCATTGCCCCGCGCGTCGAAAGGGTGGGCGGCACCTGCCAGCGGTCAATTGCCCAGCGGCACATAAAAAATGCCGCAATCAGCATCAGCGGCACCTCGATCAGCGTCGCGCCGAGCACCCCGGTCCGAGGCGCAACAAACAGCACGCGAACGGTGCCAAGGACAAAGCCCAGCGCGAACAGCATGAGGAAATAGACGGTGGCTGCGGTCAGCGCGCGTTTCACAGCCGGTCTCCGCGCACCAGAAAGCGTCCGTTTATACGCATCGGCACTGGCTTGCCCGAAAATGGTGCAGCCTGTGTGCCGGGGCGCTGCGCATGAATGTGCAGGTGCGGCAGGTCGGAAGCGCCGGAATTGCCTAGCGCCGCAATCGGTTGACCCTCGCGGACAAGGTCACCAGGCGCAACCCGCAAGCTACCCTTGCGAAAATGCGCAAGCAGAATATCGAACTGTCCGCAGCGGATGAGTGCGTAATTGCCCGCCCTTGCGGTCGGGCTGGAAAGATCGACCGGGCTGCCATCGGCGTCACCGTCATGCGAGCGAACTACGCGCCCCGCGCACGGGGCAAGCACTGCTGTTGATTCGCTGGCCGTCAGGCCCCATTGGTTCATTGCCGTGATATCGACGCCATAGCTTTGCCCCCAATAATTTTGCTGGCCAATCGTCGCTCTTGGAAGCGTCCGCAAATGCGAACTGACGATTTCTCGCGAGCCACCACTAGCGACGTAATAGCGGCCAGCAGCAAGCGGCGCGGCGAGATCGGCGATTTCGCCGGGCGGCGCCGTTCTGGCGACAAGCGCCTCGCTCGAAACCCAGCCACCAAAACCGGACAGCCCTGCCCAGAATAGGATCAGGGCATAATCAGCCGCAGCAACACCTGGCCTAGTTTGCATGCGCCATCCGCGCCACACGGCAATCGCGAATAGCACCCAATAGATCCATGGCGTCCACCAGGGCGGCGTGATCCATAATCCCGCCAGATGCAGCCCAAGCAGGATCGCGGCTGTTCCGAGACTTTGGAAAATCCTTGCCAGCATATTCCGTGCAGGCAGGAACGCCAGCCACAGCAGCAGCGCAAGCGGGAACAGCAGCTGGATCAGCCAGAGCATGGGAAATTCACAGCGCGGTCATGACATCGACCAGCGGACGCCGCATCGACATGGGCATGTCGGGGCCGTAGCCGAAGCGAACGACAAGATCAGGCCGTTTGTTGCCGATGCCGAGCAGGCTAGCGAGTTGTGGGCGGAACGCTGTGACCTCGACTGGCTGATTCAGGAAAGCATGCTTGATGCCCAGCAAGGTCGCCTGCAGGGCAAAGCGTTGATAGCTCCGCCCTGCTTGTACCCAGTGCGCGGGGTCATCTACATCGGAAACGAATATCGCAATGCCGGCGGACGAACGGATCTGGCTGATGCATTTCGCATTTTCACCTTCCGCCGTTACCACCCGATCAAACAGCCTGTTGCCAAGCCAGGTCGGGAGGGCCGGATTACCCGAGCACGCTGCATAAAGTCCGTCGCCGGTTGCAACCGCGCTTGCAGCGTTGAAACGGACCCACGATTTGAGTTCGCGCATGAAAGCAGGGTCGTTAATCTGCGCGCTGTTAGCGGCCACGATCAGGTCCAGAACCTTCTCCATCACCGGCTTTTCGGTTATTAAGCTGACGCGACAGCCCGGCACGGCTGCTGCTTGTTCGAGCATGGTGAGATTGGCGGGGTCCACGCCATGACCATCATAATCGGCTCTAGTGCATTGGCGATACCGGATCGCCGCGAACAGCGGGTCTTGCGCTGGATTGGCACGTTCCAAATCGACGCGAAGACCAGCGGTGTCGCTGACAAAGGCAATATTGGTATTTGCGCCCGCCGCCAAAGCCGCCAGTGACAAATTTTCCGCCGCACAGCCAAGGCTCGCAAAAAGATGGTGATTGTCGGGATCGACCACGGGTGTCTGGCGCCGCCGGTCAGGCACGATTTCGATATGGCGCAGGCCCGCCCTGAACAGCCAAGGTTGGGTATTGTGGCTGTTCGCCGCAAGCACCGCGTGATGCACCAGATAGGGCATGTCGGTGTCACTGCGTGGGGCAAGCTCCGCTCGGAGCGGTGCCACAGCTTGCGGATAAGAGGTCCCTCGGCCTCCCAGATACAGACCCGTGCCCGCCACTGCGGTAGCCGTTGCTCCCACCAATAGGTGTCTGCGGTTCATCACCCGACTCCTTACGATTCCATCAATATCACAAAGAATGGCGCGCTTCGTCGTCGAGTACATTGAGACCGATCAAAATTGGCCACGTTGCTGCGGCGCTCAAGTCGACTGCGCGCCAGGCTGATCATCGCTGTTCATGGCTGACATTTCGGCGCGCGCGATTGGCTCAGCACTGCGGGCGACCTTGCGTCCGCTTTCAGGTAGTGCCCTTGCTTCGTCTATTGGCCGAAAGAAGGGCGCATTGCTGATCGTCTGCTCTAGTTAGCCCGATAAGCGGCTTTCGGCAGGTCCGGTCGGTCGGTCGAGATGAATTTAGGACCGGGTCTGGGTCGATAGGCGACACATTACTCGGCTGCGATCAACGGCAGCTATCGCGTTCTGGTACCAAAAGCGGTCAGGCAACTCTCCACCCATCAGCGGCCATGAGAGGCGGCCCGGCGCGCTCCGAGAACCCGCCAGGCAGCTATGGCCGCACGGTTGCCAGGAGCGGAAATTCTGAAACCGACCCCATTCCGGAAATAAATTCCCTTTGCTCGCACTGATTACCGCTCTTTCCCGACATTACCGATGCATGGGAAAGTGGGGCGCGACCGGGCCAATTTCGTGATGGCCCGTCATCACCCGCCGACCCCACCAACTGCACCGTAGTTGCCCAACGCATGGTCAGCCGGCCGCATCACCGGCAACGATAAGTGTGCGCCGGATTTTTGGTGCGTTGCTACAGGTCAGAGTGCGCCAGAGCCACTCGGCCGGACCAAAGGCGAACGCCTTCACACGCAAGTGAATGAGCACGGTTTGCGCCAAAAAATGGCCTATGACGAACGGCAGGAAAGTTGCATTGGCCATCGGTTCGAGCCCCTTGGCCGCAACAGGTGGCGCGATGGCCAAGGCCATGCCGACAGACGAGGCGAGGGTAAATCCGAGGCTCGACGTCACTGCGATATCCTCTTGAAGGCGGACATCAGGCTATCGGCAGCGAGGCATTCGGGATGGGCGCGGCCTGATGCTCTTCTGCGGTCAGCACCCGCGTCAGCGTCGGCCCGAAGACATAGAATGCTGCGGTGCCCGCAACGCAAACGCCAGCGTTGAACGCCCAGAACAGCGCCGGCGACATCGTTTCGTAAAATGTGGCGATGTACCCGCTGGTGATCTGCCCGAAAAAGACGCACAGATAGGCGCCGGCCATCATCCGCGCGGCAATCTTGGCCGGCGAGTAGCGCGATACCAGCGCCAGCCACGCCGCCCAGTACCACGCAAAACCACTGCCGGTGAACGCAAAGGCGAGGACGGGAAAGGCGATACTGACCTTGCCGCTTTCGGCGAGCGTTGCTCCGACAGCAATAATCGCGACCCCGATGGAGTTCAATGCCCCGCCAATCGCGATTTTGGTGCTTTCAGTGCTGCTGCGCCCGCGCGACGCCTGCCACTGCCATAATGTGATCACTCCGGTCGTTGCCGCGACGATCGCGGCGGAGTCGATCGACACGAACCAGGCTACAGGCATACGCCCCAGCGGGGTGTCCAGATCGACCGACTGATCGATCCAGACCATGCCCATTTTGAACATCTGATCGTAGCCCAGCCCCATCACTTCCATCATCGCAAGCATCGCTATTATCGCTGCGATGCTACGCCATTCCGGCATCGTCAGCGCCGCTTCCTGCTAGCGGTCGCGGCGGACAGGCCGTTCCTCCGGAAAATGGCGCAGGCCTTTCAGATACACGCATAGCGCCATAAGCATCAGCAGGCCCGCCGCACCGAATCCGTAATGCCAGCCATAGATCTGCGCGAGCAGCCCGCAGACCAAGGGGCCGAAGATCGCGCCGACATTGATGGACAGGCTGAAGACGGCAAAGGCCGTGGTCCGGCGCGCATCCTGCACCGCGTAGAGCTGCCCGACCTGCGCGGCGATATTACCCTTGAGAGCGCCCGACCCCAGGATCAGCAGCAGAAGCGCGAGCAGAAAGCTCTGATCAAACACCATCGCCGCATGGCCGGCGGTCATCAGCAGCACACCAACCACCACGGTCTTTTTGGCGCCCAGCCAGCGATCCGCCACCCACCCGCCGATCAGCGGGGTGAAATAAACCAGCCCGGCATAGAAGCCGAAGGTCTGCCCGGCCAAAGCCTGTGCCGAAAGCGGTCCCAGCACAGCTTCGAGAGCGCTGCGGTAGGCCGCCATGCCCACCACATTTTCAACTGCCCCGGCAGGAAAAGCGCCTGCACCATGTGCAGCACCAGCATCGATTGCATCCCGCAGAAGGAAAACCGCTCCCACGCCTCGGTAAAGGCGAGACCGCGTGGATGGCCGAGGAAGGTACCCAAGGATTTCATATTCAGGCTCCTGTTTGGTGTTTGGCTTCTTCTTGCGGTGCAGGACGATCCCGACCGGAATGCAGAGCGCGATCAGCGCGGCCATGGTGAGCCCGCTTGTCGGATCAGCGGCGATGAAGGCGATCAGCAGCGCCGTATCGATCAGCAACACCAGCGCGGGCAGCACCGGATAGCCGATGGCGCGAAACGGGTGCGGCAGATCAGGCTGCGTCCAGCGCAGGCGGAACAGCGACGCATCGTAGATCACAAAGCCGAAAATGATGAGCGCACCCATCAAGCGGAACACGAATTCGAAGCTGCCCGAAAAGATCATCAACACGATCATCGCTGCGGTGATCGCGAAGGCGACATGGGGCGTTCCGCCGGCATTGAGCGAGGTCGACACCAGAATGATCGCCAGCACGGCCACGGTTACACCATCGGCCGGTTCGAAGGCGAGGTCGCGCGGCATCTCAACATTCTCGAAGCGCGTTGAGGGCAGGTCGCCTGGGTGCCCACACCCATGAAATCAACCCGCCCGTTCCGGTATTTCAACTCCTCGCCGGAGATCATCCGCCTTGTCGTGATGATGTACGTCCGCTTCCCGCTGTCGTTGCTGAATGTGGAAAACCTGCTGGCCCAGCGCGGGATCGACATCTGCCACGAGACCGTGCGACACTGGTGGAACCGGTTCGGCCCGCTGTTTGCTGCTGATGTGCGGCGATAACGGGTGGCCGAATGAAGGGCTTCCGCCAGTGGTGGTGGGACGCTGGGCCAATAACAGGTTCAATAACAGCCACCTGCCATTCAGGCGACGGGAACGAGCCATGCTCCGGTTCCGACAGATGTAGTCGTTACAAAAATTCGCCTCGGTCCATGCCAACGTCCATAACCACTTCAACCTCGACCGCCACCTTACCGACCGCCAGACCTACAAGGCCGCCCGCTCAGCTGCACTGGCTGAGTGGCAGAACCTCATGGCATGAGCCGACCGCGAATGAGGGACGACTCCGCCAATCGGAGACGAGTCGCGATTAGACTGACAGCACCCGATGTGGCGGCTTCAGCGCCGAATTTGCCAGAAGCCGAAAAGCTGAAAGCGACCCCGTTGCGGACATTTTAAATTTTCTTCGCACCCTCTACTCTTGATCTTTCTGTCCAGCCCGGCACATGCCAGCATCTTGAATCGATACGGTGCAGAGCTGGAGCTTGAAAACATGAACCTCGAATTCACCCCGGAAGAACAGGCCTTCCGCGACGAAGTCCGCGCCTTCATCGCTGAAAGTCACCCCAAGGAGTTGGGCGATTTCGGCATGCGCGAAGACATGACGCGCGAGGAAATGGTCGCCTGGCACAAGATCCTCGGTACCAAGGGCTGGTCCGTTCCGGCATGGCCGACTGAATACGGCGGCACCGGCTGGACCCCGACCCAGCGTTATATCTGGTCGGAAGAAAACGCCCGCGCCAACACCTTCATGCCGCTGCCCTTCGGCGTGTCGATGGTCGGCCCGGTGATCTACACCTTCGGTAATGAAGCGCAGAAGGCCCAGCACCTGCCCGGCATTCGCAGCGGCGAAGTGTGGTGGTGTCAGGGCTATTCCGAACCCGGCGCAGGCAGCGACCTCGCCAGCCTCAAGACCACTGCGGTGCGTGACGGCGATCACTATGTGATTAACGGTCAGAAGACTTGGACCACGCTGGCCCAGCACGCCGATTGGGGCTTTTTCCTGTGCCGCACCGATCCTGCCGCCAAGGCGCAAGAAGGCATCAGCTTCATCCTTGTCGACATGAAGTCGCCGGGCGTCGAAGTGAAGCCGATCAAGCTTCTGGACGGCGGCTACGAGGTCAATGAGACTTGGCTGACAGACGTGCGCGTTCCAGTTGAGAATCTGGTGGGTGTGGAGAACAAGGGCTGGACCTACGCCAAATTCCTGCTCGCCCATGAACGCAGCGGGATTGCCGGGGTCGCCCGGTCGAAGCGCGGCGTGGAAAAGCTGCGCGAAATCGCCGCAAACGAGACGATGGACGGCGCGCCGCTGATCAAGGATTTCGACTTTGCCCGCAAGGTCAGCCAGCTCGAAATCGACCTCGCTGCGCTCGAAATCACCGAGCTGCGCACCCTTGCCGGTGAGCAGGCGGGCAAGGGGCCGGGGCCGGAAAGCTCGATCCTCAAGATCAAGGGCACTGAAATCCAACAACGCCTGACCGAACTGACGCTGGAAGCTGTCGGCACCTATGGCGCGCCCTATTATGGCTCCATTGCCAACGACACAGGCACCAACGAGTACGCAGTTGGCCCCGACTACGCCCAGCACGCCGCGGCGACCTATTTCAACATGCGCAAGACCTCGATCTATGGCGGATCGAACGAGATTCAGCGAAATATCATCACCAAGATGATCCTCGGCCTGTAAGGCAGCGGACGGGAGAGAATACGTGGATTTCAATTTCACCGAAGAACAGGACATGGTCCGCGACGGCCTGTCACGGTTGGTGCGTGAGCAGTACGACTGGGAAACGCGGCGCAAGGCGATTGCCAGTGGTGCAGGCTGGCGGCCGGAGGTTTGGGCGCAGCTCGCCGAACTCGGCATCCTCGGGATGGCGTTCAGCGAAGCCGACGGCGGCTTTGGCGGCGGCGCTGTCGATGCGATGGTCATAATGCAGGAGTTCGGCAAGGGCCTCGTGGTCGAGCCGTTTGTCCCCACCGTGGTCTGCGCCGGCGGCTTCCTGAAGCACGGCGGCACCGCGTCGCAGAAGGAAGAGCATATCGGCGGGATCGTGGCAGGCAGCAGCGTGTTTGCCTTCGCCTATGCCGAACCGCGCGGCCGGTTTGACTATGCAGACCTCGAAACCACCGCCAAGAAGGACGGCGCAGGCTACGTGCTTAATGGCCACAAGGCGGTCGTTATCGGCGCGCCTTGGGCAAGCCACCTGATCGTCACCGCGCGCACCAGCGGTGAGCGGCGTGACCGCTCAGGCGTCTCGGTGTTCGTCGTCGCCAAGGATACCGCCGGGATCACCACCCGTGATTACGTAACGGTCGATGGCCGCCGCGCTGCGGAAGTCTATTTCGAGAACGTGTCGGTCCCCACCGAAGCACTGATCGGTGCCGAAGGCGACGGGCTGGCTCTGATCGAGCTGGTCACCGATGAAGCCATCGCCGCGCTGTGTGCCGAAGCCTGCGGAGCGATGAAGGTCGCCCATGCGATGACCGTCGAATATTCGCGCCAGCGCAAGCAGTTCGGCGTGCCGATCGGAAGCTTCCAGGTGCTCCAGCACCGTATGGTCGATATGTACACGGCCTACGAACAGGCAGTTTCGCTGACCTATCTTGCCACACTGCGCCTCGGCTCGGACGAAGTGGAGCGCAAGCGTGCGGTCTCGGCGGCGAAGGTCGGCGTCGGGCAGTCCGCGCGGCTGATTGGGCAGGAAGCGGTGCAGATTCACGGCGGCAACGGCGTGACCGATGAATATGCGATCGGGCATTATTTCAAGCGGCTGACGATTTTCGACAGCGAGTTCGGCAATGTCGATCACCACCTGAAGCGCCACATCGCGCTGGCTTAATGCTATCGGCGGCTCTGTCAGAGCGATCGCACCGTAAAAGATCTAGGGTAGAAAGGTGACGCTGTCAGTCTCGCTTCTAAGTTCCAGGAACGCCTGATTTTGGCCAAAAATCAGCAAGACGCACTTAAGGTGGCAGCCAAACTCGTCGTCACGCGGCGTGGTGCAGTTGCTCTGACAATACCAATAATCTTTGTGCGGCAGTGCCAGCTAAGGGAAGCCTAGATTTGTGTGGCTGTGCCTGCAACGACATAGAGGGTCACTAACATCCCTGCTACCAGTCCTCCGGGGCGATAGCTGCCGGTTCGCCTCCAGGTAAAAACCCCGATGATCGCCACGGCGGTCAACACTGGCACAAATTGCAACGCAATCACGGTGCTGAGGGGGTCGAATGCCGTGATCAGCGATCCGGTCATAAAGAAGACGCCATAGATCACGCTCAACATCACAATGAAGCCGGTCGTGAGCGTCAGTATCGCGGCCACGTATTGCAGGCGGCCTGAGTCACTTCGAACCGTGGTGCTTGAGAGTGATCTTATCATGACCAGAAATGCGAACGTGATTGGCACGAGATAGATTGCCGCGATGCCCAATTGACGGAGATTGGGAAGTTTGACGGCGACGACCCACAGCCGAAAATCCGTCAGGAATAGCTGATCGACGAGCCAGAGTGCGCCGTAGCCAGCCGCTACAGTTGCCGCGGCTAGCAGGATGGATTTTGTCCAGTTCGATTGATGAGTATCGACGGGGCGGCGCATGAAGCGGCCAATCAAAAGGCTAACCCCAGCGCCAACAACGGCCCAGAGTGCAATTTGCGTGGTAATCGCCTGCGGCAAAAGGATTGACGCTGGCAACAGGAAAAAGGCGGCAACAAATGTCGGATAGAACAGCAATGCCGGCAGCGCGGTATTCACGACAAACGCGCGCCACCATTGGCTGTCCCGACGGTCTGCCGCTGGGATCGCCTCTGCGGCCAGTGAGGCAAACACCGGCAAGCGGACAAGCGCATCAAATACGCCGAGCATGATCATGATGAAGCCGACAAGCCCAATCCCTGTGCCGACCTCCTTCCAATACCAGATCTGATCGCTAATCGCCCGCGGCGTCCCGCCCTTGAGGGTAGCGGCAAACCATTCCGTCGCGTTCCCTATCGCAGCCGGCGAAAAATGATCTCCGGGATGCGTCGTGCTCGGTTGATAGAGTTTCCGCGCGGTTCCCTCTGCAATTGACCCATACAAGCGTTCCTCCACAACGGGAGCATCGGTGCCAAACACTGCTTTGAGCTTCTCGCTGGTCGGCACGTCTTGCGCCCGATCAACGTTCCACATGAGTTTCGAGAATTCATCATAGCGGCTGAAGACAAGCGCGAGATTGCGCGGCCAAGTGGTTGAACCCTCCTGTGCAAAGGGCGCTCCAGTCGACGATCCTTCCAGCACCATTGATGAATAGGCTTCGGGCATGGCGGCAGCCGCTGCAAGCACCGTCCAGCCGCCCATGCTGTGCCCTTCGAGCCCAATCTGATTGGTATCGACCATCGGCAGGGATCGCAAATATTTCAGGCCATCTGGGCCGCCGAAACCGTTCGAGAATGCTGCGCCGCCACTGTATCCGTGCCCGGTCTGATCAAGCGACAAGACAACGTAACCGCGGCGGGCGAATTCAATGGCGAAACCGTCCTGTGTCTCGCGTGAATTAATATAGCCGTGGACAGCAAGAATACCGGGGGCGGGGTCCGTGAGAGTAGCATTTTTCGGCACATACAGCAGAGCGCTCATGACGGTGCCGTTCGTGCCGGTAAACCGGATATCCCTAACAGTCGTTCCATCCATTGTCCGGACGAACTGCGCGAGAAATGCACCAGCCAGAACAATGACTAATCCAACTACGATCAACCACCAGTGACGTTTGGAGGTCAATTCTTGAGCCATCGCCTTATCTGTGACCGTCAATTGAACCTGCCCCCGCCATTCCCCAATGCATTCATCTAAGGGGACGCCATTCAAATTGCACTTATCGCCGCGCGTGACAACCAGAACGGAAGACCGTTAATTCCGCCTGGCCCATCAAAGCAGCCGTTGCGGACACGGACCAAATTTTGCCAAACAGTGGTTGCGCGAACGACGTTCGGTTTCGGAAATTGATCGAGACCGAAGGTTCAGGCCGATCAGCGTTGTTTTTTTGCCGTGGCCGCGGTAAAATCAGGTTCCTTTTTCGCCACCCAATCGACAAATTTGCGCATGTTGGGGTTAGCCAGAATGGCATCCACATCCATCGCATATCGCTGCAGTTCTGAATTAGTGAAATTGGTGATCAGGGTCTGTTGGCAAATGGGATGCATGGGTACGACATCGCGCCCGCCCCGACTTTTTGGCACCGGGTGGTGCAAGACAATGGTCTTGCCAAGTGGCCGACTGCAAAGCCAACAAGGAACTGCCGCCGCCTTTGTCTCATCCTCCTCGCGGTGGCTGTCGTCATAGGGACCATGTTTTGAATGTTTGCGGGCCATGTGCCTGTACCTGATTTGCCTGAACTTGGGTTGCTCACCTAGGTTGATGCGGTGGACATGACCACACCGGTGTATCTGTCAGAGTGAAGTGGCAATGGATGCCGCGATTGCGGCATCGTCGAGATAGCCTTCGCAGGACCCAGAATAGAATGCTGTTTCCAAGCTGATGACTGCACTGGGGTCGCTCGCTGAATGGCAGGTTTTATCTGATAAGCTCGGTTAGCTGCCTGCCCGGTATCGGGAGGACACTGCACCGGGTCTAATGGCTGGAATTGGGTGGGAAGCTGAAGTTGCGCAAGCGACGCAGACTGGCATTATGTGGCGATGTCGATCTACCAAAAATCTGCCCGCTTCATGGTCTGGGTGCTCATCCTCTTTGCATCATTCCCCTTATGGATAGGAGTTTTGCAATCGTGGTTTGGAGCGGCCGGTGTGTTCACTGGGCTTGCGTTCACATTTGCCCAAGGCCTTGTGCTCTTGCTCGTCCTGACGTGCCCCAACTGCGGCAGATCTCTTTTCAAGCGGGGGAATCTTCGAGCCTTTCCATGGCCAGTAAAGGTGTGCAGCAAATGCGGATATGACCTCACAAAGGCCAACAAAGGTGCGTGAGGGCTCTGGCAGAACAGCTGCACCTTATCATCGGCAAACCGCATTACAGTTATCGCGACAAGATAGTTTTCCGGGCGGCCCTGGTGTAATAGTGCACCTATCGGTGTGCAGCGGCGGGCGAATGGGCCGCAGGCTCGATCAGTCCCATCCGGTGCGCAACCAGCCAAAAAACCAGAACAGGGTTAGATTATGACACTCAAACTGAAGGGGCTCTTGCTCCTCGCTACCAGCTTCACGCTCGCCCAGCCGGCAATGGGCACTCCGCCAGGGTTCGATGAGCCGGGGATGGACCGCGCCGCCGCCCGGCAAGCTGAGGCCGCGCCGCGCTCGGTGCAGGATTGGTGGCCGAATGTGGTCGATCTTAACCGTTTGCGCCAAAACGAATACAACCCCGATCCGAACGGGCCTAGGTTCGATTACGCGGCGGAATTCGCAAAGCTCGATCTGAAGGCGGTAAAGGCCGACATCAACACCGCGCTAACTGACTCGCAGGAGTGGTGGCCAGCTGACTACGGCAATTACGCCGGTTTGTTCATCCGCCTTGCATGGCATAGCGCCGGCACCTACCGTTCGGGCGATGGTCGTGGCGGTTCCGATGGCGGACAGATCCGTTTTGAACCGCTCAACTCCTGGCCCGACAATGGCAATCTCGACAAGGCCCGCCGCGTGCTGTGGCCGGTCAAGCAGAAGTATGGTGCGGCGCTGTCGTGGTCCGATCTTATCATCCTGTCAGGCAACGTCGCCCTTGAGAACACAGGCTTCAAGACCTTCGGCTTTGCCGGTGGCCGCGCCGATGCCTGGGAGTCCGAACTGGTCTACTGGGGCCCGGAAACCAAATTCCTGACGTCTGAGCGGAACGCCGAAGGCGAAAACCTGGATCAGCCGCTGGCCGCCTCGGAATTGGGTCTGATCTACGTCAACCCCGAAGGGCCGGAAGGCAATCCCGATATCCTCAAGTCCGCGCTGCAGATCCGCACCACCTTTGGCCGGATGGGCATGAATGACGAGGAAACCGTTGCGCTGATCGTCGGCGGGCACACCATCGGCAAGATGCATGGCGCGCGCAAGGCAGCAGACTGCGTCGGCAAGGAACCGGCGGCGCAAGGAGTCGAGGCGCAGGGCTTTGGCTGGAAGAACAGCTGTGGCACCGGCGTCGGCAAGGATGCCACCACCAGCGGGCTGGAAGGTGCGTGGACGGCGACACCTGTTAACTGGAGCAGCAACTACCTCGACAACCTTTATGCCTTCGAATGGAAGCTGACGACCAGCCCGGCGGGCGCCAAGCAATGGGAGCCGGTCAATGCCGAACAGGTGAAGTTCGTCCCCGATGCGTTCGATCCGGCCAAAACCCATGCCCCGGTGATGCTGACGACCGATCTCGCACTGCGATATGATCCGGCTTATGGCGAAATCACGCAGCGCTGGGTCAAGGATCCGGCCCAGATGGACGCTGCATTTGCCCGTGCATGGTTCAAGCTGACCCACCGCGATCTGGGCCCTAAGGCGCGTTATGTCGGGGCGGAAGTTCCGGCTGAAGATCTGATCTGGCAGGATCCGCTGCCACGCGCTGATTACGCCATGATCGAAGCGGGCGATGTCGCCGCGCTGAAGGATTCTATCCGCAAGGCAGGGCTTTCGCCTTCGGATCTGGTGCGCACTGCGTGGGCATCGGCGGTGACTTTCCGCGATACCGACATGCGCGGCGGTGCCAACGGTGCGCGCATCCGACTTACGCCGCAAAAGGACTGGGGCGTGAACGATCCTGAAACCATCGCGTTGGTGGTCAAGGCGATGGAAGGTGTGCAGGCCAGCTTCAATGCGCGGTCGGGTGCGAAAAAGGTCTCGATTGCCGATCTCGTCGTACTTGGCGGGGTTGTGGCGATTGAGGATGCAGCCAAGTCCGCTGGACACAGTGTCACGGTGCCTTTCACACCGGGCCGGGTCGATGCGACCGAAGCGCACACTGATGCTACATCCTTCGAACTGCTGCGCCCGGCAGCTGACGGCTTCCGCAACTTCTACAGCGATCGTGCGCGCCGGACGCCAAGCGAGATGCTGATAGATCAGGCCGACACGCTTACACTCACTGTGCCGGAAATGACCGCGTTGGTTGCAGGCATGCGAATGCTCGACGCCAACACCGGTCAGGCCAAGCACGGCGTGTTCACCGATACGCCGGGGGCGCTCAGCAACGACTTCTTCGTCAACCTGCTCGACATGGGCAATGAGTGGAAGCCGGCGGCGACCAAGGGCATCTACGAAGGCCGCGATCGCAAGACCGGCGCGCTGAAGTGGACCGCGACTGAAGTCGATCTGGTGTTCGGTTCAAACTCGGAACTGCGCGCCGTGGCTGAAGTCTATGCGGTGAATGGCGGCGACAAGAAGTTCGTCGAGGACTTCGCCAAGGCGTGGAACAAAGTGATGATGCTCGACCGCTTCGACGCGCGGTAATCAAAGGCGGTAACGAGGCGCCGAGCCGAATGCCCGGCGCCTCGTTGCTCGCAAGTTAAGTATCGCAAAAGATGCGGCTGGCTTCCTAAGGCAGTGCTAACCGGCACGATTGTTCTGAAAAGTTCGGTGAGCTGCCTGTCCGGTTTCAGGCCTTAGCGAACGGTTGGCTAGCGTCAGCATATGGTCAATCTCGAGGCGGCACGGAGTCACCTGTTGGTGATGGAATTGGGGCAGGGAGCGAAGCCGAGTCAGAAGCAGCCACTTAGCCCGGTTCGGCAAAGGAACGGTCCGCCTGTCAGGAAGGCAAAGCGACTAGATTGGCGGCATAGTGCAACGAACTGCTTGCTCTTTTCTGATGCACACTGGATGCTATCCCAACGAAGACGCTCCTGATCAGATTTGGAATATATTGCCTTGAAAATTGATGTGACGTTCGCCCAAGGGCCAGCAATCGGTGAGGGCGCTGCCGCACTCGATCCACGAAAACTCGTTTCCGAGCTCAGGCCCTTTACCAAGGCCGACACTGGACGAAGTGTATGGGAACTGGCGGTCACGCTTGTCCCGTTCTTCGCCCTCATCATGGTGATGCTGCTCGCAATTGACGCGGGCTATTACATTGCTCTCGCGCTTACACCGCTAGCAGGATTGTTTCTGCTCAGAACATTCATCATTCAGCATGATTGCGGCCATGGCGCGTTTCTGCCCAAACGAAGTGGCAATGACTGGGTTGGAAGAGCATTGGGCGTGCTAACATTCACCCCGTATGATTGCTGGAGGCGATCGCACACCCTGCATCATGCAAACACCGGCAATCTTGATGCGCGTGGATTTGGTGATGTTGACACGCTGACGGTGCGAGAGTTCCACACGCGAAGCCGTATGCAACGGATGCTTTATCGTGCCTATCGACACCCGATCATTCTCTTCGGCATCGGCCCGGCATACCTGTTTATCCTGCGACACCGTTTGCCAGTCGGTCTGATGAAGGAGGGCGCGCAATATTGGGTCAGCTCGATCGCAACCAACTTGGCGACTGCGGCCATCCTTGGCTGCCTGATTTTGTTTTTCGGTATTGGGACGACCTTGCTGGTTGTCGTACCGACCCTGTTGATCGCAGCATCATCGGGTGTCTGGTTATTCTACATTCAACATCAATTTGAACACGCGCATTGGGACCGGCGCGCAGATTGGTCGTTCCACGATGCGGCCCTGAATGGCAGTTCCTATCTCGACCTGCCGCAACCGTTGCGTTGGTTTACCGCAAACATCGGGGTGCATCATGTGCACCACCTCGCCAGCCGCATCCCGTTTTATCGCCTGACAGAGGTGCTCACAGCACACCCCGAACTGCGCGTCCTGAATCGCTTCACCGCGATCCAGACGCTCAGGCCATTGATTCTGACCTTGTGGGACGAAGACCGGCGAAAGCTTGTGACCTTCCGGGAAGCCGCCAATGGGAGTTTATCATAGCGGGTGCAGCGGTTTACCCGAAGGTATGGCCTTAGCGCCAGCAGCCCCGGTCGGCTGAGGGCGTCTAGACTGACAGTCCGCTGAGGTGCCGGATAAACCCAATGCTGCTGATGCGCTGAGCTGATGCCCTGAGCTGGGCCAGCCTGCACCTTGGGTTGCGCGGCTATTCAACTTCGCCCGAGCGCATCCAGCGGCGCCGATTTGAGATGCTCGAGAATGCGGTTTAGGGCGGCGACGTTCTTTTGATCCTCAGCGCTCTCGAGCGCGTCCTCCAACACCTCGCGGATATCTTCAGCTGCGACCCGCTCCATCTCCCAACCTGGGTACAGACGCTCGCGCTTCTCAACACTCTGGTCCAGCGCGACGATATCGCAATGGCGCGAATCGCCATGAAGGCTCGCGATCAGATCCTTCACCTCGACCGGCGGCCCTTCGATCCATTGGAAAAAGACGCCGCTGCCAAAAACCAGTACCCCGGTGATACCTCGGGCGACATTGCGACGCTGAGAGAACTCGATGATGCGGTCGACCTCAGCGTCGTCAACGCCTTCGGCAGCAAGGCTACAGTACACGAAAGTCTCAAGCGTGAGCGCAGCGTATTCCGCGTCAGTGCGGCTTAGAAAGCCGGGTTCGTCGTACATGGTTTTAGCTCGCTTTGTGTTTGCCGGACAGGCCGTACCAACCGGGTGATCGGCATCGGTTTAGCGCATCCTTTTGAATTGTGTAAGGATGAGGAGGAGGCTTAAGTCCCCTGCGGTTCCGGCTTCGGTCGATTATCTTTGGCAAAAACATTCGATGACCGAAGCAGGGTGCCACCGATCGTTCCTGCTCGACATTGGCAAGCGCCTCAACCAGTAACCGTCGCATGAAGTCATTGTTACGCGCCCAGCCCTTGGCTTGGCCGTCCCTTGCCTGGCTGTCGGTCGCTCTAGCGGGGGTCGTTGCGCCTGCTTTTGCCATGCTGCTGCTCGTGTGCGGGCCCGCTCCCACGTCGCTAACCTTGGTTGGTGGCCCGATATTGGCGGTGGGCCTGATGGGTGCTGCAATGATCGGATCGGCCGCTGCTGGACGCCTATGGATCGGCATCTTTCTTGCGCTACTCAGCGGGGCTGTCCTTATAATGCTCGCGCGCGCTCTGGATGTGCCGCCCCTGATACACCCGTTTTCAACCGGGCTGGCGGTCATCATCGCCAGCATCAGCTTCGCCGCGAGGGGCACTCTTTTTGCCCGCAGCGCCTCAGATAAGGGCTGGTTAATCGCCGTATCTGTGGTCGCTGGAGAGGCTGCTATTCTGGCAACAGCCTTGGCGCTACCCGACGCGTTGCCCGATTGGCTGCTGGTTCTGTTGCCAGCACAATGGGCCAGCGTTGCGATCCAGACGGCGCTGACCGGCACTGGTACGGGTGCGGCAAGCTCGGTTTTGCTTGCGCTCGCTGGAACCGCAGCGGCGACGCTGCTGGTGGCCTGGTTGTGGCCACGCCGCTGGCCTTACTTACTGATGTTCGCGGCATGGCTCGGCTTCTCCGCGCTTGTCTGGCACAGGCCCGGCCCGCCGATGCCCCACGTCGTTGTTGCCATCGCTGGAGTACCTGCCATCCCCAGATGAAGATCGGCTTTGCCATGGACGCCTTGAAGGCGACCAAGCCGGTTTACGGCCGGGGAGTGATTTGGTGAGGACATACTGCCCGCCACGGATCTCCCAACCGCGCCATGTGCGGTTCGTGTGGGTGCCACGCTGAGCGTGGGGATGTGCCAGAAGGGCGCCATCCCGGCGCGCTCAATCGGCGGATTTGGTGCTGGATATAAATAGAGTTTCGCTGCAATTAAAAGGCGAGGGTGGACTGCTCCAGCACTTCGGCGGTGCGATAAGACCGGGCTGTAAACGTGCGCTAGCGCGCCATGGGTCAGTATGGCGTTCGTCCAAGTCTATCTGTCCTCCATCTAATTTTACGGGTGGTTTGCGCCACCACCCCCTTGAATTGACTTGAAGGTTTCTAGAGTTGCACTAACGTCAACATTCGCGTTTATGTTCTCGCGGCGGCCGATTTTCGTCCCCCACCGATTATGGAGTTCTGACTTGATCGGTAAAGGGCCATCGGCGTGCGCTTTAGCTTTGGTCTTGGGGGCGCTGACCGGTTGCGTTTCCGTTGCAGAACCTCAGAATCTTGAAGCGTCCCCGCTTGTGCCCGCGCAATGGAGCGGTGCGCAAACCGGCACGTTTGATCCAGCTATTGCTAGCTACTGGACGCAGCTCGGCGATCCGCTGGTAAGTGAATATGCGCAGCGCGCGATCGCCAATAATCGCGACCTTGCGGCTGCTGCGGCCCGTGTGGCGCAGGCGCGGGCGGGCGTAGATGCAGCGCGCGCGGGATATCTGCCGCAGGTCAACGCGGATGGCAGCGTTCAGCGCGATGTCGGAGACTTCGCCAGCGACGACGTGCGGTTCTCGATTGACGGAACGGCGCGGTGGGAGATCGATCTGTTCGGGAGGATCGGCTACGATGTTGCGGCCAATCGCCAACAGCTTAGCGCAGCGGGCTTTGCGCTTGGCGATCTCCAGCGGTTGATTGTCGGGCAGGTTGTTCAAACGACGGTGTCCGCGCGAGCCCTGGCAGTGCAGCTGAGGATCGCGCGCGAGACGCTTGCGGTGCAGGACGACAATTTGCAGATCGCTGGCTGGCGGTTGCAGGCTGGCCTGACCTCCAGCCTTGATGTCGAACAAGCCCGCGCGCAGCGTGCCCAAACTGCCGCCACGATCCCCGCGCTCGAACGCGATCTTGCCGCGAGTGCAAACACCATCTCGACCTTGATCGGAGAGGCGCCCGGCCCGGTCCGCACCGCCCTGGACGAGAGCGCCGCCATCCCGGTGCCGCCGTCCGGCCCCGGTTATCCCAGCCCGGCCGAAGTCCTGCGCAACCGCCCTGACGTGCGCCGGGCCGAGGCCAATGTTCTGGTCGACGGGGCAAGGGTCGGCTTGGCGCGCGCGCAGCTGCTGCCGCTGGTCCAATTGACCGGCACGTTAGGCACCGGGGCTGGCGGCGGAGTCAATCCGTTCGACATCATTAGCGGCGGGATCATCGGCAGCTTGCGTCAGCTGATATTTGACGGAGGCCGCACGCGCGCGCAGATTCGAGGGGCCGAAGCGCAGGCAGAAGCATCGCTGGCGAATTGGGAGCAGACCATCCTGCTGGCGCTGGAGGACGTTGAGACGGCGACTGTCGCCTTGGATGCTGCGCGCCGCCGGGTCGAACTGTTCGCGCAGGCGCAGGAGGCTTCCGAGAACGCGGCCATTTTGGCGCGTAGCCAGTATCAGGCCGGGCTGATCGATTTCCAGACGCTGCTGGTGGCTGAGAACACCTTGCTCGTCACGCGCAATGCGCAGGCCGCAAGCGAGGCGGAGCGCGCCAATGCCTTTGTCCGGCTGACGCAGGCCCTTGGCGGGGGCTGGCAGGCCGATGCTGTGGAAGCGGTTCCATCGGCGCCTTTGAGAGGATCACCTGAGTGAACGTGGCAATGACCGACAGCACCGATACGCCCGAGAACATCGACGAATTCCTCGGCACAAAGCCGCGCCCGCGCTGGCGCCGGTGGATGAAATTCTGGCTGCCGGGGATCATCCTGCTGGTGCTGATCCTCGCGATTGCGCAGTGCGCGACGTCGGACACCAAACCCAGCTACATTACGCAAGAAGTGGTGCAGGACTCGCTTGATCTGACCGTGACGGCAACGGGCAACCTGCGGCCCACCAACCAGGTGCAGGTTGGTTCGGAAGTGTCTGGGCGGATCGATGAGATCTACGTTGACGTCAATGACAGGGTGACCCGCGGGCAGGTTGTAGCGCTGGTCAATACCGATGTGATCGACGATCAGATTGTTCAGGGCCGGGCCAATGTGAACGTCGCGCGGGCACAGGTGGCGCAGGCGCGCGCCACGCTCAAGGTCGATGAGGCGCAACTGCGCAGGTTGCGCGAAGTGTTCAAGATTTCCGGCGGACGGGTGCCGAGCCAGATCGAGATCGAGCAGGCTGAGGCGGCAGTCGAACGTGACCGGGCGGCGCTGGCATCTGCTCTGGCCAGCGTTAAGGCGGCCGAAGCGCAGCTTGGCACGGCTCTCACCAGCCGTGAACGCGCCGTCATCACCTCGCCGGTTTCAGGGGTTGTGCTGGCCCGTTTGGTCGAGCCGGGACAAACGGTGCAGGCCGCTTTTAACACGCCCACGCTGTTGGTTATCGCTGAAGACCTTAACGCGATGCAGTTGCGGGTCGAAATTGACGAGGCTGATGTAGGGCAAGTGTTTCGCGGACAGGCGGCCACCTTTACCGTCGATGCCTATCCGGGCCGCCGTTTCCCGGCCAAGGTTGAACGCGTTGATGCAGCTTCGACCAAGACCGCGACCGAGGCGAGCGCGCAGTCGGCCGGCGCTGCAACGGGCGGCGCGGGGACAGTCGTCAGCTATGAAGCGCGGCTTTCGGTCGCAAACCCTGAAGGCCTGCTCAGACCCGGGATGACTGCCGCAGCGACCATCGCCACAAACAATACCGGCAAGCGCCTACTGGTGCCCAACAGCGCGCTGCGTTTCCGTCCGGATGCCGAGGAAAAGGAGGCGGGCGGGGTGCTCAATCCTGATATCGGGCTCCAGCAGAACGAGCAGAAAGCAACGATCGGCGTCGGCAGCCAGCAGCGTGTCTATGTGCTTGAGGCTGACGGGACGCTGAAACCGATCACCGTAGTCACTGGGCAGAGCGACGGCCGATTGACAGTGGTGCGCGCAAAGGCGCTCAAGGCAGGGATGAAGGTCGTCACCGGCAAGAGTGCCAAGCCCAAATGAGCCTTGATGCGCCTTCCGGTCAGCCGCTGATCCAGCTTGAGGGGATTACCAAGACCTTCGGCACGGGCGCAGCGGCGTTTCAGGCGCTGAAGGGGGTCGATCTGACCATCGAGCGCGGCGATTTTGTCGCGGTGATGGGGCCATCAGGTTCGGGCAAGTCGACCACGATGAATATTCTCGGCTGCCTTGATGTGCCGACCGCCGGAAAATTCCGCTTTCGCGGTGTGGAAGTGCAGGCGCTTGATCGCGATCAGCGCAGCTTACTGCGGCGGCGGTATCTGGGGTTCGTGTTTCAGGGCTTCAATCTGCTCGCGCGCACCACGGCGGTGGAGAATGTCGAACTGCCGCTGCTCTATCGCGGAGAGCGTAAGGCCGAACGCCGCGCTGCCGCCTTGCGTGCGCTCGATCAGGTCGGGTTGGTGCCTTGGGCCGATCACACCCCGGCGGAATTGTCGGGCGGCCAGCAGCAGCGGGTGGCGATTGCCCGCGCGCTGGTAACGCAGCCCGATGTGCTGCTGGCGGACGAGCCAACCGGTAACCTCGATACCGAACGCTCGATCGAGATCATGGAACTGCTGACCCGGCTCAACAAAGAAGGGATCACGATCCTGCTGGTCACGCATGAAACCGAGATGGCGGCTTTTGCGCGCACCATCGTGCATTTCCGTGACGGGTTGGTGGAACGGATCGACCGCAATGTGCCCACCCATGTTAGTGCCCAAAAAGGGGGCACGGTCTGATGCTTGGCATGTTCGGATCGACCCTGCTGCTTTCGTTTCGCGAAATCCGGCGGCATCTGCTGCGGTCGTTCCTGACAACCTTGGGGATCATCATCGGGGTCGCCGCAGTCATTACCATGGTGACGCTGGGCAACGGCGTGACCGCTTCAGTCAAGGATCAGATTTCCTCGCTCGGCTCGAACGTCTTTATCGTCTTCCCGATCGAAGGCGACCGCGATACGCCGCGCCCGTTCGAACAGGCAGATATTGATGCAATCGGCAGGCAGATCGCAGGCGTTGTAGAAGTGGCGGGCAGCGTCAATGCAACCGGCATCGCGTTTCACAACGGTCAGGACTGGTCGACCGGGGTGCAGGGCGCCGACAACGAATTCCTGCGCGCGCAATCGATCGATGTCGTCGAAGGCCGTCCCTTTACCACCGAGGAAACGAAGGCTGGCAAAAACGTCTGCCTGATCGGCCCAAAGGTGCAAGCTGCGATCTTCGTTGCAGGCACCAGTCCGCTTGGCGCGCAAATGCGCGTGAATCAGGTGCCCTGCACGGTGATCGGCGTCTTGGAAGAACGGGGCGATGGCGGCGGCGGCAGCGATCAGGACAATACGGTGATCATGCCTCTGAAGACCGTGCAGCGGCGCTTCACCGGGAATGACAACATTCAGTTCTTCGTTGTTAAATACGACGAAAGCTATGCCAGTGCGTCGATCCAGGATGCGCTGGTCAGCTTGCTGCGGGAGCGGCGTCTATTGCAAGGCGATGCTAACAACGACTTCAATGTGATCGATACCGCACAGGTCAATCAGGCGCTTGGCGCGGCGACCGGCGCGTTGACGGCGATGGTGGCGGTCATCGCGGGCATCAGCCTGCTGGTCGGTGGGATTGGCATCATGAACATCATGCTGGTTTCAGTGACCGAACGGACACGAGAAATCGGCATCCGGCTGGCGATCGGGGCGCTGGCACGCGAAGTGCGGATGCAGTTCCTGACCGAGGCTGTGGTGTTGTGCTGTCTTGGCGGGGTGATTGGTATTGCGCTTGCGCTGGTGCTGTCACTGGGATTGTCCGCGTTGATTGATGTGCCGTTCGTTTTCGATCCGGTGATCAATGTGCTGAGCTTCGTGTTCTCGGCCGTGATGGGAATCGCATTCGGTTACTATCCCGCCAGTCGCGCCTCGCGGCTCGATCCGATTGATGCGCTTCGGCACGAATGATCGCAGTGCCGATGCGCTTTATTGTGAAGGCATTGATCGGTCGACAATTGATCCGGTTTTCTCCGACATTACCGCGCTGCTGATATTGCGACGGGTCACAGCGCTGTCACCTTTGATCAACAGTGTCTCCCCCCGGCACGTCGTCGCAAATTTCGGCTCGGGCGCACTAATTGAAGGCAGGCAGTCCGTACCGGTGATTGCCTTTCACCCTTGAAGCGCACCTGGAATCGCTCCAGAAGCCGTCCGGGCGCCAACGAAAAAATCAGGCAAATCTGGCAGCAGGGCGATGTTTACATGTCCAGCTTAGGAAAGCTCCGGCACGATGCAATCGCGAGCTTAAGCCTGCGGCAGGTGATTTTTCGGCACTAGCCGGCAATGGGGGATTGTTGTGATCAGTTTCCGTCCAGCGGGCGGTTCCGCAATACGTTTTAGTGCGCGAGAAGCGCCTGCTTTGGCGGCGAGCCTCGCGCTCGGCCTGAGTGCAGCATCAGCGGCCCGCGCCGAAGAGCCTGCTGACTCCGAACAAACCCAGCCGCCGCGCATCGTGGTGACGGGTGACAAGCGCGATGACTCCGGCCTCGACCGCATTGTCACTCCGCTGGTTGATACCCCGCAGGCGATCAGCATCGTTACAAAGGAAGACCTCGAAGATCGCGGGATCAACAACCTCAATGATGCGCTTCGCAATGTAGCGGGCATCAGCATCGGGGCGGGCGAAACCAGCTTTCAGGGCAACAATGCCAGTCTGCGCGGGTTCACCACCCGCAACGATCTGTTCGTCGATAACATCCGCGATTACGGCTACTATTACCGTGACGCTTTCGATGACGAAGCAATTGAGGTTCTCAAGGGGCCATCGTCAATTCTGTTCGGGCGCGGATCGACCGGCGGGGTAATCCACCGGGTCAGCAAGAAACCCAAACTCGATAATTTCGCGCGCGCCGATGTGCAGGTCGGGCTGGATGATACCCGGCGGATTGCGGGCGATGTAAATTTGGCAGGCATCGCCGGGGAGGGCAGCGCGTTCCGGCTCAACGGCTTTTACCACGAATCCGCAATCGAGGACCGTGACTTTGGCCGCAGCGAACGCTGGGGCATCGCGCCGAAAATCGCGTTCGGTTTGGGTAGCCAAACCAGCCTTCAGCTGAGCTACGTTCATCAGACCGAACGCAATCGGCCCGACTATGGTATTCCGTGGATTCCGGGTCGCTTCGAAAACCCCGGCGCGCCTGCGGACGTCGACCGGTCGAACTATTATGGCTTCACCAACGATTTCCTCAACACCGATGCCAATATCGTCACGCTGAAGCTGGACCACAATGTCTCGGAAAGCCTGCAACTGCGCAGCCAGACCCGCTATTCCTTAAACAAGCGGTCGTTCCGTTATAGCGAGGCGATTATCCCTGCGACCACGCCGCAGGGCACCCCGCTCGATCAGATCACCGTGTCGCGCAACCTGTTCCAGGGCTTCTCGACCGACGAGTTTTTCCAGAACCAGACCGATGCCAAGGCCGAGTTCGACACGGGCGCCTTGCGCCACGTGCTGATTTTTGGCGGGGAGTTGAGCCTCGAAAATCCAACCACCACTTACATCACCAATTTCAATGTGCCTTCGACCTCGCTGACCGATCCGCAAACGGTGTTTTACGACAGTACGCCCAACAGCTTTGTGCGGCTGCGGGCGCGCTCGCGGTCGACGGCACTCGGCCTGTTTGCGATCGATACGATTGAATTTGGCGAACGCTGGCGGGCGATTGTTGGGCTTAGGTGGGACAGCTTCAACACGCGCTTCAACAGCGCTGGGTTCGACCAAGCGGGCGCGCAGACCGATACTGCGGTTGACCGCACCGACCGAAACCTCAGTTACCGCGCAGCACTGGTGTACAAGCCGACGTCAGCGGGCAGCATTTATGTCGGCTATGCCAACAGCTTCAACCCATCGGGTGAGGGGATTGAATCGCTGATCTCAGCTGGGCGTTCGGTGGCGCAGGCGAACATCAACCTCGACCCTGAAACCAGTTTCTCGGTCGAGTTTGGCACCAAGTGGAACCTGTTTGGCGACCGCGCTCTGCTGTCTGCCTCGGTCTTCCGGATCGAGAAGGATCAGGTGCGCGTGCCCGATCCGGCGTTCCCCGGTTTCAACACGCTCGGCGGCAAGCAGCGGGTTGATGGGGCCGAGATCGAATTCAACGGTGAAATTCTGCCTGGTTGGAGCGTGCGCGGCAGCTACGCTTTCCTCGATAGCCAAACGCTGGAATCCTCGTCTGCCGGGCCGATTGTTGGCCAGCCACTGATACTGACCGCGCGCCACATGGGCACCTTGGCCACCAGCTATGATGTGACCGACCGGCTCAATATCGGCGCTAATCTCATCGCAACCGGCGAACGGTTGGGGCAAAACACGCCGGGATCGTTCCTGATCGCGCCCGGCTTCACCCTTGTGGATCTCAGCGCCAAGTATGAAATTGTCGATGGGGTGATCGCTCGGGTTGTGGTGAACAACCTGTTTGACGAGCTATACTACGAACAGCTCCATCCGGTCCATGTCATCCCTGGTGCGGGACGCACCGCGCTTGCCTCGTTGCAATGGTCGTTCTAGCCTTTCCAGTATAGTCAAAACAGGGGAGGGGGATGCTGCACGTTCCAGCAGTTTTGGATGCAGCAGCGTTGGCCGATGTGCGGACGCTGTTGGCTGGCGCGCATTGGGCCGATGGTCGTGCCACAGCAGGCCATCTGTCAGCCACCGTCAAACACAACCGCCAATTGGGCGAGGATGACCCTTTGGCTTTGCAGGCGGGCGCGCTGGTGCTCGATGCGCTCGCCCGCCACCCCATGTTTGCCGCCGGCGTACTGGCAACCTGCATCAGCGCACCGCTATTCAATCGCTACGAGGGCGGAGAAGCCTATGGCGATCATATTGACGGGGCTATCCGCCCGCTGGCCAAGGGGCGAATGCGCGCCGATCTTTCAGCAACTTTGTTCCTTAGTGATCCGGGCAGCTAC
>LNFM01003754.1_pt1 | contig 29272 bp, 29 predicted proteins | sample 596031 | NCBI WGS metagenome assembly LNFM01 (sample SAMN04254537, study PRJNA301005) | activated carbon metagenome | isolation source: dual media filters at the Ann Arbor, Michigan drinking water treatment plant | place: USA: Ann Arbor
AGGCGCGAGCCTCATGCGGGCGGGTAGCCATGGGGCCCGCGAGGGCAGCGCGACCAGTGCCCGCATGCTGTCTCGGACACGCCGGAAGAATCGATTGGATCGTACTGTACGCGCCAGTCTTCCGGCCAGCCACCCTCGCATGTGCTGCCCACAGCCACGCGGGGCCTCTCGCCGCACGATGCGGCACAGAGGACATCGGAGGTTACGGTATGCCGTCGGGAACAATCGCTCGCCTTCTCATCGACAAGGGCTTTGGCTTCATCCGTGATGAAACGGGCGTTGAACATTTCTTCCATCGCAGCGCCGTCCGCGGCGCCGTGTTCGAGCTGCTTCGCGAAGGACAGCGCGTCGAATTCAACGCGGAGGACTCCGGCAAGGGTCCGCGCGCTGGAGACGTGAGGCTGCTCGACGCGTAAGGACGCGCGCCGAGGCGCGTCACGTCATGCAGAAAGGGCCGGCATCATCGCGATGCCGGCCCTTTCTCTTTGGTCGCGTCGGCACCGCTCGGCGCCTGAACGTGGCGGAAGCCCCTGGGAGTCGAACCCAGCCATCCCGCATGACGGGACACCACCGGTTTTGAAGACCGGGAGGGCCACCGGGCCCCATTGGCTTCCAAATGAACGGTCCCCAAGGGACAAGGGACGAGGGGACAAGTCACAAGGGGGGCGAGGGACAAGGGACAAGGCCCTCACTCAGGGACAAGGGACAAGAATACAGGTCGCCTCGTCCGTCCTCGCGCCTGGACCTTTGCCGTCCTCGCCCCGGGTCCCGTGCAGTCCTCGCCCCAGGTCCCGTGCCGTCCTTGTCCCTATGTCCCTTGCCGTCCTTGTCCCTTGTGACTTGCCCCCCTTGTGACTCTTCTCCTTGTCCCTCGTCACTTGTTCTGAAACACCCGCATGACCTCCTCGACGTCGCTCAGGTCGTGGAACACGACGTCGGCGCCGGCGTCGAGCAGGGCCTGGCGGTCGAAGTTGCCGGTCGTGACGCACACCGACCGCGCCTGACCGACGCGCGCGACTTCAGCGTCGTTGGGCGTGTCGCCGATGATGACCACGTCGGCCGGGGCGATGTCATCACCCGTGCGTTCGCGGTAACGCGCCAGCGCCACCGGCAGCAGGTCGTTGCGGTGCACGGCGTCCTCGCCCCACGCGCCCCACGCGAAGTGGCGCCACAGGTCGAAGTAGCCGAGCTTGATCTGCGCCGTCTGCGAGAAGTTCCCCGTCAGCAGCGCGACGTGATACGCCGGGTCGTCGGCCAGGCGCGTGAGCAGTTCGCGCACGCCGGGCAGCACGCCCGGGCCGCCGTTGACCCGCTCGATCTCGGCCTGCAGCAGCCCCATGTAGTTGTCGCGGATGGCGTCGCGCAGGTCGTCGGTCAGTTCGCGGCCATCGATCGCCGCGACCGCATCCCGCAGGATGATGCTGTCGGTGCGACCGGCCACGGGAATGCCCTCGAGGGCGCGCTCCACCCCCAGCGTCACTTCGACGGCCTTCTTGATGGCGCGATACCCCGCGCCCCCTGTGGTGATGAGCGTGCCGTCGATGTCGAACAGAAGCAGCGTGGGCATCAGGACAGGGCCATGGGATTCAACGCACCCGTGCCCGGGTGCAACTGGAGGTGCCGCGTGGCGACGCGGCGCGCGAACTCGCGATCCTGGCTGACGGCGACCAGCGTGAAGCCACGTGCGTCGGCCACGCGGCGCACGTCGTCGGCGAAGGCGGCCCGATCCTGGGCCTCGAGCGCGGCGGTCGGGTGTTCCATCAGCACCAGTTGCGGCGACAGCGCCAGGGCGCGCGCCAGGTGGATGCGCATGCGCAGGGGCACCGGCAACGCGTGGGCCAGAGTGTCGAGCCACTGGGCGTCGATCCCCGCCTCCGCGGCCAGCGCATCGACCTCCGGCCGCAGGGCATCGGGCACCGGGTCGATCTCGATCGTGAGCGGCAGCGCGACGTTCTGTCGCACGGTCATGCCCTCGAGCAGCACCGCACGCGCCGTCACGACGCCGAAGTGATCGAGGGCGGCGAGCCAGGCCTCGCCATCGGTGATCTCGTGGGTGGCCTGGCCGAAGACGCGGACCTCACCTTGATCGGGCAGGGTGGCGCCGTTGATCAGGTTGGTGACGACCTCGGCGCCGATGACATCGATACCGCCGAGCACGACGCGGTCGCCGGCCGAGACCTGCAGGTCGAGCAGGCGCAGGGGTCGCAGGCCGCGGTAGTCCTTCACCACGCCGGTGCAGTGCACCACGGGCACCGCGTCGGTCACGCGGTCGCCCCGGCCTTGCCCTTGTCCTTGCGGGTGAGGATCCGGTACTCGCGGATCAGCAGTTCGAGGTGCTCGCGCTCCTCGTCGGCGAACTCGAGGAAGATGCGCTTGCCCTCGGAGTCCTCGAACTTCTCGCCGTACTTCTTGAAGAACTTGTGCGACCCGCGCTCGCACCGGATGCCGATCATCAGGGCATCCTTGTCACTGGTCACGCCACGCAGCGCGTCGACGCCGGCCGAGAACAGCCCGTTGGCCGCGCCCCGGAAGAACAGGAACTGCGGCTGGGCCTCGAGGTCGGGTTCCTCGGCGATCAGTTGCGCGTAGCGCTTCTCCAGCCGATCGAGGTGATCGTCCTCGTCGGTCGAGAGGCGCTCGAAGATCGACCGCGCCCGTGCGTCGCTGGTCATCGCCGATGCACGCTGGTAGAACTCGCGGCCCGAGCGCTCCGTGGCGATGGCGATGCGCAGGGCATCGCGTGCGAACAGCGACTCGGTCGACGCCAGCCGCGTCGTCGCCGGCTGGCCGGTCGTACAGGCCTCGCACGTGCCGTAGAGCTGCACCACCGCCTGGCTGACGGCGAAGCGGCGCGCCTCGGCCACTTCCTCGATCATCTGCTCGATGTCCGAGCTGAGGAACTCCATCTGCTGGTTGCACGACTTGCAGATGAGGTGGAAGTGGCGCGGATGCCGGTAGCTGTGCTCGAAGCGGAACCGGCCCTCGCCGAAGTCCACCTTGCGGGCAATGCCCGCAGCCTCCATCCATGCCAGCGTGCGATAGACGGTGGCGCGGCTGATCCGCTGGTCTTCCTTGCGGATCAGGTCGACGAGATCATCGGCGGTGAGATGCCCGTCCTGGCGCAGGAACACGTCGACGATGCGATCGCGTTTGCTGGATCGCTTGCTGCCCGCGGGACGCAGGCTGTCGACGTAGGCTGCAGTGGACGTCTCTGAAGACATGATGGTCGGCCCCCGACCGGAGCACGGAGCCTAGACCGCGAACGACGACCCGCACCCGCAGGTCGACTTGGCATTCGGGTTCTTGATGGTGAAGCCGCCGCCCGACAGGTTGTCGACGAAGTCCACCTCGGCGCCCTTGAGGTAGCGCACGCTGATGGGGTCGACGAACAGCTTGACGCCGTTGGACTCGACGATGCGATCCACATCCGCAGTGGGTTCGCCGTCTTCGATCATCAGCCCGTACTGGAAGCCGGAGCAGCCGCCACCCTGCACGAACACGCGCAGGCCGGCATTGGCCTTGCCCTCTTCGGACAGCAACTCGCTGATCTTCTCGGCGGCGATGGTGGTGACGTTGATCATGGCTATGCAGGACTCCTGAGGCCTTGGACGCCGACGCCCGGCCAGGCGCCCATGGCTTCGGGCGCCGAAGCCCTGAGGGCGAAAGCGGCTCATGGCAGTATAGCGACCGGTCCGATCCCCGGGCAACCGCCCGGACGGTCAGGCCTTGTGCGGCACGCGCCGCGTCCAACCAGCATGTCCGCCGATACGCGTCCCCTGTTCCTGGCCGGTACGCTGCGCCAGACGAGCACCTCGGTCGAGGTTCGCTCTCCCTATGACGGCGCCACGATCGCGCGCGTCTCCGCGGCGGGGCCTGCCGAGTACGAGGAGGCGGCGCGTGCCTGCACGGCCGCGGCCCCGGTGGTCGCGGCGCTGCCGCTCCATGAACGCGCCCGCATCCTTCGGGCGGTCAGCGGGGCCCTGCGGGATCAGCGGGAGGCGTTCGCCATCCGCCTCGTCCAGGAAGCCGGCAAGCCGCTGCGAGACGCCCGCACCGAGGTGGATCGCGCCGCGATGACCTTCGAGGTCGCGGCCGAGGAGGCACGACGGCTGCCCGGCGCGGGGGAGGTGATCCCGATGGACCTCGCCAGCCACGGCGAGGGCCGCATCGGCCTCACCCGCCGCGTCCCGATCGGGCCGATTGCCGCGATCGCGCCGTTCAACTTCCCCCTGAACCTCGTGGCGCACAAGCTGGCCCCCGCCCTGGCCGCGGGCAATCCTGTCGTCCTCAAGCCCGCCAGTCGCACTCCGCTCTCCGCCCTCGCTTTGGCCGACCTCATGCACGAGGCCGGCCTGCCGCCCGGTGCCCTCAGCGTCCTGCCGATGACACGGGAGACCGGCGACCTGCTGGTGCAGGACGACCGCTATCGCCTGCTCACCTTCACGGGCTCGGCCGAAGTGGGGTGGGCGCTCAAGGCGCGCGCCGGCCGCAAGAAGGTGGTGCTCGAGCTCGGCGGCAACGCGGCCGTGATCGTGGACGATGGGGCTGACCTGGAGGTGGCGGCCGCACGCGCCGCGACCGGCGGGTTCAGCTATGCCGGCCAGAGCTGCATCTCGGTGCAGCGGGTCTATGTGCACGCCAACGTCTGGAACGCCTGGCTGGCGGCGTTCCTGCCGCAGGTCGAGGCTCTCGTGGTCGGCGACCCGATGGACGAGCGGACGGCCGTGGGGCCGCTCATCACGCCCGGGGACGTCGATCGCATCGAGTCCTGGGTGCGGGAAGCCGTCGAGGGCGGAGCGACGGTGCTGTGTGGCGGCACCAGGCGTGCCGACCAACTCTTCCCGCCGACCGTCCTTACGGGCGTCGATCGCCAGGCCCGGGTGTGCGCCGAGGAGGCGTTCGCGCCGGTCGTGGTGGTGGAGCGTGTCGGCAGCATCGACGAGGCCCTCGACGCCGTCAACGCCTCGGCCTTCGGCCTGCAGGCCGGGCTGTTCACGCCGCGGCTCGAGACGGCCCTGACGGCCTTCGACCGGCTGGAGGTCGGCGGGCTGCTCATCAACGACGTCCCGACCTATCGCATCGACCACATGCCGTACGGCGGCGTGAAGGACTCCGGCCTCGGACGCGAAGGCCCCCGCTACGCCATCGAGGACATGACGGAGCTCCGGCTGCTCGTCATCCGCCGATAGACGCGTCAGCACCAGGACACACGACGACATGACTCTCCGACTGGTTCACCTCGCCCCGCCCACGCTGCTGCTCGCCCTGACCCTCGCGTGCAGCCCGACGCCTGAGCCGCCGCCCGCCTCGACGGAGCCGGCCCCGCCGGCCGCAGGGACCGAGGCTCCCGTGACGCCAGCGCCCGAGCCTGCCCCCGTCCCCGAACCCGAGGTGGCCCCGCCGGCCCCGGCCCCGGCGCCCGCTCCTGCGGCAGCCCCCGCCCCGGCGGCACGCCCAGGGACGACACCGCCGCGTGCCCCGGCCGCGCCCGCGCCCGGACGTTCGACCACGCCGGCCCCGACGGCGCCTGCGCCGACGGCCGTGGTCCCGGCGCCCGCCGCCCCCGCCGCACCACCTGCGCCAGTTCCGCCGCGCCTGATCACGGTGCCAGCCGACACCCGCCTGCGCCTGACGCTGCTGACCGACGTGGCCTCGGACACGAGCGCCGTGGAGGACCGCGTCACGGCCCGCGTGGCCGAGGACGTGATCGTCGATGGCGACACCGTGGTGCCCGCCGGGTCACGCGTCGGTGGCGTGGTCACCTACGCGCAGCCGAGTGCCAAGGTGAAGGGACGGGCGGGCCTGACCGTGCGCTTCCGGACCCTCACCATCGGCTCGCGGACCTACGACATCACTGCCGAGCCGCTGCGCCGCGAAGCGCAGGGCACCAAGGCCAAGGACGCCCGCAACATCGGCATCGGCGCCGGGGCAGGCGCCGTCATCGGCGGCATCCTCGGCGGGCGCAAGGGCGCGGGCATCGGCGCCGCCGTCGGTGGCGCGGGCGGCACCGGCGTCGTCCTCGCGACCAAGGGCGAGGAGGTCCGGTTGCCGTCGGGCACCAGTGTCTCGACCCGGCTCGACGCCCCGCTCGTCGTCGACGCCACGCCCGAGCGCCGGTAGGGTCAGGGACGGGAATCAGCCATGGCGCGAGTGACGTCTTCAACGGCAGGGTGGGTCCTGGGCGCCTGGGTCGTGGCGGGCGCAGGCCTGCGGGCCGAGCAGTCTCCGGCACCGCGCGACCCAGCGCCCAACCCCGGACGTCCGCAGGGCCTGATGTCGGTACCGCGCACGCCCCCCCGGCCGGCTCCGGATGCGACGCCGCCGGCCCCCGTGCCGCGGGCGCCGGCACGCCCGACCACGCCCGGCCAGACGTCGCAGCAGCGCGGGCACGGACGACTCTTCCAGCCGCAGGATCTCGGCATGCTCGAAGGGCCCGACCGCGAGGCCTGGCAGCGTCCCGAGCTGATCATGGATGCGCTCGGGATCGGCGACGGGTCGGTGGTCGCCGACCTCGGGGCTGGAGGCGGGTGGTTCACGGTGCGGCTGGCCAAGCGCGTCGGGCCGAACGGCGTCGTGTATGCCGAGGACATCCAGCCGCAGATGATCGAGGCCATCCAGCGCCGGGTGCAGCGTGAGGGGCTCGGCAACGTCTCGACGGTGCTCGGCGCGGCCGACCATCCGGCGCTGCCGCAGGGTCGGCTGGATGCCGCGCTGATGGTCGACACATTCCACGAGGTGGAGGACACGCGGTCGCTGCTCACGAACGTCCGCGCGGCCCTGAAGCCCGGAGGGCGTCTCGGCATCATCGAGTATCGGAGCGACGGGGGCGGCCCGGGTCCCTCGCCCGAGGAACGGATGCCATCGGCGCAGGTCGTGCGCGCGGCGGAAGCCGCCGGCTTCCGCTTCGTCCGACAGGAGCAGTTCCTGCCCTATCAGTACATGCTGGTGTTCACGCGCTGAGGCGCGCGGGAGCGCCGCGGGAACGCCGCCGATGCGCGCCCGGTGTCGGTGGGCGGCTGCGCATGAGCTACGCTAGCAGCACGTGCTGATGCGTCCGACTCGTGCCGCCGCCGCTGGCCTCGTCCTCGCCGTGGGCGTGCTCGCTGCCTTCGTGCTGACCGACCGGCGCGCGCCGGCCCGGACTCCCGTCACGCTGCCCCAATCCCGAGAGCAGGACCTGCGCGAGCGGCTCTACGCGGCGCTGCAACCGGTCGTGCTCGCCAACTGCACGCTCGAGCGCCTCGGTGAACTGGGCGACGGCGGCTACCTGATGTGCGGCAACCTGCTGCAGGCCGGCGCCGGCTACTCCTACGGCATCTCGGGCTACGACGGCTGGGGCTGCGGCATCTCGACACGCCTCGGCATCCCGGTGCATCAGTACGACTGCTTCGATACGCGGCGGCCGCAGTGCGACGGCGGGCAGACGACCTTCCATGCCGAGTGCATCGCCCCGACCGCGTCGGTCGACGCCGAGGGTCGCGTCTTCGACGCACTGGCGACGCAGGTGGCCCGCAATGGCGATGCCGCGCGCCGCCTCGTGGTGAAGATGGACGTCGAAGGCGCCGAGTGGCAGAGCCTGCTCGATGCGCCGCCCGAGGTCCTCGACCGCATCGACCAGCTCGCCATCGAGATGCACGGTGACGCGGTGGACACGTGGACGCAGTACCTGGTCGTGTCCAGACTGAAGGACCGCTTCCATGTCGCACACCTGCACATGAACAACTACGGGTGCGGCGGGCCACAGCCGCCCATGCCGTCCTATGCCTGGGAGGCGCTGTTCGTCAACAAGCGCCTCGCCACGCTGGCGCCAGACCAGCACCCCGTCCTGCGCCCGCATCCGCTCGACTCGCCGAACAACCCGGCCGTCCCGGATTGCCCGTACATGCCGGACGGTGTCGGCGCGCGCCCTCGCTGAGCGCCGAGCCCCACCCCCGGTTGCCCGAGTCCCGACTCCCGCTTTCCGGGGCCCGGTGCCCGCCTTCCGGTTCCCGGTTGCCGTTTCCCGCTTCCCCTAGAATCCCCCCATGCGTTACCTCGACCGCATCGTGGTCGTGACCGGCGGATCGCGCGGCATCGGCGAGGGCATCGTGCGCGCGTTCGTGCGGGAGGGGGCCCACGTGGTGGCCGTGTCCACCGATCGCGCGGGGGGTGACGCCCTGGCTGCGGCGCTCGGGCCGACCTGCCGGCACGTGCATGCCGACGTTCGCCGCGACGAGGACCTTGCGGCGCTGTTCGCCGACGTGGTGGCGACCCATGGCCGCCTCGACTGCCTCGTGAACAACGCCGGCACCCATCTGGCGCATCGCGCCATCGACGACATCACGCCCGGCGCGTTCCGCGACCTGCTCGACCTGAACCTCGTGAGCCAGTTCATGGCGTGTCGACTGGCGCTGCCACACCTGCGTCAGGTGCAGGGCTGCATCATCAACATGGCCAGTCTCGTGGCCACGCTCGGCCAGCACCACGCCGTGGACTACGTCGCCTCCAAGGGCGCCATCGTCGCGTTCTCGAGGGCCCTGGCCATCGACGAGGCGCGGCACGGCGTCCGCGTCAACAGCGTGTCGCCCGGCAACATCGACACGCCGCTGTGGCAGTCGTTCGCAGACGCGTCAGCAGATCCTGACGCGATGCGCCGGGGGGGCGAGACCTCCCAGTGGCTCCCCCGCCTCGGCACGGCCGACGAGGTCGGCCGCCTCTGCGTGTACCTCGCCGCCGACGCGACGTACACGACCGGCGTCGATCACGTCATCTCCGGCGGCGCCGAGATCGGCTACGGCACCAAACCTATTTCGTGACGTACGGCGCCAGCTGGTCGTCGATTTCGGCCGTGTCGCCGACCACCACCATCGTCATCTTCGCCGGATCCAGCCAGGACTTCGCCACCCGCTGCACGTCGGCCGGCGTGACGGCCTGGATCTTCTGCACGAGGGTCCGCAGGTAGTCCGCGCCGAGGCCATGCTGGCGCGTGAACTCGAGCTGCTGGATGATGCCGCCGCGTGACGAGTTCTGCAGCACGAACACACCGGCGAGGTAGTTCCGGATGCCGGCGAGTTCGTCTTCCGTCGGTGGCTCCTGCCGCAGGCGATCCACCTCGAAGAAGATCTCCTTCATCGACGCCCCCGTCACGGCCGTCGTCACGTCGGCCACCTGCACCCAGTGCGCGACCTTCGGATGCACCGACAACGAGCTGTTGGGCGAATAGGTGTAGCCCTTCTGCTCGCGAATGTTGGCGGTGATGCGCGAGGCAAAGGATCCGCCGAGCAGGGCGTTGGTCACGCGCAGCGCGACGTAGTCGGCGTGGCCGGGGTCGACGACCGGCAGACCTATGTACAGGGTGGACTGCGACGCCTTCGGGCGATCGATCACGTGCAGCGCGCGGGTGCCGGCCGGGGTCGGCGGCGTGCGGCGGGCCGCGGCGCCCTTCTGCCAGGGTCCAAACCGGGCTCGCACCGCGCTCCGCACCGCCTCGGCATCGAAGCGACCGACGACATAGAGATGCGATCGTGCGGCGCCGAAGGTCGCGGCATGGAAGGCCCGCACGTCCGCGTGGGTGTAGCCGTTGACCATCGCCTCGGTGGGAAACACGCGTCCGTACGGGTGGTCGCCGTACAGGACCTGCGAGAACCGCTCGCTGGCCATCGACTGCGGCTGGGCCTTCGCGAGCGTGAGGTTCCGCACCATGTCCGCCTTCAGGCGCGGCAGCTCGGAGGCCGGCAGCAGCGGCGCCTGCACGATCTCGGCGAGGACCTCGACGGCGCCCGCCGCGAACTCCGAGAGCACCGAGGCCGACAGCGCCGTCACGTCGGGACCGACACCGACATCGAGGCGGCCGCCCATCTTCGCGAGGCTGTCGGCCACCGCGTCAGCCGATCGTGTCGTCGTCCCCTCCTTGAGCAGCGCACCGGTGAGGTCGGCCAGCCAGACCTGCTGCGCCGTCTCGTCGGCGTTGGCGGCATCGACCGCGAGATGGACGGTGACCTTCGGCACGGTGCCGTAGGGCACCAGTGTTACGCCCAGTCCGTTGGGCAGCGTGAACGACTCCGGAGTCGGCAGCGAGAAGGGCCGGGGCGTGCCTGCCGCGGGCGGCGCCTGTTTCGGGGCCGTCTGCGCGAACGCGGTCGTCGCGGCGGCGAGGACGGCAGGCACGATGGCAAGGCCTGTGATGCGCATGGCTTACTCCTGCCCGGCCGGCGTGGCCTGGCCCGGTTCGACGATGAGGACGGTGCGGTTGGTGGGGCGCAGGTACTCCTGCGCGGTCTTCTGGAGCAGCGCCGGCGTCACCTTGCGGAACTCCGCCTCGAGCCGATTGATCCGCGACGGGTCGTCGTCGAACATCGCGAACGATGCGAGAAGGTCGGCCGTGCCGAAGCCGTTGAGATCGGTCATCGAGTCGTACAGGGACGACCGCAGCTTGACGAGGGCGCGGTCGAGGGTCGCCTGATCGACGGGCGCCTCCTGCAGCGGCCGGATCGCCGCATCCATCGTGGCGAGAATGTCGTCGGCGGTGCTGGTGGGCTCGTGGATCAGCGACCCCATCCAGAGCATCGGGCCGGCGTAGTTGAACATCGAGCCGAGCAGGTTGATGCCGCCGCTGACGTCGCCAGCGTAGGCCTTCTGCTTGACCAGGGCCTTGTGCAACGCGCTGTCCTCGCCCTGCAGCAGGATCTGATCGAGCAGGCCCATGGCGTAGTACTCGGGCGTGTTGCGGGCGGGGACGTGGTAACCGAAGGCGAGGGCCGGCCTCCGGGCGAGCGGATCCTTCTTGGTGAAGCGCTTCTGCTCGGTCTGCCGGGGCTCGGTCAGGTCGGGCTGAGCAACCGGCTTCCGCGAGGGAATGGCGCCGAAGTACTTCTCGACCATGCCCCTGGCGGCAGCCTCGTCGAAGTCGCCGACCACGACGAGCACGGCGTTGGCCGGCGTGTAGTAGGTCCTGAAGAAGTCCTGCACGTCGGTCAGCGTGGCCGCCTGCAGGTCCTTCAGATCGCCGTAGAAGTTGTGGGCGTTGTGCCAGTTGGTGTTGGCGTACTGCGGCAGGTCGAGCCACGGGAACCCGCCATAGGGCTGGTTCAGCACGTTGACCTTCACCTCGTTCATCACGACGCCCTGCTGGTTGGTCAGGTTGTCCTGCGTGATGTCGAGCCCGCGCATGCGGTCGGCCTCGGCCCAGAGGGCCGTCTCGAGGGTGTGGGCCGGCAACACCTCGAAGTAGTTGGTGAAGTCGAAGCGCGTGGAGCCGTTCAGGATGCCGCCGTTGCGCTGCACCAGGCGGATGAACTCCATCTTCCCGAGGTTGGCCGACCCCTGGAACATCATGTGTTCGAAGAGGTGGGCGAACCCGGTGCGATTCCTCGGCTCGACCCGGAAGCCGATCTGGTAGTAGACGCCGACCACCACGGTCGGCGCGGTGGTGTCACGCGACAGCACGACCTTCAGTCCGTTGGGCAGCGTGTCGTAGACGACCGGGACGGTGTGCGCGGGGGCCGGCGGGGCCTGCGCGAAGCCGGGCGTGCCGCCGCTGGCCGCCAGCGCCGCCGCGAGGGCCAGACTGGCCCGGAAAAGCGTTCGTGAGTGCATGCGTCCTCCTCGGACCGATACCGCCAACACTACGCAGGCCGGGTGAGGCTCGTCCACGCGATGTGACGAAGGGCTCCCAGTCAGGGATGGATGAGCTGTCCGGACGGTATGCTGAGGCGAATGTCCCCCACGATACCAACAGCGCTGACGATTGCGGGAAGCGACTCCGGCGGTGGCGCCGGCATCCAGGCCGACCTCAAGACCTTCGAGGCCCTCGGCGTCTTCGGCACGAGCGCGATCACGGCCATCACCGCCCAGAACACGCTGGGAGTCCGCTCGTTCGAGATGGTCTCGACGGCGCTGATCGCGGCGCAGATCGAGGTCGTCCTCGACGACCTGGGCGCCGGCGCGATCAAGACCGGGATGCTCGGCACGCCCGAGGTGGTGGGCGCCGTGGCCGCCGTCCTGCGGGCGCGACGCATCGCCCCGCTCGTGGTGGACCCGGTGATGGTGGCCAAGAGCCTGGACCGCCTGCTGTCCGACGATGCCGTCGCGGTGATGGTGCGCGACCTGCTGCCGCTCGCCGCGGTGCTGACCCCGAACGCCCCGGAGGCCGAAGCGCTGACCGGCCGCCCCGTGCGCACCGAGGCCGACGCCCGGGAGGCCGCCCGCCGCCTGCACGACCTCGGGCCGACGGCCGTCATCGTCAAGGGCGGGCACCTCGACACGCCAGACGTGGTGGACCTGCTGTTCGACGGGCAGCACTTCCACGAGGCCCGCGGCCCGCGCCATGCCACGCGCCACACTCACGGCACCGGCTGCACCTTCGCCGCCGCAATGGCGGCACACCTCGCCCTGGGACACGGCCTCCTGGAGGCCTTCCACCTGTCGCGGGCCTACCTCGACGGCGCCATCCGCCACGCCCCGGGCCTGGGCCAGGGCGCGGGCCCGGTCAGCCACTTCTGGAACGTCCATCGCTGACGGCCGGCTGGGACAGCCGGCCCTACCCAACGCCCCGCCCTTCCTCCTTCCTCCTTCCTCCTTCTCCCTTCCCCCTTCCCCTTTCGCCCTTCGCCCTTTCGCCCTTCCCGGTTCCCGACTCCCGATTCCCGATTCCCGGCGGCGAGGCGGGCGCAGCGAGCCGAGTCGTATACTGAGATGTTGCTGCCGTTCGCGATCACCGCTGACCCGCTGGACCCTGCCGGACTGCTCGCCCTCGCGCAGCAGCGGCACGCCGACCAGGCCCGCACGGATGACGTCGAGGGGCCGGGAGGCCTGGTGCTGTTCGTCGGTGTCGTCCGCGGCCGACATCTGGGCCAGGAGGTCAGTGCCCTGACGTACGAGGCCTACGAGCCGCTGGCCGTGGCGTCGTTCGAACGCATCGCGCGGGAAGCCGCCGACCGGATGCCCGGGGTGGTGCTCTGCCTGCACCATCGGATCGGGACGTTGGGCGTGGGCGAGCCGTCGATCGTCATTGCTGCCGTCTCGGCCCATCGCGCCGAGGCCTACGCGGTCTCCCGGTTCGCCATCGAGCGGGTGAAGCAGATTTCGCCGGTGTGGAAGCGCGAACACGTCGTCGGGGGCGCCTCCTGGGTCGAGGGCGCGACCGTCGATCCGGACGATCAGGGTCCCCTCGACGAGGCCTGGAGGCGCGCATGCCCGTGACGGTGCGGTTGTTCGCGAGGCTGCGCGAGATCGCTGGCGCGGATGAACTGGCGCGGCCGCGCGCCGGCACGGTCGCGGAGGTCTGGGAGGCGCTCGTCGCGGAGTGGCCCGCCCTCGCGCCGTATGCCGGCAGCCTGTCGTGCGCCGTGAACGCGCAGTACGCGCGCATGACCACGCCGGTCAGCGACGGGGACGAAGTGGCGTTCCTGCCGCCGGTGTCCGGCGGGTGACATGCGGCTCTGGCCTGAGCCTTGAGCCCTGAGACTCTTCTATGTTGGACAAGCTCGCGTCCGTCGAGGCGCAATACAACTATCTGATGGGCCTCATCGCCGACCCGGCGGTGCAGGCCGACGCACAGGCCTACCGGACCCACACCAAGACCCTGTCGGAACTGCAGGAACTGGTCGACGCCTACCGGTCGCTGAAGTCGCTCGAGGAGCAGCTCGCCGAGTCCCGCGAGCTGGTCGCCAGCGGCGACGCCGAGATGGCCGCCCTGGCGCGTGAGGAACTCGCCGATCTCGAGCCGAAGCACGTCCAGCTGCTCGAACACGTCAAGTTCCTGCTCATCCCCAAGGACCCCCTCGACGCCAAGAACGTCGTGCTCGAAGTGCGGGCCGGCACGGGTGGCGAGGAGGCCGCGCTGTTTGCCGCCGAGCTCTTCCGCATGTACGCGCGGTATGCCGAGCGCCAGGGCTGGAAGTTCGAGGTCATGTCCACGAGCGACGCCGATGCCGGCGGCATGAAGGAAGGCATCGCGACCATCGAGGGCAAGCAGGTCTACAGCCACCTCAAGTACGAGAGCGGCGTCCACCGCGTGCAGCGCGTGCCCGCCACCGAAGCGAGCGGCCGCATCCACACGTCGACGGCCACGGTGGCCGTGCTGCCCGAAGCCGAAGACGTCGACATCCAGGTGCACGACAAGGATCTGCGCATCGACACCTTCTGCTCGAGCGGCCCCGGCGGCCAGAGCGTCAACACCACCTACTCGGCGGTGCGCATCACCCACATCCCGACCGGCACCGTCGTCTCGCAGCAGGACGAGAAGTCGCAGATCAAGAACCGCGCGAAGGCGATGAAGGTGCTGCGGTCGCGCCTGTACGAGATGGAACTGCGCAAGCAGCAGGACGCCATCGCCAAGGATCGCAAGAGCCAGGTGGGCACGGGCGAGCGCTCAGAAAAAATCCGCACCTACAATTTCCCGCAGAGCCGGATCACCGACCATCGCGTCAACTTCACGACGCATCAGCTCGGCACCGCCATGGACGGCGACCTGCACGAACTGTTCGACAAGGTGACGACGTTCTATCGGTCGGAGCTGCTCAAGGACGCCAGCCGCACCGAAGCGGTGGACGCCTGACCATGCGACACGCCGTCGCCGCCGCTCGACAACGACTGCTGGCCGCCGGCCTCGACCAGCGTCACGCCCATCTCGATCCCGAGGTGCTGGCCCGGCACATCCTGCAGTGGGACCGCGCGACGTGGATCACGCGCGCCGACGAACCGGCCTCGCCGGAGTTCCTCGCCGCCTTCGACACGCTGATCGACCGCCGCGCCACCCGCGAACCCGTCGCCTACATCGTCGGCCGCCGCGAGTTCTACGGGCGCGACTTCCTCGTCAACCCGGACGTCCTCATCCCGCGTCCGGAGTCCGAACTCATCATCGACTATGCCCTGCAGCGCATGCCCGCCGGTCAGTTCGCGCGGGCCATCGACGTCGGCACCGGCAGCGGGGCGCTCGGCCTGACGCTCGCCTGCGAACGGCCGGAGTGGCACGTCGAAGTCTCGGACATCTCGGCCGCCGCCGTCACCGTGGCACGCCGCAACGCCAAGGCGCTGGGCGTGGCCGATCGCGTCACCTTCCTCATCGGCGACTTCCTCGAGCCGGCGATGGGGCTGTTCGACGTCATCGTGTCGAACCCGCCGTACGTGGCGCGGCGGGACCAGCCCGGCATGTCGCCCGACGTGCGCGACCACGAGCCGCACGTCGCCTTGTTCGGTGGCCAGGACGGCATGGACCTGCCGCGTCGCTTCCTCGCGCAGGCGGCCGCACGGCTGACGCCCAACGGATGGCTCGCGATGGAGTTCGGCTACGGCATGCAGGACCCCGTCGAGGAGGCCGCTCGCGCGTGCGGCCTGGAGGTCGTCGAGGTGCTCGAGGACCTGCAGGGCATCGCAAGGACACTGGTGGCTCGCCGAGGGTAGGCAAGGGACAAGGGACACGTACGCCAGTCACAAGGGCGTCGAGGGACAAGGGACAGGCAAGCAGGGACAAGGAAGCGGGGAGCAGGCACTCGCCAGCAGGGCGGAGCCGGCGGGCCGAGGCTGCTGCGTGAGGAGCCGCGGCCGATTGTGTCTGGGCATGCGCATCAGCACTGCGATGTCCGTCGCGGTGGTGGTCCTGGCCGGCGTCGTGGCTGGTGCCACGACTCGTTCCCGAGAGGCACCATCACCCTCCGAGAAGAGTCGGGCGAACGACACGCCCGTCGTCGACCACATGCCGGGCGGGGGGCCGTCGGGCGGCGCGGTCGTCGGCCTCGCCATCGTCGCCGATCGGCCGGGCACGGTCTTCGCGGCGTTCGAGCACGGCGGCGTCTTCCGGTCGCACGACTACGGAACGACGTGGACCGCGGCCGACCGCGGGCTTCCCGCGGACACGGCGTGCGAGCTGAGGGCCGTCCCCGCCGAACCGGCAACGCTGTACGCCGCGTGCGACGACGACCTCTTCAAGACGACGGACGCCGGCCGACGCTGGGAGCGTGTCTCACCGAACATCCCGCTGGATTGCCATGGTGGGCTGACCATTCACCCCGCCGAGGCCCTGTCGTTGTTCTGTGTTGGCGAGGACGGCGTGTCATCGAGCCGCGACGGCGGCCGCACCTGGGTGCGCCTCGACGTCGACACGGCACATGGCGCGTCGTCGGAAGACGCTGGGCAGGACGCGTGGGAGTCGCTCGCGTTCGTCGGCAACACGGGCGACGTGCTGACCGCTCTCCGCGGCGACCGCATCGTGCGCAGCCGCGATGCCGGCGAGCACTGGGAGCCACTCGCCACGTCAATCCCGGCGGGCATCATGCCGGCGCCGTTCGCCGTCGATCCCCTGGACCCGTGGACGGCCTACGTGGGCACGGCGCGCGGCGTCATGGTGACGCGAGACTTCGGCCAGACCTGGACACGACGGTCGGCTGGGATCTCGCGGATCGCGGTGTCGGTCGCACTGCACGAGGGACCGACCGCGATGACCCTCTACGCGACCAGCAGCGCGTGGAGCGACGCTGCCGAGATGTTTGCGAGCACGGATGGCGGTGAGACCTGGGAGATCGGTGTGCCGTCCTCGATGCCGCTGGACGCGGACGCACGCACACTCCGGTCGGATGGCGCCGGTGGACTGACGATGAACGCTGGCGGGCAGTACCACCACCTGCGTCGCGGCCAGGCTGGCTGGCTGCCGCTCGACCTGCCCGCGGATGCCCGCCTGCTGAACGTCGACCTGGCGAGCCAGGCGTCGCCCCTGGTGGCCGCAGGGCCCGATGGCTATCTCCTGAGCGACGACAGCGGCCGGTCGTGGCAACGCGGCCGGCTTCCTGGCGCCTGGGGGCCCAGTGCCGCCGCCGCAACAGTTGGACGGGGGCGGGTGCTCTTCATGAGCACGATGGCTCTCCCATTCATCACGGGGACCGCTGCCTTGCCCACCAACAGGGGCACCTGGCGCAGCCTCGACGATGGCCGCACCTGGGAGCCCACTGGCCCGCTCCTCGACATGCCCAGGTTCGAAACGGTGCAGGCGGACCCTCACGCGGACGGCACGGTGTTCGTCTCGGCAACTGCAATCGATTCCGACCGAGCGGTCATCCACCGAAGCACGGACCGCGGCGAGACCTGGAAGGAGTTGCACGTGCCGCTGGCGGGCAGGGCGGTCCCCTGATGGCAAGCACGGACGCCGGCACCTCGTGGCGGCCCGCTGTTGCGGGACTGCCACTCGAGACCTCCATCAACAACATCGTCAGCGACCCGCGCGACCCCCAACGCCTCTTCGCAGGCACGCGAGGTCGAGGCGTTTACCGCAGCACGGACGCCGGCGCCACCTGGAAGGCTGCGGGCACGGCGACCAGCTCTGACAAGTGACAAGGGACGAGTACGCCAGTCACAAGGGCGTCGAGGGACAAAGGACGAGCAAGCAGGGACAAGCACAAGAACGGCCGGCGCAGACGACCCCGTCCCTTGTCCCTGTTGCGTGTACTTGTCCCTCGTCTCTCGTACCCCTTGTGACTTCTCCCCTTGTCCCTCGTCCCTTGCGGCCTCAGCCGGGCGGCCACCCCAGCCGTCGTCCTGCCAGCAGGTGCAGGTGGATGTGGAAGACCGTCTGGCCCGCGTCGGCGTTGCAGTTGAACACCGCCCGGAACCCGCCGTCGGCGTAGCCCCGCTCGCGGGCAATCTGGGCAGCTCGATACAGCATCGTCCCCACGAGGGCCGCGTCGTCTGGCGTCACGTCGTTGAGCGTCGCGATGTGCCGCCGCGGAATGACGAGGCAATGCAGCGGCGCCTGCGGATTGATGTCCTCGAACGCGACGACGTCGGCATCCTGATAGATCACCTTGGCCGGAATCTCGGCAGCAGCAATGCGGCAGAACAGACAACTGGACATGGCGGACAGAGTACCCGGGATGTCGTCGGGTAGGGCCCGTTCTCCGAACGGGCCGTCAGCGATAGCGTCGGTGAGGGTGACGGCCGGCTCGGAGAGCCGGCCCTACCCTGGGCGGCGTTCTGCGTTCTACATCCACTGCTCCCTGTGACGCGTAGCCCATAGGAGGCCGCTCGGTGATGCCCGCCGGGACCGCCTCTGAAGGAGGCTCTCTTGCAGACGCTACATCTCGCTGTCCAACGGCTCGCCATCTCGGGCGCCGCCATCGCCGTGCTGGCGGCGACACCGGCATCCGCGGAACGCGCCATCGCCCTGGTCGACGGCACGAGCCTGGTCGAGTTCGATACCGATGCGCCCGGCACGCTCTCGACCGCGCGCGCCATCACCGGACTGGCCTCAGGCGAGACCGTGGTCGGCATCGACATGCGCCCGGCGACGGGGCAACTCTACGGTGTCGGATCGAGCGGCCGCCTCTATCTCATCGATACCGCATCCGGGCGCGCCAGTCTGGTGGGCACGGCCTCGCTGTTCCTGACCGGCGCGCGCGTCGGCGTCGATTTCAACCCGACTGTCGACCGCCTCCGCATCGTCAGCGACGCCGGCGAGAACCTGCGCGTCAATCCCGACACCGGCGCCCTCGTCGTCGCCGACGGCACCCTCACGCCCGGCTTCGGCGTCACGGCGGCGGCCTACACGAACAACTTCTCCGGGGCGACGTCGACGGAACTGTTCGACCTCGATGCCGACGGCGACCAGTTGCTCCTGCAGAATCCCCCCAACGCCGGCACGCTGGTGGTGGTCGGCCCGCTCGGTGTGGACGCCACGCCCGCCGCAGCCTTCGACATCAGTGCGACAACAGGGGTGGCGTACATGGCCGACGCGGTTGGCGGGCAGGCGCGGCTGTACACCGTGAACCTCTCGACGGGCGCGGCAACCCTCGTCGGCTCCCTCGGCGACGGATCGCTCGCCGTGACCGGTCTCGCGCTCACGTCCCGCGCCGTGCGGGTGTGGAGCCTGACCGACACCAACGCGCTCGTCTCGTTCTCGAGCGGAGCACCGGGCGTGGTCTCGGCCCCGGTCGCCGTCACGGGCCTGCAGGGTGGCGAGACGCTCCTCGGTCTCGACGTCCGCCCGGCCACCGGCGCGTTGTATGGCCTCGGCAGCACGGGCCGGCTCTACGTCGTCGATCGCGTGACGGGCCTCGCGACGCCGGTGGGCGGCGCGTCGTTCGGCGCGCTCGGCGGCACGGCCTTCGGCTTCGACTTCAACCCGACCGTCGATCGGATCCGCCTGGTCAGCAACACCGGTCAGAACCTGCGCCTGCATCCTGACACCGGCGTGATCGTCGCGACCGATGGGACGCTGACACCCGCGGGCTCGGTGACCAGCGCCGCGTACACCAACAACCGCGCTGGCGCGACCACCACGACGCTGTACGACATCGACACCGCCACCGATCAGCTGGTGATCCAGAACCCGCCCAACGCCGGCGTGCTGACCGTCGTCGGTCCGCTCGGCGTCGACGCGTCCGAGGTGAATGGCTTCGACATTTCGTCCGTGGACGGCACGGCGTTCGCGGCCCTCACCGTCGGCGGGACCACGCAGCTGTACACGATCAGCCTCTCGACCGGGGCCGCCCGCGCGGTCGGCATGGTGGGAGGCGGGCAGTCCGTGCGAGGCCTCGCCGCCGAAGTGCCCATGGACTACGCCTTCGCCGAGGGCGCCACGGGCAGCTTCTTCACGACCGAGTTCGCCCTCGCCAACCCGACGGCGCTGCCGGCACCGGTCACGGCGGTCTTCCAGCGCAGCGACGGCATGAGCGTCGCCCGCACGCTCACCGTGCGGCCCTTCTCGCGCGCGACGCTGGACGCGGCCACGGTCTCCGGCCTGTCGTCGGCCGCCTTCGGGGCGGTGTTCACCTCGGTGGACGGCGTGCCGCTCGCCGTCGAGCGGACGATGCGATGGGATGCGACCGGCTATGGCATGCACGGCGAACGAGCTGTCGGCGGCCCGGCGCTGGTCTGGCACTTCGCCGAAGGGTCGCAGGGCTTCTTCGACAACTACCTGCTGCTGAGCAACCCCGGCGCGACGGCAAACACCGCGACCGTCGAGTTCCTGGTCGAAGGCGGGGCGCCAGTGACCCGTGTGATCTCGCTGGCGCCGATGTCGCGCGTCAACGTCTACGGCGGCGAGGTCCCCGAACTGGCCAACCGGGCCTTTGGCGCCACAGTCACGTTCAGCGCGCCGGGCGTCGCCGAACGCGCGATGTACTTCGGGCAGCCCCTGTTCAACGGCGGCAGCGTGGCGTCGGGCGTGCAGGCCCCGTCCACGGTCTGGTACCACGCCGAAGGCGCCACGGGGCCGTACTTCGACACCTTCCTGCTGTTGGCCAACCCGGGCACCACCGACGCCATGGCCACGGTCACCTACCTGTTGCCCGCCGGCGACCCTGTCGTCAGGACCTACGCGGTGGGCGCCAAGCAGCGCCGCACGATCAACCTCGAGCAGGAGGACCCGCTGCTGGCCGACACCGCCGTCGGCATGACCGTCAGTGCCACGCAGCCCGTGCTGTCGGAGCGCGCGATGTACTGGCCAGGGTCGTCGGCCCAGTGGTTCGAGTCGCACGCCAGCTTCGGCATCACGATGCTGGGGCAGCGCTGGGCCTTCGGTGAGGGTCGCGTCGGCGGGCCGGCCAACTACGCCACGTTCCTGCTCATCGCCAACCCCGGGACGACCGACGCCACCTCGACGGTCACCTTCCTCCGCGCCAACGGCACCACCGTGCAGCGGACGGTCACCGTGCCGCGCCAGACGCGCGCCAACATCTGGGTCAACGTCGATGTGCCAGAGCTGGTCGACGAGTCCTTCGGCGTGTCGGTGGTCTCGAACGTCCCGGTCTTCGCCGAACGGGCGATGTACTCCGACGCGGGCGGGGTGCAGTTCGCCGCCGGCAGCGTGGTCACCGCCACGCGGGTGCCGTAACGCCCGGAGCGGGGGGCTCGGGGCTCGAGCCCTGAGCCCTGAGCCAGCGCGGTGCAGCGGGGGGCCGACCCGCCACGACTGTAGCCGTCGACCTTCCAGGTCGACGGCCCCCTCGTTCCAGCGCGTCCAGTTACAATGGACGGTTCATGGCCGACTGGAAGAACTCCGTCAACCTGCCCCGTACCGACTTCCCGATGAAGGCGAACCTGCAGGTCGCCGAGCCGGCGGCGATTGCCCGCTGGGAGGCGATGGACCTGTACGGGCAGATTGCGCAGGCGCGCGCCGGGCGGCCCAAGTACGTGCTGCACGACGGACCGCCCTACGCCAACGGGCAGATCCACATCGGCCACGCCCTCAACAAGGTCCTGAAGGACTTCGTGGTCAAGTCGAAGTCCATGGCTGGCTTCGACGCCCCCTACGTGCCGGGGTGGGACTGCCACGGCCTGCCGATCGAGCTCCAGGTCGACAAGGAGCTCGGTTCGAAGAAGCGCGACATGAGCCTGGCCGACATCCGCCGGGCCTGCCGCGCCTACGCCCAGCGGCACGTCACCGAGCAGTGTGCCGACTTCAAGCGCCTCGCGGTCTTCGGCGATTGGGACCACCCGTACCTGACGATGCAGTACGAGTACCAGGCGGCGATCGTCCGCGCCCTGGGTCGCTGCGTCGAGGAGGGGCTCGTCTACAAGGGCAAGAAGCCCGTCTACTGGTGCATCTCCGACCGCACCGCCCTGGCCGAGGCCGAGGTCGAGTACGAGTCGCACACCTCGCCGTCGATCTACGTCGAGTTCACGCTCGACGCACGCGACGCCGAGGTGCTGGCGTCGCGCGTGCCCGGTCTCGCCGGTCGCCCCGTGTCGGTGCTGATCTGGACGACCACGCCGTGGACCATCCCGTCGAACCTGGCGGTGGCGTTCCAGCCCGGGTTCGAATACGCGGCGTACGACGTCGAGGGTCGCCTCGTGATCGTGGCCGAAGCCCTCGCGGCGGCGACGTTCGCCAAGGCGGGGCGGACGCCGGGCGAGCCCGTGGCCCGCATGAAGGGCGAGGTCTTCGACCGGATCCGCTTCGTGCATCCGCTGTATGCGCGCGAGTCGCTCGGCGTGCTGGCCGACTACGTCACGCTGGAGCAGGGCACCGGCGTGGTGCACACGGCCCCGGGCCACGGTGCCGACGACTTCAACACCGGCCAGCGCTACGGCCTGGAGACGTACGCGCCCATCGGCCCGTCGGGCGAGTTCCTGGCCGACGTCGAGTTGTTCGCGGGCCTCAAGGTGTGGGACGCCAACCCGAAGGTCGTGGAGGCGCTGCGCGAGCGCGGCGCGCTCTGGTTCACCGAGACCTACGAGCACAGCTACCCGCACTGCTGGCGCTGCCACAAGCCGCTGATCTTCCTGGCGACGCCGCAGTGGTTCATCGAGATGGACCACGACGGCTACCGCGAGAAGGCGCTCGAGGCCGTCAAGGGCGTGGAGTGGCTGCCGGCCTGGGGCGAGGAGCGCATCCACAACATGCTCGCCAACCGGCCGGACTGGTGCATCTCGCGCCAGCGCGCGTGGGGCGTGCCGATCCCGGCCGTGACGTGCACGACCTGCCGCGAGTCGGTGCTGACCACCGCGCTGACAACGCGCGCGGCCGAGGTCTTCCTGCAGCACGGCGCCGACGCCTGGTACGAGCGCCCGATCGAGGAGTTCCTCCCCGAGGGCCTGACCTGTGCGCACTGCGGCAATGCCGAGTTCGAGCGGGAGCGCGACATCCTCGACGTCTGGTTCGACTCGGGCACGAGTCACGAGGGCGTGCTGGCGGTGCGCCCCGAGCTGCGCTGGCCCGCCGACATGTACCTCGAGGGCAGCGATCAGTATCGCGGCTGGTTCCACAGCTCGCTGCTGGTGGCCCTCGGGACGCGCGGCAAGGCGCCGTACCGGTCAGTGATCACGCACGGGTTCGTCGTCGACGAGGAAGGCCGCAAGATGTCCAAGTCGCGCGGCAACAACGTCGTCCCGCAGCAGGTCATCGAGCAGAGTGGCGCCGAGGTCCTGCGGCTGTGGGTCGCGATGGTCGACTACACGGAGGAAGTGCGCCTCGGCAAGCAGATCCTGGCGCGGACGGTCGAGGCCTACCGCAAGATCCGCAACACCGTGCGGTACCTCGCCGCCAACATGTTCGATTTCGATCCGGCGACCGATCTGGTGCCGCACGGCGAGTTGCTCGAGGTCGATCGGTACGCCCTGGCCAGATACGCCGACGCGGCCGTGAAGATGCGCGCGGCCTACGACCGCTTCGACTTCCAGACGATCTTCCACGAGATCAACCGTCTGGCCGTCGTCGACCTGAGCTCGTTCTACTTCGACGTGTCGAAGGACCGGTTGTACACGTTCGGCGCGACGTCGCGCGAGCGGCGCTCGGCGCAGACGGCGATGTATCTGATGGCCGACGGCCTCGCCCGCCTGCTGGCGCCGATCCTGCCGGTGACCGCCGACGAGTTGTGGAAGGTGCTGCCAGGCCGGCACGAGGTGTCGGTGCACGTGGCGCTGTTCCCCGAGGGCGTCGAGGCGTGGCAGGACGAGGCCCTCGTGGCGCGCTATGCAACGCGGCTGGAACTGCGCGACCTGGTGAACGCGAAGCTCGAGGCGCAGCGGCAGGCGAAGGTCATCGGCACGTCGCTCGAGGCCGCCATCACGCTGGAGGGAACGGGGCGCTTCGCCGAGGTCCTCGCCGGCATGTCGGCCGACGACCTCGCGGCCTTCTGCATCGTCAGCGAGGCGACGGTGGTGCCGGCCGATGCGGCCCAGGCGCCAGACACGCTCACGGTGGTCGTGTCGCGGGTCGGTGGCGAGAAGTGTCAGCGCTGCTGGCGCTATGTGCCGTCCATCAGCGCGGAGGCGGCCACTGAAGGCCTGTGCGATCGCTGCGTCGGGGCGCTCGGGCTCGGGGTCGGCGCCGCGTGAGCGAGACGTCGACAGCGCCGATGGTGGCCACCGGGCCGGCCAGGACGGCCGCGTGGCGCAAGCCCGAGGTGTGGATCACGGTGCTGCTCGTCGTGATCGATCAGCTGACCAAGCTGCTCGTGCTGCAGCGCCTCGCGCTGCACGACGTGGTGCCGGTGATTCCGGGGCTGCTGAACGTCACGTACGTGCGCAACACCGGGGCGGCGTTCGGCATGCTCAACGCCAGCGACTTCGCCTACAAGCCGCTGATCGTGGCCGGGCTGGCGGTGCTGGCCCTGGTCGGCATCCTCTGGTACGCCCAGAAGTTCGCCGGTGACGCCTGGGCGGCCCGCTACGGCTTCGTGCTCATCGTGGCCGGGGCCGTCGGCAATCTCATCGACCGGGTGACGCTCGGCTACGTCATCGACTTCGTGGACGTGTACGTCGGCACCTGGCATTTCTGGGCCTTCAACGTCGCGGATGCGGCGATTACCGTCGGCGCGCTGCTGTTCATCGTCGACACCCTGTTCACGAGGCACGATGTTCCCCAAGCTGTTTGACCTCGGTCCGCTGACGGTCTATTCCTACGGCGTCCTGCTGGCGGCGGCCTATCTCGGCGGCCTGCAACTGGCGCTCGTTCGCGCCAAGCGGCGAGGTCTCGACCCGGCGCGGGTGATGGACCTCGGCATCTACATCATCGTGAGCGCGCTGGTCGGGGCCAAGCTCCTGCTGGTGATCGTCGATGCCGATCATTTCCTGCGCGAACCGGCCGACCTGCTGTCGCTGGCGCGATCGGGCGGCGTGTTCTATGGCGGCCTGATCCTGGCCGTGCTGGTCGGGCTCTGGTACGTCCGCAAGCACCAGCTGCCGACCTGGCGCATCGCCGACGTCATCGCGCCCGGCATCGCGCTCGGGCATGTGGTCGGTCGGCTGGGCTGCTTCCTGGCCGGATGCTGCTACGGGCACGAGACCGACGTGCCCTGGGCGGTCACCTTCACGAACCCGCTGGCGCAGGAGAACGTCGGCACGCCGCTCGGCATCCCGCTGCACCCCACGCAGTTGTACGAAGCCGGTGCCGAGGCCGTGATCCTCGGCCTGCTGCTCGCGTTCGAACACAAGGGGCGTGCCTTCGCCGGCCGGACGTTCTGGGGCTACATGCTGGTCTACGGCCTGTCGCGCTTCGTCATCGAGATGTTCCGCGGCGATCCGCGCGGCATGGTCTATGGCCACATCTCGACCTCGCAGTTCATTTCCCTTCTCATCGTGCCGCTGAGCCTGGTCATGCTGTACTGGCTCTCGCGACGTGACCGGGACACCGCGTCGATTCCAGCCACGCCGGGACGCACGCGACCTGCGCGCGCATGACGCAGGATCAAGAGCCGCCCATGCACGAACACGATGACGACGAGGACGAGTACGAGCCCGACGAACCGGTCGACGGCGAGCCGGAGGGCAGCCGCCTGGCGTCGGTCGAGATCGGCGAGGACGAAGCCAATCAGCGGGCCGACCAGGCACTGGCCTCCCTCCTGTCCGGGATGTCGCGATCCCAGGTCCAGCGCCTGATCAAGGAAGGTCACGTCCGCGTGGCCACGACTGCCGACGCGGCGGGCGAGGTCGGCTCACGCCCCCTGACCCGGACCAGCGAGGTGCTGCCGGCGGGGACCGTCCTGACGGTGGAACTGCCCGAACCGGTCGCGTCCGAAGCCCTGCCCGAAGACATCCCGCTCGACATCCTGTTCGAGGACGAGCACATCATCGTGCTCAACAAGGCGGCCGGCATGGTGGTGCATCCGGCGGCCGGGCATGCCACCGGGACGCTGGTGAACGCGCTGCTGCACCACGTGAAGGACCTGAGCGGCGTCGGCGGCACCATGCGGCCCGGCATCGTCCATCGCCTGGACAAGGGCACGTCGGGCGTGATGGTGGTGGCCAAGAGCGACGCCGCGCACCAGGAGCTGGCCCGCCAGTTCCACGACCGCGAAGTCGAGAAGGAATACGTGGCGCTGATCTGGGGCCTGGTCCACAACGGCCGGCGCATCGAGGCCCCGATCGGCCGAGACACGCATTCCCGTCAGAAGATGACAACGCGCGCCCGGCGTGCGAGGGCCGCGGTCACCCGGATCACGTGGGCCCTGCACCTGCCCGGCGTCTCGCTGGTGCGCGTGGCGATTCACACCGGTCGCACGCACCAGATCCGGGTCCATCTCAGCTCGATCGGGCACCCGATCTGCGGCGATGCGACGTACGGCGGCATCCCGAGACGCATCGCGCCGCACCTCAAGGCGCTGTCGTCGCTGCAGCGACCGTTCCTCCATGCCGAACGCCTGGTGTTCACGCACCCCACCGAGCGCCGGCGCATGGAGTTCGAGGCCCCGCTGCCCGACGATCTGAACCAGGTGCTGGCGCAACTCGACGCCGCGGTGGCGAAGTTCGGGTACAAGACGCTGCAGAATCCGTGACCGGCCCGGTCGGCGACCGGGCCCTCTCCTCCTGAAGAACCAGATGGCCGAACTCTCGTCGTCGCTCGAATACACGGGCCGCGTGTTCACCGTGACGCGCGATCGCGTCCGTCTGCCGCATGGCGTGGAGACCACGATGGACATCGTGCGTCATCGCGGCTCCGTGGTCCTCATCCCGATGCCCGACGAGGCGTCGGTGATCCTCGTCCGCCAGTACCGGCACGCCATCGGGCAGCATGTGTGGGAGTTGCCGGCGGGCAGCCTCGACCCCGGCGAGGAGGCCGATGTCGCGGCCCTGCGGGAGTGTCACGAAGAGATCGGGCAGCTGGCGACGAGCGCCGTGCGGATCGCGTCGCTCTATCCGTCACCGGGCTACACGACCGAGGTCATGCACTTCTACAAGCTGACCGGCCTGCACGTGCCCGAGCACACGGCCGAGCAGGACGAGGACGAGCACCTCGAGCCGAGGACGTTCAGCGTGGCGGAGTTGCGCGCCCTGGTCGCCAGCGGCGAGATCACCGACATGAAGACGGTTGCCGCCCTGCAGTTCCTCGGGTAACCCGCCGGCGTTTTTTGTCAGGACTGACGAAAAAGGTCGAGCCGCTGCAGCAGGCTGCAGCGGCTCGGGGCCCACGTGCGGTGCTGGACGATCAGCCGGTCAGCTGGCGATGTCCATGATGGCGGCCGTCGTGCCGCGGCGGGCGACGAACTTGTCGCGCGCTTCGGCCTGCTCGCGTTCCTCTTCGCAGTCCACGCAGCGGAGCGCAAACGGCAGCGCGCGCAGACGGGGCTCGGAGATCTCGTCGCCGCACTCGTAGCAGAAGCCGTAGGTGCCGACTTCGAGCCGGCCGAGGGCCTCGTTGACCCGATTCAGGGTCTCCGACTTCATCTGCATGAGGGCGATCTCGATGTCTTCCTGAATATCGGAGACCGACGCCTCTTCGGCGTCCACGACCCCCTGCGCCAGATCGGCCGGCCCGATGGCCCGGACGTCATGGATTTGTCGCCGCAGCTCGCTGCTCAGTTCCTTCCGGCGGGCCTCGAGGATCCGGCGAAGTTCGGCGTGACGGTCTGTATTGATGATGCGAGTGGACTTCTTGTTCGACTTCATGGCCTGTCCACGCTCCTTTCCACGTTCATCCAGTGCCGAGAGACGAAGCACACCTCATGCCAGGCCCCGGAGCCCCACGTCGCCACGACAGGCGCGGATGGAGTCGGCGAGGCGTCCCGCGCCAGCCTGCGCACGGGTGAGTCCTCGGGATGCTGTCTTGGCGTGGAGCGGAGGGGTGTGTTACCGCGAGACCCTCCAGGCCTCGCCGAACCGCAAGGTACTCATTCGAGGTGACTTGCCTTGGCGCGCATCGAGCATCACACCCGCAGCACGTCTCGGCAGTACAGCGGATTAGACGCCGCACTCCGGCGGGCGGTTCGCCACCCTTCCGGCCGGCGTCCTGACTGCGCGGCGGGCCTCAGACAGGCCCGAGGCAGCTGTACCGGATCACTGCAACCGTGGTCGACCCCCGCGTGGCAGCACCATCCCCCGTTCCACGAGGAGACGCTCGGTGACCCGATCGCGCGACTGCTGCCACTGCTCGAGCGCGCGGACCAGGCCGGACGGCGTCTGCATCCCGGCCCGCTGCCCCACTTCGCCAAGGGCCTCGGCATACTGGCCGAACCGGGCGGCGAGGTCCGAGAAGATCGGCGCCAGGACCTGAGACTCGTGCCCGAGCGTGCCGTATGCGAAGCCGCCGAGCCGGTGGTAGTACGTCGAGGGCAGGCCGTGCACGGACGCCCGCGCCTTGAAGTAGCCGCCCAGCAGGAGAGCGGCGTCGGCCACATCCCGCAGCGCCCGCCCTGGCGCCGGACAGCGTTCGTCCAGGGCGTCGGCGAGGCGCAAGGCCAGCGGGCGGGGGTCCAGCAGCGCGGCGGCGCGGCCGGGCATATCCTGTCGGACGCTATCAGCCAGCAGCTGCACCACATAGTGGGCGGTGTCCTCGCTGGCGGGCACCTGCTGCGACGCGAGGGCCGCTTCCACCTGGACCTTGAAGTACTCGACGAGTGACGCTCGGGCGATGACGGCCATGGACGACCTCCGTTGCCGGGACGTGTCTGCGTTGGTGCGCTTCACCTCAGCAAATCGCATTCCAGGGGCGAGCGCCCCGGATGTGCACGCGACGCCAGCTCGAGCGGCCAGCACGGACGTGAGGCCGGCGTCATTGACGAGCCTCCGTCACTGTGGGAGCCTCGCCGCATGGCGGCGTGTCCGGTGTGTGGCAAAGGGAAGTCGAAGCGGCACTGTCCCGCACTCGGGCAGGTCATCTGCCCGACCTGTTGCGGCACCAAACGGCTGGTGGAGATTCGGTGCCCGGCCGACTGCGGGTGGCTCAAGGCCGCGAGGGCGCATCCGCCGGCCGTCCAGCAGCGACAGCAGGAGCACGACGCCAACCTCGTCGTCCCTCTCATTCGAGGCCTGGACGATGGCGGGTATGCGGTGTTGATGGCGTGCCTTCCGGCCGCCGTGGCGTTCCGGAACGAGGCGGACCCGCCTCCCCTCGACAGCGACTTGCAGGCAGCCGCGGCGGCCCTGGCGGCGACGGCCGAGACGGCCATCCGGGGCGTGCTGTACGAGCACCAGCCCGACACGCCCGTCGCGGCACGGCTCGTCCGGGCGATGTCCGCCCCCCTGGCCGACGCCTCGGAGGCCGGCGTGCCGCGACTCGACGCGTCGACGGCGGCCGCGATGCGTCGCGTCGAAGACGCCGTCAAGGACTTCCGGCGCCAGGGCCATCCGGCGCCCGACGCGTACCTGGCGTTCCTGGGCCGAGTCCTCAAGCCACGGCTCGCCGATGCCACCAGCGGGCTGGACCTCGCCTCAGAAATTCAGGCGGGCTTCGCTGACCTTCAGCATTCAGAATGAAGTGCACCTCGCGGCTCCGCCACGCTTCCGCGGCGCATCAAGCGAATTCAGGCAAGCTTCGCTGACATTCAGAATTCAGGTCCTTCCGGGAATAGCGTGGGCAGCTCGGGCCGGCTGCGCGGGCCACTCGGCGGGTGAGCGGCCTGCTCGCCGGCCTTGCGCCGGGCAAAAC
>LNFM01003755.1_pt1 | contig 29270 bp, 28 predicted proteins | sample 596031 | NCBI WGS metagenome assembly LNFM01 (sample SAMN04254537, study PRJNA301005) | activated carbon metagenome | isolation source: dual media filters at the Ann Arbor, Michigan drinking water treatment plant | place: USA: Ann Arbor
GCCTGGCGGAGGATCGGGCCGTGATCAACCGCATGGGCATGAACAATGGCGGGTTGCCGGCCTTCCTGGCCCGGCTGGCGCATCTGCCGGAACAGCGGCCCGCCGTGCTGGGCGTGAACATCGCCATCAACAAGGATGGCGCGGCGCCGCTCCGCGATTATCCGGCGCTGTATGCCGCCGTCGCGCCGCATGCGGGCTATGTCGCCATCAACGTCTCCTCCCCCAACACCCCCGGCCTGCGGGATTTGCAGGGGGAGGCGATGCTGCGGGATATCCTGGCCGCGGTGGTCGAAGCCCGCGATGCGCTGGCCGGCCCGCGCCCGCCCATCCTGGTGAAGATCGCGCCGGACCTGGCGCCGGCGGCGGTGGAACCGATTGTGGAAGCCGCGGTGGCGCATGGCATCGCCGGGCTCATCATCTCCAACACCACCATCGCCCGGCCGGCGCCCCTGCGTTCCGCCCAGAAATCCCAGGCCGGCGGCCTGTCCGGCCCGCCCTTGCGCGCGGCCTCCACCGAATTGCTGCGCCGCGTCGCGCGGCTCACCGCCGGGCGGGAGCTGACGCTGATCGGCTGCGGTGGCGTTTCCTCCGGCGCGGATGCGCTGGAGAAGATCCGCGCCGGTGCCGCGCTGGTGCAGCTTTATGCCGCCTTCGCCTATGACGGGCCGGCCCTGATCCCGCGCATCAAGCGGGAGCTGGCGGCGGCGCTGCGGCGGGACGGGTTCAGGAACGTGGCCGAGGCCATCGGGGTGGATGCGCGATGATCATGCTGGACGGCGTGGCGGCCCTGGCGGACCGCTATGATGGCTTCATCCTGGACCTCTGGGGCGTGGTGCATGATGGCCGCAAGCCCTATCCGGGCGTGGCGGATGCGCTGGGCCGGCTGAAGGCAGCAGGCAAGCGCATCGCTTTCCTCTCCAACGCGCCGCGCCGGTCCTTCGTGGTGGATGACCTGCTGACCGGCATGGGCCTGGACCGCGCGCTGTGGGACGGCACCATGACCTCCGGCGAGCTGGCCTGGCGGCATCTGAAGCACCGGGACCGCGCGGATTTCGCCGGTCTTGGCACGCGCGCGCTGCATATCGGGCCGGAGCGGGACCTGTCCGTCCCGGCGGAGACCGATGTGGTGCTGGTGGCCTCCGCGGAGGAAGCCGATTTCGTGCTGAATACCGGCCCGGAACCGGCCCGCGGCAACCATGATATCGAACCCTACCGCGCCACCCTCGCAGCCTGCGCCGCGCGCCGCCTGCCGATGCTCTGCGTCAATCCGGACCGGCATGTGATGGTGGGCGATGAACGGGTGATCTGCGCCGGGGCGCTGGCGGATCTGTATGTGGAACTCGGCGGCCCCGCGGCGATCGAGATCGGCAAGCCGGACCCCACGGCCTATCCGCCGGTGCTGGAGTTGCTCGGCATCACCGATCGCGCCCGCGTGGTCGCCATCGGTGACAGCCCGCATACGGATCTGGCCGGCGCGCAGGCCGCGGGCATCGATGCGGTCTGGGCGCTGACCGGCCTCGCGGCCCACGCCCATGGCGCGAAGCCGGACCCGGCGGCGCTGGCGCGGGAAGCGGCGGCCGAGGGGGTGCGCCCGGTCGCCGCGCTGCTGGGGCTGCGCTGGTAGGTCAGCCAGCCGCCCCCCATTCCACCCGCCGCGACACCGCCATCACCAGCGACAGCGCGGCGAACAGCGCCAGGGTGCCGGCCAGCAGGGCGTAGGATTCCAGGCTGAGCACGACGTACAGGAAGCCGAACAGCGTGGCGCAGACCAGCGCCAATATGCCACCCAGCCGCCCCCTGCCCGTCGCCGCCGCCGTGAACAGGGACGCCTGCCCCGCCACCAGCCCGGCCGCCAGCGCATAGGCCGGCGCGAAGCCCAGCGGTTCCCCCAGCGCCAGCAGCAGCAGCGGGAACAACACGACGGAGGCGCCGAGCAGCGCGTATTGCAGCGGATGGATGCGGACCCGCGCCGTCATCTCGAAGATGCCATAGGTGATGAAGGCCAGCGCCAGGAAGAACATCACGTATTTCGAGGCGCGGTTGACCATGCGGTAGGTCGGCGTGGCCTCCAGCAGCGCCACGCCCAGGCCCTCCGCCGTCTGGCCGCACAGGGTCCGGCGCAGCGGCGGCTGGCGGGTGCCGGTGCGCCAATCGGCGGTGAATCCCTCCGCCGTCACGCTGCTGGCGGTGGGCAATTCGCTGCCGGTGAAGCTGGGCGTCGGCCAGGGGCTGTGGATGCGCATCTGCAGCCGCCGCGCCAAGGGCAGCAGGCCGAAGCTGCCGGTGCCGCGCAGCTCCAGCCGCAGGGCGAAGGGCGTGGCGTCATCCGGCGGGCCGGCCAGGCCGGGCGACCAGCGCAGCGAATCGGCCGGCAGGCACAGGCGCTGGTCCTGCGCCGGGTCGGCACCGCCATCCCCCACCGCCAGCACGGCATCGCCCCAGCGCAGCGGCACCTCCGCCGCCGCCAGGCGCAGATCGCGGCTGCCCAGCAGGATCTGCGCCTCGGCCCAGAGGAACTCGGCCTCCGGCCCATCCGAAGGGGTCAGCCCGGCCAGGTTGAAGCTGCCGGACAGGTCGATGCCCGCGGTGTAGACCGCCGCCTCGAACAGCCCGCGCCGGCGGGTTTCGGGGGCAAGGGCGACCTCCGCCTGCAATTCCGCCGGCGTCACCAGCACCGTGCCGCGCCGCCAGATGCGGGCCTTCCCCGGCTCCGGCGGATCCGGCACGCGGTAGGGCAGCACCAGCACCGGGCCGGACAGCGTCTGCGCCTGCCCCCAGCCGCGGGCGATATCCTGCACCACGCCATCATGGCGCATCTCCCGTTCCTCGATCAGCCCGGCGATCAGCAGATGCGGCACCAGCAGCACCAGCAGGATGGCGCCGAGGCTGAGCAGCTTCCAGAGATCCGGGGCGATGCGGCGTGGCGGGGTGGACGGTGGGACAGGGGCGGTGTCGGACATGGCTGAACCTCCGGTGATGGAGGCCCCAGGCTGCGCCCGCGCCGTGCAGCAGGTGCGGAGGCCGCTTGCAGGCGGCATGGAAGTTTCGTGCAGAGCCTGTGCAGCGGCCGCGCGACGGCGGAAACTGCGCCCCCATGGCCAAGATCCTCGTCGTCGATGACGACCCGCATATCCGCAGCGTGCTCTGCTTCGCCCTGGCGCGGGATGGCTTCGCCACGGTGGAGGCCGCCGATGGCGCCGCCGCCCTGGCCGCCGTGGCGCGGGAGGCACCGGATTTGATCCTGCTGGATGTGATGATGCCGGAGCTGGACGGCACCGAGGTCTGCCGCCGGCTGCGCCGCGACTCCGACGTGCCGGTGATCTTCCTGTCCTCACGCGATGAGGAGGTGGACCGCATCCTGGGCCTGGAGCTCGGCGGCGATGACTACGTGACCAAGCCCTTCAGCCCGCGGGAGGTGGTGGCCCGGGTGCGCGCCGTGCTGCGCCGCCGCCAGGCCGCGCCGGAGGCACCCGCCGCTGCCATCCTGCGCCGGGGCGCGCTGGAGTTGCGGCCGGATCGGCTGGAGGTGCTGTGGCGCGGCACCCCGGTGGTGCTGACCGTCACCGAATTCGCCCTGCTGCACGCCATGGCGGCGGCGCCGGGCCGGGTCTTCACGCGGGACATGCTGATGGACCTGGCCTATCCCGACCGCCGCATGGTCAGCGACCGGACGCTGGACAGCCATATCCGCCACATCCGCGCAAAGTTTTCCGCCGTTGGCGCGGAGCCCATCGGGACGGTGCATGGCATGGGCTATCGCTTCCTGGTCGGCGACTGAGCATGGGGCGCAAGCCGCGCATCCTGACCGTGCTGCTGCTGTCCAACCTGGTGCTGCTCGGCCTGCCGCTGGGCGGGCTGTGGCTGCTGCGGCTGTATGAAAGCGCCCTGGTCCGGCAGACGGAGACGGAGCTGGTGGCCCAGGCCGCGGTGCTGGCCGCCACCTACCGCCTGGCCTGGCTGGGACCGGACACCACCACGGCGGCGCGCGGGCCGCTGACCCCGCGCCCGGCCGGCCTGGACCTGGCGCGAGACGAGGTGCGGCCGGTGGCCCCCGCCGCCCTGCCCGGCCCGCCGCCGGAACCGCGTGCCGCCGCGGCCGGCGCAAGGCTCGGCCCGGTGCTGGTGGAGACGCAGCGCATCACTTTGGCCGGGCTGCGACTGCTGGACCGCCAGGGCGTGGTGGTGGCGACAAGCCGGGAGGAGCTGGGCCTCAGCCTGGCCGCGATGGAGGAAGTGCAGGCGGCGCTGGCCGGCCAGCCCATGGCCAGCCTGCGGGCGCGGCAGGTGGATGCCGCCCAGCCGCGCGGCGCCGCCAGCCTCAGCCGCGGCGCGGCGCTGCGCGTGGTGGTGACGCAGCCGGTGGTGCAGGACGGGGTGGTGATCGGCGCGGTCCTGCTGTCCCGCACCCCGCCCGGCATCGACCAGACGCTGTACGGCAATCGCCATGCCTTTGGCGGGCTGGCGCTGGCCCTGCTGCTGGCCGCGGCGCTGATGGCGGCCTTCACCGCCTATGCCGTCAGCCGCCCGATCCAGGCGGTGACCGCCCGCGCCCGCGCGGTCGCCGCCGGCCAGCGCCCGCCGCCCGGCCGGGTGCGCCGTTCGGCGGTGCGGGAGGCGGATGAGCTGTCCGCCGCCATCCAGGCCATGGCCACCACGCTGGAACAGCGCGCCGACTATATCCGCGGCTTCGCCACCGAGGTCAGCCACGAATTCAAGACGCCGCTGGCCGGGCTGCGCGGGGCGCTGGAATTGCTGCAGGACCACGCCGCCAGCATGGCCCCCGCGGAGCGTGACCGCTTCCTGGCGCAGGCCGTCGGCGATGTGGAACGGCTGGACCGGCTGGTGCGCCGCCTGCTGGAACTGGCAAGGGCGGAGGCGCCGCTGCCGCAGGACCCGGCGCCCTGCCGGCTGGACGCGGTGGTGCAATCCGCCGCCGCGCCCTTCGCCGCCGCCGGCCTGCGCTGGCAGATGCAGCCCGATGCGCCGGCCCCGCCGCTTGCCATGCCGGCGGAGGCGCTGCGCGCGGCGCTGTCCTGCCTGTTCGAGAACACGCTCCAGCATGCCGGCCCCCATGTGGACCATGGCGCCACCAGCCGCCTGTCCTGGCGGGTGGAGGATGGCTGGATGCTGCTGGAGGTGGAGGATGACGGGCCTGGCGTCTCCCCCGGCAATGCCCCGCGCATCTTCGACCGTTTCTTCACCACGGCGCGGGAGGCGGGTGGCACCGGCCTCGGCCTGACCATCGCCCGCAGCCGGCTGGAGGCGGCGGGCGGGTCGATCCGCCTGCGGCCCGGCCAGCCCGGCGCCCGTTTCGCGCTGCGCCTGCCCCTGGCCTGAGCGGGGGTGGGTTGCGCGGGGCGGGTGTGGGCGAGAGCGAGGCTGGCGCCTACACTCCCAGATTGTGACATCTTCTCATCCCGCCACCCCGCCTCGCCCGCCGATCTGGCTGCTGGTCGCGATCATCGGCATCGGCCCCTTCACCATGCAGGTGCTGGTGCCGTCCCTGCCGGCGATGGGGCGGGACCTGGACGCCAGCACGGCGACCGTGCAGCTCACCGTCACGCTGTACCTGCTGGGGGTTGGTGCCGGGCAGTTGATCTATGGCCCGCTGTCGGACCGTTTCGGGCGGCGGCCGCTGCTGATGGGCGGCCTGGCGCTCTATGCCGTGGCCAGCCTGGCGGCGGCGCTGGCGCCGGGGATCGGGGAGCTGCTGGTGGCGCGCGTCGCGCAATCCGTCGGCGCCTGTGCCGGCGTGGTGCTGGTGCGCGCCGTGATCCGCGATGTCTGGCCGCGGGACGAGGCCGCGAGCGTGCTGGGCTACGTCACCATGGGCATGACCATCGCCCCCATGGTCGCGCCCATCCTGGGCAGCCTGCTGGAACAGAATTTCGGCTGGCGCGCCAGCATGGTGGCCTGCCTCGGCTTCGGCCTGCCGCTGGCGCTGGTGGCCTGGCTGCGGCTGGAGGAGACGCTGCCGGCGCCGCAGCCGCTGCCCGGCCTGGGCGCCATATTGCGCGCCTATCAGAGCCTGTGGGCGATACCCGCCTTCCGCGCCTATGCCGCGCTGACCGCCTGCGCCACCGGCATCTTCTTCGCCTTCCTGGGTGGCGCGCCCTATGTGGTGGTGCAGGGCATGGGCTATTCGCCGGTGCAGTTCGCCATCGCCTTCGCCGCCATTTCCGTCTTTTTCGCCGCGGGCAACTGGCTGGCCGGGCGGCTTTCCCGCCGGCTCGGCATCCTGCGGATGCTCGGCGTCGGCACGCTGATCTCCACCTTCGGCGCGGTGGGGGCGGCCATCGCCATGGTGAGCTTCCCGCCGCATATCCTGGTGTTCTTCGTGCCGATGGCCGTGGTGGCGGTGGGCAATGGCATGACCCAGCCCAACGCCATCGCCGGCGCGCTGAGTGCGCGGCCGCAGCTGGCCGGCACCGCTTCCGCCCTGGTCGGCGCGTTGCAGATGGGCTTCGGTGCGTTGATGACCTTCGTGGTCGGGCTGGTCGAGTTCGGCAGCGGCCTCGGCACCTCCCTCACCATGGCGGGCAGCGGCGTGGCCTGCCTGATGGCGCTGCGCGGGGCGCGCCGGGCGGGCGGCTGAGCAGGCAAGGGGAGAGGCGGCAATGGGCGACAGCTACATGCGGGAACAGGCGGAGGCGCTGGCGCAGCATCTGCGGCTGACCGATGGCAAGACCGGCTATGTCGAGGCGACGGCGGATGGCTTCCAGGTGTTCCTGCGCCGCAAATGGCCAGGCAAGCCGCTGACCAGCTGGGACGGGCTGCCGGTGGAATGGATCGAGAATCTGGGCACCCACATGACCCGCGGTCGCTGAGGCTACGGCGCGGGCAAAGGCGCAGGCGCGGGCGCGGGCGCGGGTTCCGCGGCCAGCATCTCCGCCACCGCCGCGTCGAACCCCTCCAGCGGGATGGGTAGGGCCAGGGTCTGCCGCTGGGTGGCGGCGACGAAGCTCAGCCGCAGCGTGGTGGCAGCGCGCAGCGTGGCCAGCAGATCCTCCGCCACCACCGCCGCGGCATAGACCCCGGCGGCATCGCTGCTCTGGAAGGGCAGGCGCTGCGGCGGTCCCTCATCCGCCTGCCAGGCGATGCCGCCTTGCAGCCAGGTGCCGTGCGGCAATTGGAAGATCAGCGCCAGGGATTGCGATTCGCGCTGCCGGGTCAGCAGGATCTGCGCCAGCGGCGTGTTCTGCGGCTGCAGCAGCACGGTGGTGGAAACGCGGCAGCTGCGCGGGGCCTCCGCCGTCGCCTCCACGCAGGCCATCCGCCAGCTTGGCACCGGTGCCGCGGATGGCAGGGGCGGCGCGGGTGGCGGCGGCAAGGGCAAGGCGCCGCGCTGGGCCCAGGCAGGTGGCGCCAAGGCGGGTTGGGCCAGCAGCGCGCCCAGCAGAAGCGCCGGAAGCAGGCCCGGACGTGCTTTTGCCACCCTCAGGGCCGGGTGCGGCGCACGGTCCGGCTTGCGGCTTCGGGCGGCGTCGCCCCGGCCGGGCGGCCGGCATCGAAGCCGAGGAAGCCCAGTTCCGGCCGCGCCGCGCCGCCATTGCCGGCCCAGAGCTGCGTGGCCACGGGTTCCGCGGCCAGCGCCGGCGGCGTGTTCATCGGCGCCCGGCTGCGCGCGGCCGGCGGCGGGGCGGCGCCGAGCCGGGCGGCGATGGCCGCGGCCGGGGAAAGCTGGCCCGGCGCGGTGGGCGGCGGCGGGGCGGACCGCGTGCCGTCGCGGGCCGAGAGCAGGTAGAAGGCGATCTCGTTGCGCCCCTGGTCCACCGCCGCATCCAGCGGCGACAGGCCGAGCGCGTTGCGCGCCTCGATATTCGCGCCGCGCCCCACCGCATCCCGCGCCGCCGGCAGGTCGCCGCGGGCGATGGCATCGAACAGCGCCGCATTGGGCGAAAGCCCGGCCGCTGCGGCATCCGCCGGGATCGGCGCCGGGGCCTGGCGCGCCGCCAGGCCGGGCAGCGCCGGGGCCGCGGCGCCCGGCGCGCGCTGCGCATCGGGCGGCCGGATGATGCCCTGCGCCTGCGCGGCCGGCATCAGCGGGTGGGGGGCGAACAGCGTGGCCAGCAGGGTGGCCAGCAGGGGAAGGCGGAGGGATGCGCGCATGGCCGGGAAACTAGGCAGTTTCAGCCCCGCGAGGAAGGGCACGCAGCCCAACTCACCCGCTTTTGGCTCAGCCGCAGCCCTGGCCGCGATAGGTGAAGGTCTCCACCCGCCCCTCCCGTAGCGCAAAGGTCAGGTCGCAGCGCAGTTCCGCGATGCCGGGCGACGGCGCCCAATAGCCGCCGCGCACCCCCCAGGGGCCATGGGCGGGGCCGTAAAGGATGGGCGGCGGCGCCACCGCGACGGCGCGGCGCTGTTCGAATTGCAGGAAGCGCCGCCCCTCCGCCTCATGCACCCGCAGCGGCACGCCGAGGGCGGCGACCAGATCCGCCTCCCCCCGCCCCACGAAGGTGGACAGGCGCTGGTCCAGCGTCGGGCCCTGCGCGCAGGCGGCGAGGAGGAGAAGGGCGGGCAGCATTCGCATGCGCGGGATATGGGGCGCCCGCCCGCCCCGCCCAATCAGCAGGCTGCGAGGCTCAGCGCCCCTCCCGCCGCCAGGCGAGCAAGGCCAGGCCCAGCACCATCGGCAGCGCCAGCCAGGGCGGCAACAGCGGCAGGGCGGTGATGCCGGTAACGCTGTGGTCGCCATTGCGCCGCAGCCCGATCCAGCCCGCCCCGCTGCCGCCAATACCGGAGACGCCCACGCCGGCGCCCCCCTTCGCATCGCGCCCGATCGCCACCCGGCGCAGTTCCGGCACCAGCGGCACCGGACCATTGCCGAGCCAGCGCGTCGCCCCGCCGGTCGCCGCCGCCAGCGCGGCCAGCGGCGCGGCATCGGCGCGCAGGTCGGCGACCTCCATCGGGTTTGGTGCCTCGGCGGCGGCGAAGGCGGTGCGGCGGCCATCGCCGGCCTGCCAGACGCCGGCCTGCAAGGCGGGCCGTTCGACCACGGCGCGGCCGGCGCCGCGGGCCTCCGATGCGTGGCGGCTGATGCTGCCATCGGGGGCGGTCACGGTGATCTCCGGCGCGGCGGTCTGTTCCAGGCTGCGGCGCGTCACGGTCAGCGTGCCGTGATCGATCCGCGCGGTCAGATCCTCCTCCTCCAGCTCCGGCTCCTTCATCGTCCAATGGGCGATGCGGCGCAGCAATTCCTGCTGCGGGCCGCCGCCATCATGGCCGCGCGACCACAGCCAGATATGGTCCGACAGCACCAGCGCCACGCGACCCTCACCGACCCGGTCCAGCACCATCAGCGGCGTATCGCCCGGCCCCTGCATCACGGTGCTGCCGGCCCGCGCATCGGCGCGCAGCGCGCGGTACCAGCGGCCCCAGGTCGCCTCCGCCAGATTGCCGCCTTGCGGCGTGAAGCTGTTGGCGCCCGGCAGGTTCTCCGTCACCGGATGCCGCGCGCCCAGCTCCGTCACGAAGGGACGGAAGGGCTGTTCCAGCAGTGCCGCCTGCGCCGCGCCCGGCCCGGTCTGCGGCCGCGCCGGCAGGATCTGGCCGAGCGGCGTGGCCGCCAGGCTGGTGGGGCCGGCGAATTCCGGCCCGACGGACAGCAGCAGCGCGCCGCCGCCGCGCACGTAATCGGCGATGTTGCGCAGATAGACCGGCGGCAGCAGGCCGCGATTGCCGAAGCGGTCGAAGACGATCAGGTCGAAATCCCGCAGCTTCACCTGGAACAGCTCCCGCACCGGGAAGGCGATCAGCGCCAGCTCATGCAGCGGGGTCAGATCGTCCTTTTCCGGCGGGCGCAGGATGGTGAAGTGGACCAGATCCACATTCGGGTCCGCCTTCAGCAGCCGCCGCCAGGTGCGCTGCCCGGCATGCGGCTCGCCGGAGACCAGCAGCACCCGCAGCCGGTCGCGCACGCCATTGATGGACACGACGGTGCGGTTGTTGAGGTCGCTGACCTCACCCGGGCGGGTTTCCGCGGTCAGCTCCACCACGGTCTGGCCGCCGCGCTCGATCGGCACGGCGATGCGGTGTTCGCGCCCCACCGGCACGGATTCCACGCGCGGCGGCTGGCCATCGCGGCGGATGGTCAGCCGCGCCGCGCCGCCCTCATTCGCGCGGGCGCCCAGATCCTCCACCACCACGCGCAATTCCACCGGGCGGCCGACGATGCCGAAGCCCGGCGCCTCGATCACCCGGATGCGGCGATCCACCTCCCCGGGCGCACCGGGCAAAATCTGGTGGAAGGGCGCGTCCAGCGCCGGGGCGGGGGGCACGTCATGCACCTGGCCATCGGTCAGCGCCATGACGCCGGCGAGGCGGGCGCGCGGGATGTCGGCCAGGGCGCGTTCCATGGCGCTGAACAGCCGCGTGCCCTGGTTGCCCCCCTCCGGCACTTCCACCGTGCGCAGTTCGAGGTCCGGCAGGCGGCGGGCGCGGGCCTCGATCTCGTCGCGGGCGGCGGTGATCTGCTCGGGCCGGGCGTTGAGGCCGGTGCTGGCGCTGCGGTCCACCAGCAGCAGCGCGATATCGGGGCGGGTCTGCCGCGTTTCCTCCACCAGCCGCGGATTGGCCAGCGCCAGCAGCAGCGCGGCGAAGGCCAACGCGCGCAGCCAGGCGCCGCGGGCCGGCTGCCAGCGCCGCACCCCGGCCGCATCCCGCGGCAGCCGGACCAGCGCCGGCAACAGCGCGAGGGCCGCCAGCAGCGCAAGGCCGGCCAGCAGCCAAAGGGGAATGACGGGGGCGAAGTCGATCCCGGCGAGGGCTTGGTTCATCGGCTAATTCCCCAGCCTTTCCAGGATGGCCGGCACATGCACCTGGTCGCCCTTGTAGTTGCCGGTCAGCGCGTACATCACGAGGTTGGTGCCGAAGCGATAGGCCAGGATGCGCTGCCGGTTGCCGCCGGGGATCGCGGCATAGGGGTTGTTGCCCCGCCCATCGATCGCCCAGGCGGAGGCCCAGTCATGCCCGCCGATGATGACAGGGCTGACGCTGTCATTCGCCCGGTCCTGGTCCCGCGCCACCCAGACAGTGCCGCCGGCGAAGCGGCCGGGCAGGTCGGCCAGCAGGTAGAAGGCGCGCTTCAGCACATGGTCTTCCGGCACCGGGGCCAGCGGCGGCACCGTCAGGTCCCGCGTCAGCCGGCGCAGCGCGGCGCCGGCACCGGGCGTGAAGCCCTCGCCGGAGCCGGCATCGCGCGTGTCGAACAGGATGATGCCGCCATTGCGCATGAAGCCGTTCAGCGCCGCCACCCCGGCCGCGTCCGGCTGCGCCGCATCGGCGGTGACCGGCCAGTACAACAGCGGGAAGAAGGACAGGTCATCCCGCCCCGGCACGACGGAGGCCGGCTCCGCCAGCGCCGCCGCGGTGCGGCGATTGACGAAATCGGACAGGCCGAGCAGCCCGGCGCGGCTGACCTCATCCACCTGCGGATCGCCGGTGACGACATAGGCGAGCCGGGTTGCCAGCGCCGGGTCGCCCCCCTGGGATTGGGCCTGGGCCGGCCCGGCCAGCAGCCCGAGCGCCAGCAGCGCCCCGGCCACGGCCCGCCCCGACCTTGGCCCACCGGGCCGCGCCAGCACCCCGCGCAGGCCGAGCGAGACCAGCAGATCCGCCACCAGCAGCAGCATCGCCGCCGCCAGCAGCCAGGGGCCGAGATCCCGTTCCGCCGGCACGCCGCCGATCGCCCGCGTCGCCGCATCGGCTGGCGGGGCCGCCGCCAGCCGCGGCGCCGGCACGCCGGCACCGAGGTTCAAGGCCCGCCGATGCGCGCCATCCCCGCTGGTGCCGGTGCCGTACCAGCCCGGCGGATGGCGCGGCGAAGGCGCCTCGCTTTCCACCCGCGCGGCCGGGATCGGCTGCGCGCCCGGGGAGGGCGGGCCGAGCTGGCCGAAGCCATCCAGTGTCTCCATGGGTGCCAAGGGTGCCTCCCCATCCGCGCCGCCAACACCGGCGGACAGCGCCACCAGCCGGCGCAGCATGTCGACGAACAGGCCGGATAGCGGCAGCGACGACCATTCGGCATTCGCCGTCACATGGAACATCACGATCCGCCCGGCGCCGCGATTGTCCCAGGTGACCAGCGGCGTGCCATCGGCCAGCCGCGCCCAGGTGCGCGCCGAAAGCCGGGCGGAGGGTTCGGCCAGCACCTGGCGCTCCACCGTCACCTCCGGCGAGGGCTCCAGCCCCTGGAAGGGCGAGCCTTCCGGGAAGGGTGCCAGCGTCTGCGGCCGTTCCCAGGACAGGGCGCCGCCCAATTGGCGTTCCCCGGCGCGCAGCGGCACCGGCAACAGCCCGTCGGGGCTTTCCGCCAGCCGCGGCCCGGCGAAGCGCACCAGCGTGCCGCCGGCCTCGATCCAGGCGGTCAGCTCATCCCGCTCCCGCCCCGCCTCCACCGGGCGGTCGGCCAGCACCAGCACGGAAAGCCGGCGCGCCAGCAATTCCGCCACGCTGCCCCGGCGCAGCTCCGCATGCGGGGCCAGGGCGCGGTCCAGGTAGAACAGCTCCCCGATCAGCGGGATATCGGCGGCGGTGGCCTCCCCGCCCGCGATCAGGCCCACGGGGCGGCGCCGGAAGCGTTCATCCAGCAGCACCGTGGCATTGGCCCCGGCGACACCCTCCAGGTCCAGCCGCACCACCTGGTTGCGGATCTCAAGCGGCAGCGGCAGCGCCGTCTCCGCCCGGGTGGCGCCGGCCAGCACGGTGATCTCGGCGCGCGCCAGGGTGCGGCCATCGCCGGTGCGGGCCAGCACGGCGGCCTGGCTCGGCACCGGCAGCGGCGTGGTCAGCAGGGTCAGCGCCAGCTGGTCCGCCTCCGCCCGCGGCGGCGGCAGCAGGCGGGTCGGGCGGCCCTCGCTGCGCGCCACCACCAGCGCGCCCCCTTCGGCCAGGGCGCCGGCGAGCGGGGTGAAGGCATCGCCTTCTGCCGTATGCTCGATGCCATCGGCCACATACAGCGCGGTGAAACGCCCGCCCTGCTGCGCCCGCCAGCTGGCCAGCGCCGCCAGCGCGCCGGCACGGTCCGGTGCCCAGGGCTTCGGCCGCAGCGCCACCAGCCGGCCGCGCAATTCCTCCGCCGGCATCAGCGCGGTGATGCGGGGTGCTTCCGCCAGGGCGGGCGGCGCGGTCAGCAGCAGGGCGGTGCGGCGGCCCTCGCGGGCGGCGGCATCCAGCTCGGCCTCCGCGGCGGCCATGCGGTCCGGCCAATCGGCGGCCGCCGCCCAGCCATCATCCACCACCACCAGCAGCGGCCCCTGCCCGGCCGCGCCGGTGGGCGGCCCCCAGATCGGCCGCGCCAGGCCAAGGATCATCAGCGCCGCCGCCGCCAGCCGCAGCGCCAGCAGCCACCAGGGCGTGCGGGCGGGGGTTTCCTCCGGTGCCGGAATCTCCTGCAACAGGCGCAGCGCCGGGAAATCCTGGCGTTTCGGCGCCGGCGGGGTGACGCGCAGCAGCCACCACAGCACCGGCAGGGCCGGCAGGGCGAGCAACAGCCAGGGGGCGGCGAAGGCGACCGGCCCGAGGCTCAGCATGATCCGAGGCTCAGCATGGCGGTGTCCTCATCCCGGGGCCAGGCGCTGGTGCAAGGCCAGCAGGGCGGCTTCCGGCGGATGGTCGGTGCGGTGGGTGGCCACCGTCCAGCCTACGGCGGCCGCCAGCGCGGCCAGGCCCTGCCGGTGGCGAGCGACGCGTTCGGCATAGACCTCCCGCACCGCTTCCACGCGCGGCACAAGCGTGCCGGCGGCGCCGGGCTGCACGGATTCGAAGCGGACCCGCCCGGCATAGGGCAGGGTTTCCTCGGCCGGATCGAGCACCTGCAACAGATGGCCGCGCACGCCCTGGCCGGCCAGGCGGGCGACCAGGCGGCGCGTATCTTCCAGCGGATCCCAGAAATCGCCCAGCAGCACCGCGCGGGCATGGCGCGCCAGCCGCGGATCCTCCGGCTTCGGTGCCATGCCGGCCAGGCCATCGGCAATCTGCGGCAGCGCGCCGCGGCCGGCATAGGGGCGGGGCTGGCCGAACAGCCGTACCCTTTCGCCGCCGCGCAGCAGCAGCGCCGCCAGGGCCAGCAGCAGCAGGTCGGCGCGATCCGCCTTGGTGGGCAATTCGCGGCTGCTGCGCCAGGCCATGCCGGCATCCACCGCGCGCCACAACGCGACGGTCTGTGCCGATTCCCATTCGGTCTCGCGGATGAACAGCCGGTCCGACTTGCCGGATTGCCGCCAATCGATCCGGCTGGCCTGGTCGCCGGCCACATAGGGCCGGAACTGCCAGAACGCCTCCCCGGGGCCGGAGCGGCGCCTTCCATGCACGCCCGGCATCACCGTCGCCGCCACGCGCTCGGCCTGCACCAGCAGCGGCGGCAGCCTTGCGCCGAGCTGTTCCGCCCAGGGTAGGGACAGGCGTGCGGGGCTAGGCAAGCTGGGCCTTCAGCACGTCCAGCACCTCGTTCAGATGCACCCCATCGGCGCGGGCGGCAAAGTTCAGCGCCATGCGGTGGCGCAGCACCGGCTCCACCAGCGCCTGCACATCCTCGATGCTGGGGGAAAGCCGGCCCTCCAGCACCGCCCGCGCCCGGGTGGCCAGCATCAGCGCCTGCGCCGCGCGCGGTCCGGGGCCATAGGCCAGGTGGCGGCGCACCGCCTCGATCTCGGTGGTTTCCGGCCGGGCGCTGCGGACCAGGCGCAGGATCGCCTCCAGCACCTGTTCGCCCACCGGCAGGCGGCGGATCAGCAATTGCGCGGCGGAGAGTTCCGCCCCCGTCATCGCCGGCAGCGCCTTCGCCTCCTTCGCCCCGGTGGTGGCCAGCAGCATGGCGCGTTCGGCCGCGAGGTCGGGGTAGGTGACGTCGATCTCCAGCAGGAAGCGGTCGAGCTGGGCTTCCGGCAGCGGATAGGTGCCTTCCTGCTCGATCGGGTTCTGCGTCGCCAGCACATGGAAGGGTGCGGGCAGGGCATGCACCTCCCCCGCGATCGCCACCTTGTGCTCCTGCATCGCCTGCAGCAGCGCGGATTGGGTGCGCGGGCTGGCGCGGTTGATCTCATCCGCCATCAGCAGCTGGCAGAAGATCGGCCCCTTGATGAAGCGGAAGGACCGCTTGCCATGCACATCCTCCTCCAGCACCTCGCTGCCCAGGATGTCCGATGGCATGAGGTCCGGCGTGAACTGCACCCGCCGCGCATCGAGGCCGAGCACGGTGCCCAGCGTCTCCACCAGCTTGGTCTTGCCCAGGCCGGGCACGCCGACCAGCAGCAGGTGGCCGCCGGAGAGCAGGGTGATGAGCGTGCGCTCCACCACCTGTTCCTGGCCGAAGATGACACGGCCGACACCTTCGCGCACCCGTGCCAGCCGCGAGGCCAGGGAATCCGCTTCCCTCAGCAGAGATTCCGCCTCCGCGCTGTCCGCCACTTCCACCATGCGGGTCAGGCTCCCTATATGCGTCAGGTCCGATATGGGGAGAGTATCCACTCCACCCATCCCGGATGCCACATCGCAGTGCATCAATCGCGAGATCGGTGACACGTGTGCGGCGGAGACGGGAACCGGGGCGGGGCCATGCGCCAGCCGCGGGGCCGAGGCGACTGGCTTCAAGGCTTTGGCCACGGTCACAGGTGCGGAATATACGTATGAGCGAAGCACGATCCGGAGCGAATGACGCGATGCAGGGCCATGCCCCCGCGCGCCTCGCCAGGCCAGGCCACCAGGGTTCGGGCAAGCCGGGCGCCGGCCGCATGCCGCCGCTGCGGACCGAATGTGGCGATTTTTCCATGCGGATCGCCCGCGATGGCAGCTGGTTCTATAAAGGCAGCCCGATCGGCCGGAAGGAGCTGGTCTGCCTGTTCGCCTCCGTCCTGAAGCGGGAGGCGGATGGCAGCTTCTGGCTGGAAACCCCGGTGGAACGCGGCCGGATCGAGGTGGAGGACGCCCCCTTCGTGGCCGTGGAAATGTGGTGGCGCAGCTGCGCCGACCCCTTCGTGCCGGCCGAAGCCCCGGGCGCCGAGCCGCGCCAGTGCCTGACCTTCCGCACCAACCTGGATGAGATGGTCACCGCCGATTCGGACCACCCGATCCGCGTCACCATCGACCCCCGCACCCGCGAGCCGCGCCCCTACATCACCGTCCGCCCGGGCCTGGAGGCCCGCATCAACCGCGCCGTCTTCTACGAGCTGGTGGCGCTGGCGGAGCAGGAGGAGGTGGATGGCCGCGCCAAGCTCGGCGTCTGGTCGCAGGGCGTGTTCTTCCCGATCGATGATGTGCCGGTGCTGGCCGCGGAGCCGCCGCCGACCCGGGGTGGCCGTGCCGCCCAGCGCCGCGGCCCTGGTGCCCCGCAACGCAACGCGCCGCGCAGCACCGGGATGCCGGCCGCCGAGTGACGGTCTTGCGGCCTTCCCATCCCCTGCCCTCGCGGCAGGACATTGCCGCGCGGCTGTCCGACCCGGATTTCCTCTCACGCGCCGGCGCCACCGCCTTCGATGATGCCGAAGACTGGTCGGACCGCCCGGGCGGCCCGGTGCCCGCGGCCGTGCTGGTGCCGATCATCTGGCATGCGGCCGGCCCCGGCGTGCTGCTGACCCTGCGCTCCGCCCGGCTTTCCGCCCATGCCGGCCAGGTTGCCTTCCCCGGCGGCCGGATGGAACCCGGGGAGACGGCGGAAGCGGCGGCCCTGCGCGAAGCGGCGGAGGAGGTGGGCCTCGACCCGCGCCTGCCGGTGATCGCCGCCACCCTGCCCGACCACATGACCGGCACCGGCTACCGGGTGACGCCGGTGGTGGCCTTCCTCGACTCGCCGGTGATCCTCACGCCCGACCCGTCCGAGGTCCAGGCGGTGTTCGAATTGCCGCTGGCGCTGCTGTTCGACCCCACGGCGCCCACGCGCCGCAGCACGGAATGGCGCGGGCGGATGCGGGACTACTGGGTCTGGCCGCATGACGAACACCTTATCTGGGGCGCCACCGCCACCATCCTGATGAATCTGGCGCGCGTGCTGCGGCAGGGCTGAACCCTGCCCAGCGCGCCGCGCAGGGGGTATGGGGGGTTCATGGCAATTCTTCTTCTGTTGCTGCCGCTGCTGGCCTGGCTGCTCTGGCGCTGGCTTGGCCCGGCGGGCCGCACGCCACCGCGGGCGGTGCTGGTGGCCGTCGGCCTGACCCTGCTGGTCGGCGCCGGCGTGGCGCTGTGGGTGCGGCTGGCGGAGGAAGACATCACGCACGGCGTCTACACGCCGCCCAGCCTCGGCCCGGATGGCCGGGTCCTGCCCAGCCGGCTTGAGTCCAGCCGGCCGGAGCCGGCCCGTTGAACGACCCGCCGCAGGACCGCATCGCGCCGCCCGCCTTCCTGGCCGATCCCGCACCGGCCGCCGTGCTGGCGGCGCTGCCCGGGGCGCGGGCGGTGGGCGGCTGCGTGCGGGATGCCCTGGCCGGCCGCGCGGTGCATGACGTGGATGTGGCCGCGCCCCTGCCGCCCGAGGCGATTGCCGAAAGGCTGCGCGCCGCCGGGCTGAAGGTGTTCGAGACGGGCCTGGCGCATGGCACCGTCACCGCCGTGCTGCGGCACCAGCCGGTGGAAGTCACCGCCTTGCGCCGCGACCTGGTGACCGATGGCCGCCACGCCGAGGTCGCCTGGACCACCGATTGGCGGGAGGATGCGGCACGGCGCGATTTCTCCTTCAACGCCATGTCGATGGATGCCGAGGGCAACCTCTGGGACTATTTCGGCGGCCGCGCGGACCTGGCCGCTGGCCGGGTGCGCTTCGTCGGCGATGCGGCGACGCGGCTGGCGGAGGACTACCTCCGCGCCCTGCGCTTCTTCCGCTTCTGGGCGCGCTACGGCCAGGGCGATGCGGACCCGGCGGCGCTGGCGGCGATCCGCGATGCCGTGCCCGGCTTTGCCGCCCGCATCGCGCCCGAGCGCATCTGGATGGAGCTGAAGCGGCTGCTGCCGGCGCCCGATCCGTCCCAGGCGCTGGCGCTGATGGCGGATTGCGGGTTGCTGGCCGCGGTGCTGCCAGAAGGCGCCGAGCCCGCCCGGCTGCGGCGCATGATCCCGCTCGGCCTGCCGGCGGAGCCGCTGCTGCGGCTGGCGGTGCTGCTGCCGGCGCCTGCGGATATCGCCGCCCTGGCCCGCCGGCTGCGGCTGTCCGGCGAGGAACGCGAAAGGCTGGCCGTGTTACGCCGGATTGAAGACGCGCCGAGGCCCGACTCACTGCTCAAGGGTTTCCATTTCCGGGCCTGGCGGGCCACCATCCGCGCTGCCTCCCGCCACGTCGCCCCGATAGAGCCGCTTTGGGTAGCGGAGGCCGAGTTCGGCGGGGAAGGCTGGGTCGAGCTGCGCGACCGGCTCTCACCCGGCGATGCGGAGCCGGATTTCCCCCTGCTCGGCCGCGACCTGATGGCGCTGGGCCTGCCGGCCGGGCCGGGGCTGGGCACGCTGCTGGGCGCGCTGCGGGCCTGGTGGCTGGCGGGGGATTGCCAGGCGGATCGCGACGCCTTGCTGGCCGAGGCCGCGCGGCGGCTCGGCCGGCCCGATGCGGAGGCCTGACCCGCGAGGCACCCCTCGCCCTGCGTCGCCCCCTGCTCTACACGCCTCCCATGGCCCGCCCCGCCTTCGATGCTGCCTCCCTGCCGCTGATCCGCCGCCTGTGGCGCGAGCATGTGCGCCACCATCCGCGCGCCCTGGCGCTGGCCGCGATCTGCACCATCGGCCTGGCCGCCACCACGGCGCTGTATCCGCTGGTCATCCAGCGCGCCTTCAACCTGTTCGCCAGCGGCGAGGCCGGCGTGGTCTGGATCCTGCCGCCGCTGATCATCGCGGTGACGCTGGCCCGGGCGCTGACCATGTATGGCAAGGCGCTGGCCACCCAATCCGTGGTGCTGGGCGTCATCGCCGGGTTGCAGCGACAGTTGTTCACGGCGCTGACCCGCGCCGACCTGGCTGCCGTGGCGCGCGACGCGCCCGCCCGCCACGCCGCCCGCTTCACCACCGATGCGGCGCTGATCCGCGAGGCCCTGTCCAAGGCGCTGAGCGGCGTGGCGGATGTGCTGACCGTCGTGGGCCTGGTCGGGTCCATGCTGTGGATCGACTGGCAGATGGCGCTGCTGGCCTCGCTTCTCTACCCGCTTGCCGCCGTGCCGATCCTGCGCATCGGCAAGCGCATCCGCCGCGCTTCCTCCGGCATGCAGGACCGGGTGGGCGAAACCTCCGCCCTGCTGGTGGAAAGCTTCGCCGCCGCGCGCGTGGTGCGCGCCTATCGGCTGGAGGAGGCGGAGGAAGCCCGCGCCGCCCAGGCCTTCGACAAGCTGCGGGAAAGCCAGCTTTCCATCGCCCGGTCCCGCGCCCGCCTGGACCCGGTGCTGGAGGCGATGGGCGGCGTGGCGGTGGCCGCGGTGCTGGGCTTCGTCGGCTGGCGGGTCGCCAACGGCCTCGGCACCATCGGCGATTTCACAGGATTCGTTGCCGCCCTGCTGATCGCGGCCCAGCCGGCGCGCGCGCTGGGCAGCTTGAACGCGGCGTTGCAGGAAGGCCTCGCAGGCCTGGCGCGCAGCTTTGCGAGCATCGACGAGGCTCCCCGCATCACCGACCGCCCCGGCGCCACCACCCTGCCGCCAGGCGAGGGCCGCGTGGCCTTCGAGGCTGTGGGCTTCGCCTATGATGGCGTGCCGGATGCGGCGCTGTCGGGGCTTTCCTTCGCCGCCCAGCCCGGCCGCACCGTGGCGCTGGTCGGCCCCTCCGGCGCGGGCAAATCCACCGCCCTGGCGCTGGTGCCGCGGCTGTATGAGGTGACGGCCGGGCGCATCGTGATCGATGGCGCGGATATCCGCGACGTCACGCTGGCCAGCCTGCGCGATGCCATCGCCTATGTCGGCCAGGACGCCGTGCTGTTCGATGACACGGCCTTCGCCAACATCGCCTGCGGCCGGCCAGGCGCGACCCAGGCGGAGGTCGAGGAAGCCGCGCGCGCGGCGGCGGCACATGAGTTTCTCGCCGCCCTGCCGCAGGGCTATGCGACGCCGCTCGGCACCCAGGGGTCCCGGCTTTCGGGCGGGCAGCGCCAGCGCGTCTCCCTCGCCCGCGCCCTGCTGCGGAACCCCCGCGTGCTGCTGCTGGACGAGGCGACCAGCGCGCTGGATGCGGAGAATGAGGCGCTGGTGCAACAGGCGCTCGCCCGGCTGCGGGAGGGCCGCACCACGCTGGTCATCGCGCATCGCCTGTCCACCGTGCGGGATGCCGACCTGATCGTGGTGATGGAGGGCGGCCGCGCCGTGGAACAGGGCAACCATGCCGAGCTGATGGCGGCCGACGGCCTCTACGCCCGCCTCGTCCGTACCCAGGCCTTCGTCGCATGAAGTCCAAGGCCGAGGCCGCCGCGCTGCCGGACCCGGAGGCGCTGCATCCGGTGCCGAACAAGCCGCGCATCGTCTTCCTGAAGCCGCTGCTGGCCACCATGCCGGGCGTGACGAACTGCGCCGTGGGCGACTTCACCTATTACGACGACCCGCTGCATGCGAAGGACTTCTTCCGGCGCAACGTGATCTACAATTTCCAGGCGAGCGGGGCGCGGCTGGAGATCGGCAAGTATTGCGCCATCGCCACCGCGGCGCGCTTCATGATGCCGGATGCCATGCACGCCATGGCCGGCCCCAGCACCTATCCCTTCGGCATCATGGGCGGCGCTTTCGCGACGGCGCTGCCGCTGTCCGACTACCCCTGGCGCCCGGCGCGGGACACCATCCTCGGCCACGACATCTGGGTGGGGATGGAGGCGCTGGTGATGCCGGGGGTGCGCATCGGCCATGGCGCCGTGATCGGCGCGCAGGCGGTGGTGACGCGGGACGTGCCGAATTACGCCGTGGTCGCCGGCAATCCGGCGCGCGTGGTGCGGCGCCGCTACAGCGAGGAAGACGCCGCGCGGCTGGTGGCACTCGCCTGGTGGGACTGGCCTGCGGCGCGGGTGGCGCAGGCCATCCCGATCCTCGCCAAGGGCGGCGTCACGGCACTCGAGGATTTCTCAGCCCTCAGGTGACCACATCCGCATCCGGCCGGTCATCGCCGGCGGAGAACTCCGTGTGCCATTCGCCCTGCGCGTCCTGGAATTCGATGGTCGCGGCATTGTCCGGCACATGCTGCTGCTGCGCGACGTGGCGGGCGGCCTTCAGCGCGGCTTCGCGGCTGGCGAAGGGTTCCGAGAACACGTCGCCCAGCTTGTAGGCCCAGCCGCCATCATGTTCGACGACGCGGTAGTGAATCCTGTCCATGTCGCGCTCCTGCGCCAGTTACGACAGGACAGCGCAGCGATGCCCTCGCCGGTTCCCTGTCACTCCCGCCGCAGCACCCCATCCACCAGCCGGTCCGCCCAGGGCTTGCTCTGGAAGGTCGCGCGCAACGCCACCTCGTCATAATCCTGGCGCAGCCAGTCCAGGAACGGCTTCGGGCCGTGCTGCGCCTGGAAGGAAGCGTAGTCCCGGAAGAAGGCGTCCAGGATGCCGGTGCGGCTGGCGGCAACATGGCCGAAGCGCCAGTGCAGCTGGTCCAGCGCCGCCTCCACCGGCTGGCCCTGCAGCAGCAGCCAGATGCCGGCGATCAGCCCGGTGCGGTCGGCGCCGGATTTGCAGTGGATCAGCAGCGGCTCCGGCATCTCCGCCAGCAGATCCACCAGGCGCAGGATGCGGTCCTTATGCGGCGCGCCGCGGCTTTCGAAGGGTGCATCGGCATGCACCAGGCCCAGCGCCTCGGCCCGCGCGCGGCCCAGCGCATCGCTGCCGCAACCCTGCCGATGGCCGCGCAGATTGATCACGCCGCGCAGGCCGAAGCGGCGCTTGGCATCGTCGAGCTGCCAGGGCAGCGGGTGGTTCGACCGGTAAAGGCGCCCTGGCGCGACGACCCCCCAGTTGCGCCAGGGAATGCGCAGCGCCGCATGGTCCACCAGCAGGCTGTTGATCCAGGCGGCACGGCGCCCGGCGGGGGAGGAAAGGTTCACCCCCCCGATATGGCCGCTGCGCGCGCCGAAGGCCAGCCACGCTGTTACTGCGGCGCGGTGGCGCGTGACCAGGCGGCGCGCAACCCCCACCACACCACCAGCACGGCCAGCCCCAGCCCGCCCAGCAGCAGCGCATCGCCCCGGTCTTCCAGCACCGCGGCCAGATAGCCGGCAATGGTGCCGGGCAGCAGCAGCACGGGCGCCCAGATCAGGGCGGAGGTGACATTGGCGAATTGGAACTGCCATTGCCGCATCCGCGACACGCCCGCGATGATCGGCGCCACCGCGCGCAGCGGGCTGATGAAGCGGGCGATGAACACCGCCCAGATGCCCCATTTGCGGAAGGCCAGCACGCCGCGGCCGTAAAGCCGCCGGTGCCGCCGCGGCAGATGGGTCCGCACGAAGCCCGGCCCCAGCCAGCGCGAGAGCCAGAAGCCCAGCGCATCCCCGGCCACCGCCCCCAGGATGGTGGCGATCAGCACGGGCCAGGGGGCCAGCACGCCGGTGCCAATCAGCAGGCCAAGGCCCAGCAGCAGCGCGGAGCCGGGCAGGAAGATGCCGATCAGCGGGACGGATTCGATGAAGGCGATGCCGAAGGCAATGAACGGCGCCCAGGCCGCATGCGCCTCCGCCCACCCCACCACCGCTGTCGTGATCCCGTCCATGCCCATCCTGCTTCACGCTCATGCCGGCCGAGCCCGGCCGGCTGGTCGCCAGGGCCGTATAAGCGGGCACTGGGACAAAAAAGGGGCGCGCCGCCTGCCGGCCGCGCGCCCCATCGGCTTTGCCGAAAGTCCGGCGACTATTCCAGGCGGGCGCCCGAAATCCGCACCGTCTCGCGCCACATCGGCCGTTCCCGCGCCGCCCGCGCCATGGCTTCCTCCGGCGTGCTCCAGATGGCGCGCGCGCCGGTGCGCAGGAAGCGGTCCTGCATCTCCGGCGTTTCCGACACTTCCTTGATGGCGGTCGAGGCGCGCTGCGTGATCGCCGCCGACACGCCAGCCGGGAAGGCCATGGCGCACCAGGAGGTGACGACGAAATCGGGCACGCCCGCTTCCGCCATGGTCGGCACATCCGGCAGGGTCGGCCACCGCTCCGCGCTCGTCACCGCCAGCGCCCGCATCTGCCCGCCCGCAATGACCGGGACGTAGGAGGCCAGATTGTCCAGCGCGAAGTCGATATCCCCCGCCAGCAGCGCCGGGATGGTCTGCGCCGCGCCGCGGAACGGCACATGTACACCCTCGATCCCCAGCCGGTTGGTGAACATGGACCCCGAGAGGTGCGGCGTGGTGCCGACGCCGGGGGAGCCGTAATTCACCCCGCCGCGCTTCGCCTTGGCCCAGGTCACGAAGTCCCGCAGATTGGTCGCCGGCACATGCGCCACCGGCACCGCCAGCACATTGGGCAATTCCCAATGCATGGAGATGGGGGAGATGTCCTTCTCCGGGTCATAGGGCAGGCGGGCATACAGATACTGGTTGATGGACCAGCCACCGACCGTCACCGGCCCCATGGTGTAGCCATCCGGCGCGCTTTTCGCGATGGCGTCATGGCCGATATTTCCGCCCGCACCGGGCCGGTTTTCCACCACGAAGGGCTGGCCGAGCTTCTGCGACAGCTGTTCGGCGATCAGCCGGGCCAGCACATCGGTGGACCCGCCGGGCGGCCAGGGCACGATCACGCGCACCGGCCGGGCGGGCCATTGCGCCTGTGCCAGCGCCGGGCTGGCCAGCGGCGGCAGGGTGGCGACGAAGGGTGCGCCGAGCGTCGTGCCCAGCAGGGCGCGGCGGCTGATGATCATTCTTCTTGTCTCCTGGACGGGTTGACGAGCCACAGGATACCGGCGCCGCACGGCCGCCGCTACCACTCACCCGTCGCGATGCGCCTGGCTGTCGCGCATGCCCTGGCCGGCATGGCGCCCGGGCTGCGGGTGGTGCGGCTGCGCGGCGCGACGGCGTTGCAGCGCCTGGCGCAGCCCCTTCGCGGCGCGCTTCGACCTGCGGGCATCCTCGGCGCGCTGGAACTGGGCATTCACCCGGCGCAGCGCGGCGGCGAAGACCTGCTTCTTCTCGGAGAACCGCTCCGCGGAGGTCGCGGCCCCCCGCGCCTCCCCCTTGCCGCGGCGGGCGCGCGTCGCTTCCCGCACCAGGTCGCGGGCGCGGTGCTGCTGGGCGCGCAGGCGTTCCGCCAGGGCGCGCAGATCCTCGGGCGAAAGCTGGCCCAGCTCCGGGTGGTGGCTGGGCGCCAGCAGCACCGCCTCCTCATGCGAGACAAGGCGCTGTTCTTCCTTGCGGGTGATGGCCATGCGGATCGAATCTCCGGATAGATGGAAGATCGGTAACGTCCGGATGGCCTTCAAGGTTGCCGGAAGTTCATCCGGCAACCTGTCCCGGTCAAATCCCAGCGGTCAGGCCTGTCCCAGCCGCTGCTTGGCGAAGGGCAGGCTGCGCACCCGCCGCCCGGTCAGGGCCGCAATGGCATTCGCCACCGCCGGCGGCACCCCCGGCGTGCCGGGCTCCCCCACGCCGCCCATCGGCGCGCCGCTCTCGATGATGCGGACATGCACCTTCGGCATCTCGGCACGGGACAGGATGCGGTAGGTATCGAAGTTGCGCTGCTGGGCGCGGCCACCCTCGAAGACCACCTCCTCGAAGGCGGCGGAGGACAGGCCGATGCAGGCGGCGCTTTCCACCTGCGCCTTGATGATGGCGGGGTTCACGATGCTGCCCGGGTCGATGGCCACGAAGATGTCGTGCACCACCACCTCCCCATCCCGCAGCGAAACCTCCGCCACCGTCGCGACCTCGGACCCGAAGGGGGAGGCCATGGCCAGGCCACGCGCCCGCCTGGTGCCATCCGCCGCCTCATACGGCCCGCGCCGCCAGCCGCCGGACATTTCCATCACCGCATCGAGCAGCGCCAGGTGGCGCGGGGACTCCGCCAAATGGGTGCGGCGGAAGGCCAGCGGATCGGCGCCCGCAGCCTCCGCCACCTCATCCAGGAAGGCCTCGTAGAAATAGTCGTTCATCGAATGACCGACGGAGCGCCAGAAGCCGACATTCACCGGATGCGGCACATGCACCCATTCGACGCGGCGGTTCGGAATGGCGTAGGGCTTGAAGGCCACGCCCTCCACCGCCGAGGTATCGACCGGCGGGTTGCCCATGCGCGCCGTGCCGAAATGCTGCGCGATCGGCCCCTCCCCCGGCATGGTGGCATGCAGGGCGATGATCCTGCCGGCCGCATCCAGCCCGGCGCGCAGCCGCGCGAAGCTCAGCGGGCGGTAGGCGTCGCGGGCGAATTCCTCCTCCCGCGACCAGATCACCTTCACCGGCTTGCCCACCGCCCGGGCCAGGCGGATGGCCTGGTTCATCGGGTGGATGGTGCCATAGGTGAAGTGCCGGCCGAAGAAGCCGCCCAGCAGCGGGGTGTGGATGCGGATCTGCTCCGCCGCCAGGCCGGATTCCCGCGCGGCGATGCCCTGGAAGGCCTCCGGCGACTGGTTCGGGGTCCAGATATCCAGCGTGCCATCGGCGTTGAAGCGCACGGTGGCGGAGGGGGGTTCGAGCTGGGCATGCGCCAGGTAGGGCGCATCGTAATCCGCCGTGACCACCCGGGCCGCGCCGCGCAGCGCGGTGACGGCATCGCCCTGGGTGTCGCGGGCCGGGTTGCCCGGCGCATCGGCCTGGGCGCGCAGCGCCTCCCGCATCCCGTCGGAGGAGAAATCCTCCGGCACCACCGGCTGGCCGGACAGTGCGGTCCAGGCCACCCGGGCGGCCTCCGCGGCCTTGCGGGCGCGCCAGAAGCTGTCGGCCACCACCGCCACGGCGCCGGGCAGGCGGTGCACGGAATGCACCCCCGGCATCGCCCGCAGCGCCGCCTCGTTCAGCACCTCCCCCGGCTCGGCCCCGGCGCGCGGGGCATGGACCACGGCGGCCTGCAACATGCCATCCACCCGCATGTCGATGCCGTATTGCGCCTGGCCGGTGCTTTTCGCATGCGTATCCAGGCGCCTGGCGGAGGTGCCGATCAGCCGGTAGGCGCCGGTCTTGGGCGTGGCATCGCCCGGCACCGGCAGCGCGGCCGCGGCTTCCGCCAGCTCGCCATAGGGGATGCGGCGGCTGGTCGCGGCATGGATGACGAAGCCCGGCTCCGTGCCCAGCTCGCCCACCGGCACGCCCAGGCGCTGGGCACCGGCCGTCAGCAGCATGGCGCGCGCCGTGGCGCCGAGCACCCGGAAATGCGCGAAGGTGTTGCGGATGGAAAAGCTGCCGCCGGTGACGCGGCGGGTGCCGTTGAACAGCACCTGGTAGTCCGCCCCGGCGGGGGCCACGGTGACATCGAAGGCGGTGAGCTCGGCGTCCAGCTCCTCCGCCACGATCTGCGCGACGGCTGTATGGATGCCCTGGCCGCCCTCGGCGAAGGGGTTCTGCAGCAGGATGCGGCCATCCGGGCGGATGGTGAGGTAGGACGGCACCTTGCGCGCATGCGCCAGGCCCCCCATCGCCTGGGCACGGGCCGCGCGCTGCGGGATGCCGAGCGCCAGCAGCAGCCCGCCGCCGAAGCCGGCCATGAGGCTGGCGCGGCGGGAGATGTTCAGTGGCGCGGCCCCCTGGAGCGCCTCGCCCAATGCGTCATCGAGACGGGTCATGGCCATATCCCCCCTCATGCAGCATCCGCCGCCTGGCGGATGCCGGCGGCGATCAGGTTGTAGGTGCCGCAGCGGCAGAGGTTGGTCATCGCCGTGGCGATCTCCGCATCCGTCGGCTTCGGCGTCTCGGTCAGCAGGGCGGTGGCGGCCATCAACTGGCCGGACTGGCAGTAGCCGCATTGCGGCACGTCGAGCGCCACCCAGGCGGAGACCAGGCGGGCGCCGACCGGATCGGCCTCCACCGCCTCGATCGTCGTGATGCGCTGGCCCACCACGCTCTCCACCGGCACCTGGCAGGACCGCATCGCCACGCCATCCACCAGCACCGTGCAGGCGCCGCATTGCGCGACGCCGCAGCCATACTTGGTGCCGGTCAGGCCCAGCGTATCCCGCAGCACCCAGAGCAGCGGGGTGTCTGCTTCCACATCCACCTGGCGCGGCGCGCCATTGACGGTGATCTCGACCATCGGGGCCTCCTGGAGTGGGCCACCGAATGGCCCGTCTGTCGCCAGAGTGCCGCCGCGCCGGCCGCACTGTCGAGCGCGCGTTTGCAACCTTGGGAAACGCCTGGGCGGCAGAGGGGGGTCTGCCCCGGCCTCAGGGCCAGCCGGTCTCCGGCGGCAGGGACATCAGGATAGCTTCCACATTGCCGCCGGTCTTCAGCCCGAAGATGGTGCCGCGGTCATACAGCAGGTTGAACTCCACATAGCGGCCGCGGCGCATCAGCTGGTGGGCGCGCTCAGCCTCGGTCCAGGGCTCGTGCATCCGGTGGCGGACGATGCCGGGATAGGCCTCCAGGAAGGCCAGGCCCACATCCTTCGTGAAGGCGAAGTCGGCCTCGACCCCTTTCCCCGGCGTGCGGTCGCCCAGCCAGTCGTAGAAGATGCCGCCCAGGCCGCGCGGTTCGTTGCGGTGCGGCAGGAAGAAGTATTCGTCGCACCATTGCTTGAAGCGCGGGTAGTAGGTGGGGTCGTGGCGGTCGCAGGCGGCTTTGTAGGCGGCGTGGAAGCGGGCGCCATCCGCCACGCTGTGGGGCGCCGCTTGGTCCATCGGCGTGATGTCGCCGCCGCCACCGAACCAGGCCTTGGTGGTCAGGATGAAGCGCGTGTTCATGTGCACCGCCGGCACGCGCGGGCTGCGCTGATGCGCGACCAGGCTGATGCCGGTGGCCAGGAAGCGCGGATCTTCCTCCGCCCCCGGGATCTGCTTGCGGAATTCCGGTGAGAATTCGCCGAAGACGGTGGAGACATTGACGCCCACCTTCTCGAACACCCGCCCTTTCATCACCGCCATGGTGCCGCCACCGCCTTCCGGCCGCACCCAGGGCGTGCGCAGGAAGCGGCCGGCGGGCAGGCCGGCGTGCGGCCCCTCGGCCAGCTCATCCTCGATCGCCTCGAACTCCGCGCAGATCCGGTCGCGCAGGCTTTCGAACCAGGCGCGGGCGGGTTCGACCATCGGATGGGCCAAGGGGAATACAGGCGGGGCTGCGGGCGGGGGGGACGATTCAGGCATGGCGGACGTTCCTTGGAGGGCAGCCCAAGCAGGGCAGCGCAGCACCTCAGCTTGGCAGGGCCTTAACCTGATGGCGACCCTTGCCGGTGCAGGATGCCGGCGGAGGGCCTGTGGCCGAGAATTCAGGCACGACAGCGGATGGACACCGCCACAACCCACCCTTTATATGCGCCGCAGCGCCGTTTCCGGCTGTGAAGGGCCTTGCGCCCGTCGCGTGAGCGACGAGCCGCCCATCGGGCCGGGTTGGTGCGGATGTTTCGCGGCGATGGCGGGTCGCCTGGCGGGTCCCTGACAGGGGCCGGCATGGCGCCCGGACTAGCGGGTCAGGCCGGTCGGGGTCCAGCCGGTCGGGCGGCCCCGCAGGCGGCAGGCGGAGAAGGACGACGAGATGGCCGAGACAATGGTGTCCCCCGGGGCGTCCCCAGGGGCCTCCCCAGGGGCCTCCCACGGGCCCGCAGGGGCTCCGGAAGGTGAGACGCGGCGCGATTTCCTGACGCTGACCACGGCCGCTTTCGCGGCGGTCGGGGTTGGTGCCGTGGTGTGGCCCTTCATCAGTTCGATGAACCCGGCGCGCGACGTGCTGGCGCTGGCCTCCACGGAAGTGGACCTGACCCCGATCGCGGTGGGCCAGGCAGTCACCGTAGTATGGCGTGGCAAGCCGGTCTTCGTGCGCCACCGCGCGGCCGCGGAAATCCAGGAAGCGCGCGCCACGCCGCTGTCGCAGCTGAAGGATCCGCAGCCGGACCAGTCCCGGGTGCAGCGGGACCAGTGGCTGATCGTGGTCGGCGTCTGCACCCATCTGGGTTGCGTGCCGCTGGGCCAGAAGCCCACCGATGTGAAGGGTGACTACAATGGCTGGTTCTGCCCCTGCCATGGCAGCCACTACGACACCTCGGGCCGCATTCGCGTCGGGCCGGCACCGCTGAACCTTGCAGTTCCCGAATACAGCTTCACCTCCGACACACAAATCAGGATCGGCTGAAGGCGCCGGGGCGCGGTATCCTCCGCGCCCGCCCTTCGGCATCCACTGGGGAGCCAGGCACGATGGCCATCGGCCTTCACGACAGCACCATCCAGAACCCCGTGCTTCGCTGGGTCGACCAGCGCCTGCCGGTGTTCACCATGATGCAGAAGGAA